>Ga0116230_10004079_pt1 | contig 14296 bp, 7 predicted proteins | sample S1TSphfallax_3_FD_88678 | JGI IMG/M metagenome (GOLD analysis project Ga0116230, IMG submission 88678) | Host-associated microbial communities from peat moss isolated from Minnesota, USA - S1T2_Fd - Sphagnum fallax MG | ecosystem: Host-associated > Plants > Peat moss > Unclassified | place: USA... | reverse complement strand
GGTGCCGCCCGCGGGTGGGGAGCTGCGCTGATAGGGGCCGCTCACCGCGGTGGCCTGTAACGTTCCCGCCACGGCCAGACTCGGCGCGGCGAACTGGATGCTGCCGGCCGCGGCACCCTGTACATACGTGGACTCGTATTGGCTGAGTCCCGGCGTGGGAATGACCTCCTGGATGCCCCACTTGTCGTAACTTTGCGTGAACGTCGGGTTGATGACACCGGTGTAACTCAAGAGCGGGTTGGCGCTGCCGATGTCGTAGAGCTGGCCATTGGCACCAACCAGCTTGGTGGTTTGAATGCTGCCGCCCAGGTACGTGGTATAGCCGCCGGAGACGTTGATGTTCGCGCCCGGGCTGAACACCACATCGCCGTTGGATTCGAATTGCGCCGTGCCGCCGGTCTCGGTCCGCTGCGCGATGGTTTGGCCCACCGCGGCGATGGCGGAGGTGACATCCGCGATGGGCGTGCCGTTGCCGCCGTCGGCCCGCATATCGACCGTGACGGTGACGGTGTTGGTCGGCGTGGATTGCAGTGGGCCGCCGCGCTGCGTCGGATCGTCGGCAAACTCATTTGAGCGTAGCTGCACGGTCACGAGGTTCGCCGCCATGGGCAACTCCGCATCGCTGCCGGCGAGGTTGATGGTCGTGCCCGAGTCGATGCGGATCTGTGCGTTGGGATCGACCGTGGATTGAATCGCCGACGGTGGGGTCGCGGTGGGGTCCAACGTCGGGCTCAACGTCGCGGTCAGCGTCGGGGCCAAGGTGTAATCGGTGCCCCCCGCCGTCACCGTCAGGTCGCCGCTCGGCGCATCGATGGTGGCGTTGTGCATCACCACTTGTTCGCCCAGGATGGTTACCTGCGAGGGGAGTTGGACCTGTGCCGCCACCGCCGTGGTCGTGGTATCGGCGTATTCCGGCAAGACCTCGGTGACGCTGCCGGGCCCGAGCGTCACGGTGCCGCCGCGCGTCGCGGAGAACGGGGTGCCGGGCGAGTAAGCGGAGGTGAAGGTATCGGCCGCTTGCAACACGATGGAGCCGTTGGCATTCACGCTGGTGGTTGCGGATACGCGCCCGTCCTGGTTCACCATGAGGCCCGTGAGCGTGACGTTGCCGCGTGGTGCGGACAGGGACCCCGAGAGTTGATTGGCCGCGGTACCGCCGCTGTCCACCTCGACGATCAGTCCTCGTAGATCCGAACTGCCGCTCGCCTGCAAATACAGGTTCTGACCGGCGGCCAGGATGATCTGGCCATCGGGCGCAGTGAGCGTGCCGCTGTTGGTGACGTTCGGCGCGGCGAGCAACAAACGCCCGCCGTCCGCCGCCGTCAATTGCGCACCGGACTGCACCGTAATGTCCTGCGAAATCACATTGCCCGCACTGTCCAGAAAGGAGGTGAGCGCCGGCACACCCGTGGCTCCGGGCACCAGCAGTCCGGCGGAGAAATTTGCATCGCTCAGGTTGAGCGAGGAGGCCAAGAGGCCGCCGACGTTGACGGTGGCGCTCGAGCCGAACAAAAATCCATTCGCATTGATGAGGTAGATCTGGCCGTTGGCCGTCAGCGCACCGAAAATGCTGCTCGGATTGGTGTCGAAAATCCGGTTGAGCGCGATGGACGTACTCGACGGCTGCGTGAACACCACCTTGCCGTTGGCGCCGATGTTGAACGACGACCAATTGAGGGTCGCCGTGTTGCTGGTTTGGGAGACCGCCAGCGTGTTGCCTCTAGCAACCGCGGAGGCCGTGCCTGAGGACACGAACCCTTTCACCCCCGACCCGCAACTGATCGTAACGCACGGGACCGGTAGCGCCGTGACCGGCACGCTGGAACCGGCGACGGTACGGCCACTCCAGTCGGCCACGGCAAAGATCACGAGGCCCCTACGCAGGCGGCTCAGCAAGGATCGGTCAGCTCGTCGGCGCATCAAGGAACCTTAACCAGAGAGTGTGACAAGGCCATGGCTACTCAACACGCAGTGCTCTAAAACGAGCCCCGCAACAGAAATAACACGCGCGATTGTCCCGCCAAGGTCGCAGGTCCCGAGGCCGGGCAACCGGCGGTGGCGGCAGCGCCCAGATCGGTGGCGGAATCCAGTGCCCTCGCATAGGTGAACGAGCCCGTGATTTTCTGACCCGGCAACACGTCGAAGCCGCCACCTACGCTGCGCAGGTGCAAGCCGGTGCCAGAGGGTTCGCACGCCAGCGAGTCGATGACCCAGGTGCGGCCCGCATCGAAGAAGGCAAAGGCATCGCCGAGCACCCGATCATGGGCGTGCCATCCGGGCGAGAACAGCTGCACCGTCTCCTTGAGTCCCTCATCGCCCAGCACCTCGGATTCGAGGTAGCCGCGTACGCCGTCCACGCCGGCGATCGAAAAATTTTCGTTGGTGATCAACGGCTCCGCCGCGGCCTGACCGGCCGCACGGACCCGGAGGCGAAAATCCGCCGGCAGCTTGACCTCGAATGCCAGATCACCGCGCAGATAGAAATAATTGCTGCGACCTTGGTAGCGGTCGTTGGCAAACGCATTCTGGTTGTTGACGACACCGCGAGGTCCGGCATTCGCCGCGATGCTAAAGGTGGTGGTCAACACGTCGGAGCGCCATAGCCCTGCGTAGGCGAGCGATAGATTCAAGTAAGTTATCGGCGTGTCGTCGGCTGTCGTGGCGTTTTGATTGATGAGATTGCGAAAGTGCTTGTAATCCACGCCCAGCGTGACCGACTGATTGGACGCCGCCGCGGAAAGGAACGGATACGCGAGCCGCAGACCCGTAATTTCGCCGGTCCCCAGCACTCCGAGCGTCCCCACAGCCGCGACATTGCTGTTCGAGTTGATGTATTGCAGCGACGGCTGCAGACCCGACTCGAGCGGATGAAACAGGTAATTGGCCGCGAACACCCGCACTTGGTCGAACTGTTGCGGGGTGAATTGGTACTGCAGCGAGAAGGTGTCGAAGCGGCCGAACAGATCGCCGTAGCTCACGCTCGCGATCGAGCGTAAGGAACGGGTGTCGAGCGAAGACTGATCGTTGATCTCGAGGCTGCCGTGCAACGGCAGGTGGTCGTTGACTTGCAGCGACAAGTCCACCGTTCCCGGCGCCGATCCCGCTTTCAAGATGGGCACGACCGAACGATCGGGCGTCTCCGTATTGACCGCCGCCAACTCATCCTGCAACTTGGAAAGCTGCAGCACCGTTCCCGGCTTGGCCGCCGGTAGCGCGGCGATCACGTCCCGCTCGGGAAAATAATGCGCGCCGCTAATCCGTTCGCTCTCGACACGACCTTCGGTGACTCGCAGCCGTACCAAGCCGCCGTTGACCGTCTGCGGCGGAATGTCGACGAATACCGTGCCGTAGCCACGGTCGTGGTAGAGCGTCTCCAACGCGGTGCGCGCGGACTCGAGATCCTTGATGGTCTTGTTGGGACCCAAGAGAGGGTACAGCGTCCGCTCGATGTCGCGGTTCGTGAGTACCGTATTGCCGATGACGCGGTACTCGCCCACATCGAAATGCTGCTCTGACTTGGCCGTCTCCGCGTCGTCCGCCGCGAAGGCCGTCGAATGGAAGAAGAAAACCAATACACAAGCGGAAAACCACGGACCCGCGGGGCCGTGCACGTCGAATCTTATCCCCATTACGGAAGCTTATACGCAGAGTATTTCATTCTCATGCCACGCAAAAAAACTGGCCTCCCTTCAAGGGGAGGCCAGTATGTTCCGCAAGCTCCGTTTGCGAACGATCGCGGTTACGGAAACCGCCTTGTTTCGACTACAGCTGGATCGCCGGCTCGTTGCAGCTGACACCGCCGCGAGAGAATGGGCTGATGTAAATCGTCTTCGTACCCCCGGTGGGAATCAATGCGGTGCTGGAGATCGGCAGGGCAGGCGTGTTGTAATTAGGATTCGCAATCACGTCGACCGCACTCGGCGCCGAGCTTTCCACTTGGAACGCATTCGTCAGGTAGGCGATCAACCCCTGTTGATCGGCGCTGAGGGAACCAAAGTTGGGACCCGTGACCGCAGTCGCCTCGAACCAATCGTTATACGCACCCGCGGCAGCGGCAAGATTGGAGGGCTGCACGCCATCCACGGCGACCAGCGTCAAATTCGGGTAGCTGGAGCTGCCCGCATTGTCGATGGAAGCATACGTGATCGCGCCGGGAATGGTGTTCGCGGCGGCCAGTGCGTTGCCGGTCGAGAAATAGTCTGCCGTACCCCCGGTGGTTTCCAAAATCGGCGACTGCAGGGCCTTGTTGCAAGAATCGCTGGTGAAGAAGATGTCGGTCGCCGTGCGGCTGCCCGATCCCTGCTCACGATTGACGACGGTGATGCCCAGACTGGATCCCGCAACGATGTTGCCGTTGGTGTCCGGCACGTCATTCCAATTGTTGCTGTTTCCTTGCAAGATGTTGGTGATGGTCGCGGATGGCAACGCCAGAGACGCGGTCGCAGTGCCTTGGCCTGCCTTCTCGGCAGTGCTGAAGGCGCCGCTATTGGTGTTAACAAAAATGCCGAACACCTGATCGAAAATCGTGGTGGCTTTTAGCGTGCCAAACTGTGCTGCCGTGGCGTGACCATACACCGAGGTCTTGTATGCGGACGGATAGTTGTTGCCGATCAACGCGGTCGGCTCCACATCGGTGATGCCGAACTGCACCGGCGCCTTGAATACACCGCTCGCGAAGGAATCGTCGACGCCGTTGATGGCGCTGGAACCCTGAACCTGCACGGTGTAGGTGGTGGGTGTACCGGTGGCGCCGGACAAGCTCAGCTGGTTGATGGACGAACCGGTGACCAGTGGCAGCGCGCCGGTCACGGAGCCACCCTCGTCGCGATACCACACGGTGAACACGTTGGTGCCGTTGGCGGACGGGAGACCCGTCGATGAGGAGGGGGTGCATGAAACGGCGAAGAAGTTAGTATCAACCGTGCTGCTAAACACCGAGTACGAACCACCGCACAGCCCCGTTTCGAGCGCGCCGACGATGGCCTTTTGCGCCGCCGACGAACCGGCGACATACAGACCGACGGTGGGCGTTTGCGCTTGGGCTGGGGTCGGCTGACCCGCGTGGGCAGCACCTGCCGACAATACCGCCGCAACGGCGGCGGCGATTTTATAATTGCGAACCATTTAGATTACTCCTGAGTTTCAATAGATTCAAAAAAAGGCCCGATGCTACGATCGGGCCCTTGGGGTCGTTCAGACCTTCGACTTCCGGCGGGCGACGCCCGTGAGCCCGAGGAGACCACTGCCGAGCAGCCACACGGCGGCGGGCAGCGGCACCGGCGGCGGCGGCGTGGTGCCGAGCGAAGTAAGGGTCAACCCGGCGGCCGAGAACGCGGCGGTTTCCACCTCGGTATAGGCCACCCTGGTGGTGTTGCCGGCCGGGGTACCCGCGGTGACGTAGTACAGGTTGGCAACCGTCGATCCCGTATTGCTGTTGTTGGTGGCACCGCCGTCCCAGTAGGCCGTACCCAAGGTATTCGTGACATCCCACACGCCGGAGGTCGCAGGATTTGAGCCCTCGATCGAGCGCGCGCCGCCGCTGTTGCTGTTGATGGTGCCGATGTCTGTATTGAGCCCGCCGAACTTGACGAGGGTGCTGGAGGTATCGTTTGCCAGCGACGAAGTGCTGTTGCCGTTCACCGTGGTGAGGTACTGCGCTTGGCCGGCCGTCTTGAAGTTAATGACCGTCGCATTCCCGGTGTATTGGGCGCCCAAAACCGCAAAGTCAATCGTATCGCCAGCGGCAGTATCAGCCGCAAACAATTTTGCCAGATTCGCATCGCCACCCAAGACGGTGCCGTTATACCCGCCCGCTTCGAGGGTTGAGATGCTGATGCCTGTGTCCCCCGCATAAGACGCCACGGCGGCGGTGCCGGCTGCATTCACGACTTCCGCGAACAGGATCGCGTCAGAGCTGCCGGATTGCGGTAAGGCGATAGACGCGTGAGCGGCAACGCCGGCGAGGGCAAGCGCGCCTGCGGCACCAAATTTCATTGCTGAATTCATTAGAGGCTCCCAATTAATTGAAGTGAAAACATGGCAAAAGGCCGATCGTCCCGCATTCTCAAGATCACACTTGATCACCAACGGTCAGTGATGCACCAGACCTCGGCTCATCATCTGGTGCACATGGTGCCGAAAGCTTATGGCATCAAAGTGATCGAAATGTGAAGGTTTTCACACTTGGCGGCGTTCAAATCGACGACCTGATGCCGGCATGGCGTCGTATCTTGGGATCTAACGACCGTTTGTCATTTGAACGTATGACATTTCAACGACATCGGTACAGCATTCATGCGGCGTCGGCTGATCGAGTAAGGTAGCGCGATGGACACGCTCGAGTATGCGATCGACATGTTTCGGGGAGGCAATGCACGCGAGGCCGAGCTTGCATGCGCAAGACGCTTGACCGTCGTACCTCACGACGTACCGACCTTGTCACTCTTGGCCGAGATTCATTCGGCGACGGGTCGCGCTGATCGTGCCGCGACGTTGCGGTCGCGCATCGTCGAGCTGCGCTCGCATGATGCGGCGGAATGGCGACGCCTCGCGGCGGCGCTGCTCGGCGCGGGTCGCGCGGCCGAGGCCGCGACGGCGCTACGCACCGCGATCCGGATCGATCCGCACAACCCCCGAGCCCACAACAATTTGGGCCAGTCGCTGATGCAGCTCGGCGAATGCAGCGCGGCGATCTCGAGTTACCGCACGGCACTCGATCTGGATCCGGCCTATGCCATCGCTCACGTCAATTTGGCGGTCGCTCTGGACGGCGGCGGGCAACTGGCCGACGCCTTGGCGAGCTATGATCGCGCGCTGGCCACCGCGCCCCAGCTCGTTCCGGCCTGGGTGGGACGGGGCGGGACACTGGCCAAGCTGCACCGCTGGGATGCCGCTCTCGACAGCTTCGATAAGGCCTTGGCACTGCAATCCGCCGATGCCACCACCTTGACCTACAAAGCCGCGGTGCTGCTGTCGCTGGAACGCGCCACGGAGTGTCTCGCCGCGGCCGACGCCGCGCTCGACTTGGACGCAAGCTCGAGCGCTGCCCACAACATCCGCGCCGGCGCGCTGCGGCGTCTGGGGCATCGCGCCCAAGCACTCGACGCGCTCGAACGGGCACTGGTGCTCGACCCGGCGCACATCGATGCCTGGTGCAATCAGGCCACCATCCTGCATGAAATCGGTCGTTTCGAGGCAGCCATCGCGTCGTGCCGCAAGGCGCTGGAGCTCGACCCCACCAATATTGAAAGCCACACCCGGTTGCTGGCACGGCTCATTCCGTCGGTGCCGGAGTCCATTCTGGACATCCGCCGCGCCCGCGCTACGTTCGATGAACAACTGGCGCTGCTGATGTCGGACCTCGGCACGCGGACGCTCACGGAAGGAGAGGTGCTGGCGCTGGCGCAGCAGCAATTCTTCTACCTGAGCTACGATGAGGAATCGAATCGCTCGTTGCTCGAGTCCTATCGCGGCCGCTCTGCCGCACGGCTGGCGGAGCTCGGTTTGTCCGCGGATCATGCACCTGCGGCCGACCGGGCGCCGCGGCGGCTCAAGATCGGCTTCGTCTCGGCGCATGTGTACGATCATTCGGTGTTCAACGCCATCTTGCGCGGCTGGGTGCAGCGACTGGGTCGCGAGCGCTTCGAAATGTCGCTGTTCAGTCTGGGTACCCAGAAGGATGCTTCGACGCACGTCGCCATCGCGTCGGTCGAGCACTTCGACAGCGGCGCCCGCGGCGTCGCCGACTGGGCGCGCTCGATCCGAGATCACGGATTGGATGCGTTGATCTACCCAGAGATCGGCATGCACGAGACCACGCTGGCACTCGCCGGCTTGAGACTCGGGAGACGCCAATTCGTGGCCTGGGGACATCCCGAGACCAGCGGCTTGCCCACCATCGATGGCTACTTGTCGGCCGCCCTCTTCGAGCCGCCTAACGCCCAGGAACATTACAGCGAGAAGCTCGTCTGCTTGCCGAACTTCGGTGTGTACTGTGAACCCTACGCACCGGAAGACCGAGCCATCGACCTGCAAAGCCTCGGGATCAGGGGCGATGGCCCCGTGTTCATCTGTCCCGGCGTACCCTTCAAGTATCGCCCGCAGGATGACTGGATTTTCGTGGAGATTGCGCGCCGTCTCGGGAGGTGTGAGTTGGTGTTCTTCGAGCATGAGATCGCCGAACTCAGCCTCAAGCTGCGGTCGCGGATCGGCGCGGCGTTCGTCGAGCGCGGACTCGACCCGAAGCATTTTCTGCGCTTGATTCCCTGGCAACCGCGGGCGCATTTCTTTTCGCTGATGCGACAGGCTGACGTTTATCTCGATACCATCGGTTTCTCCGGCTTCAACACGCTGATGCAGGCCATGGAGTGCCATTTGCCCTGCGTCACCTACGCCGGGCGATTCATGCGCGGACGCTTAGGCGCCGGGATACTCACACGCTTGGAGTTGCCACAATTCATTGCGCGCGATGCCAATGAGTACGTCGACCTCGCGGTGAAGCTCGGGGAACATGCCGGTTTTAGGGCAGAGATCCGCAATGCCATCCGCCGCGCAGAGCCGCGTTTATACGCGGACGACGAGGCGGTGAACGCACTCGGTAGCTATTTGCTGGCCGCGTGCAGCGAATGACGCCCTTCGAGGTTCGGCGCGTTCACTGCGCCAATCCGTACACGTCCAACTCACCGGCGATCGTGGTCGATCCCGGCACGCCGCCGGTGTTGTTGCCCCGCGTGCCCACGTAGACCTTGCCGTTGGCCACGGTGGGCACCGTGAACTTGATCGCATAGCCGGCGGCGTTCGGCGCCTCGGTGCCGCTGTTCCACAACTCGGTAGCGAGGTTGGTGGCATCGTGGGCGTACAGCACCGTGGGTCCGCAGCCCGGCGCGTTGCCGGTGCAGAAATTGGCGTTGTCCAGCGTCCAGACGATGCCGTCTTGTGACCCGGCGGCCGATATCGAGGGCGTGCTGCCGCCGAACCCGTATAGATGCGTGGACGAGGTGGCGGGCGTGATCTGCGGTGCGGCGGCGGTCAGTGCGAATTCGGCGAGTGGCCCTTGATCGCCGCTCACATAGTAATTTCCGTTCCAGAACGCACCGGTCGCGAATATTCGGTAGCCGAAGGCGATCTTTTGCACCGCCGCCCCATCGCCCGAGCCGCCCAGCGCGTCGCGGTTCAACAGGTACAGCGTGCCATCCTTGCCGCCGCAGACTAGGAGGTGGGGCACCGGACTGGTTGCCGGCAAGTCCGCCAAAACGGCGGCACCCCCGGCACCGAAGTCCTTGTCGCTTCCCGCATCCGCCACCTGATCGGACGGAGTGAAATATTGCGACACACCGAGACCCGCCGTGAGCTGCAGCAGCGAATCGCCATAGTCGGTATTCGGCACGGTGGTGCTGGTCGCATCGAATTGGCCGTTACCGGTGATGACGTATAGGTTGCCCGCGGCATCGGCCGCGGGAGCGCCGCCGCTCATCCAGATGCCGCCGTCTTGGGCATCCGGCGCCGCATTGAAAACGGCCGTCTGGCCGACGGCACCCCCCGCATAGGAATAACCGATCACCCAGCCATACCACGGCGCCACGTCCTCGTGAGATGCCCAGCTGACGTAGACGACGCCATTGACCAAGGCGAGCGCCGCGCGTTGATTTTCGCTTTGCGGATTGAAGCTGACGGTCGTGCCGCCGTCGCCGCTGCCGGGATAGGTGGCGGCGATCGTCGCGGGCGCTCCAGGCTTCTCGCTCCCCGTCGTCATGTCGATCGCGTGCAGTCGCTGGTAGAACACGCTCAGGGTAGAACTGACCGACTTCGAAACGACATACAAAGTGCCGCTGCCGGGGTCGATCACCGGAGTGCCAGTCACGCCGACCTCGGGCGCGAGATTTTGCTGGCCCTTGCCGATGAGATAACCCGTCGCCGCGTCAGGCACGGGGGTCTCGCCGCTCGAGGCGCCATGTGCCGCATCGATCAAGCTCACCGTCCAAAGCGGCAAGCACGGACTCGCGTCCGCATCGAATGCGTACAGACTGTCGTGACCGGTCGCAACGTACACCACGTTATGACTCGCCCCATTGATCGAGACGCCCGCGACCCAGAGGGGCTGACCGTAAATGGCGCCATCGACGGCGCAGGAAAACAGCTTGCCGAAATTGCCGGACTGCACCGACGTCGGCGTGAGCGCAAACTCGTGGGTATTGGCGCCATCGCGCGCCACGTCGTCATGGTATGTATAGACGCCCGCAAGATCGGTGACCGCGGCCACTGCCGTTCCCGATAGCACGGGGTACGCGACGCTCGTAGCGCCGATGGTATGGGAGCCCGCAGCGCTTCCCGGAGTGAACAGCCCGGAAGTATTGATCTGCCCGACCGTGCCATTGCCGCCGGCGACGCCATCCACGGTCCAGGTCACGGGGCCGCCTCCCGGCACCGTCACGGTGAATTGCTGCGGCTGTATCAACGTCAATGCCGCGATGGCGGGCGTGATGCTCACCGTCCCGCTGACGATGGTCAGCGTCGCCGTCTTGCTGGTACCGCCGGCACCGTTGCAGGTCAGCGAAAACGTCGTGGGCACCGTGAGTGGCCCGGTGCTTTGCGTACCGCTGATGGATTTTCCGCCGCTCCATCCTCCGGACGCCGTACAGGCGGTGGCGTTCGAGGAGCTCCAGGTCAACACGCCCGCGCTGCCGGCGGCCACCACGCTCGCGCTCGCCGTCAGCACGGCGGTTGGGATCACGTTCACCGTGCTGCTGGCGGGCATGCTGGCGCCTCCGGCGCCGCTGCAGATCATCGAGTACGTGGTGTTGGTGGCAAGCGCCGGAATGGTCTGCACACCGTTCAATGCCTTGGTGCCGCTCCAGCCGCCAGACGCCTCGCACGTGGTCGCGTTCGTCGACGTCCAGGTGAGCACGATGGCACTTCCCGCGGTCACGGTCTGCGCACTGGCGCTGAGCGTCGTCGTCGGCACCACGTTGACCACCAGGCTGGCCGAATTGCCCGTACCGCCAGCGCCGGTGCAGGTGATCGTGTACGTCGCGCTCGACGACAAAGGTCCGGTGCTACGCGCACCGCTGGTCGGCAAGGTGCCGCTCCAGCCACCGGACGCCGTGCACGCGGTCGCGTTGGTCGACGTCCAGGTCAACGTCGAACTCGCGCTGTTGGCGACCGTGGTCGGAGCGGCGCCGATGGACACGGTGGGCGGTGGAGTTGCGACCGGGCTGTCGCCGCCGCCGCAAGATGCCAGCAACAGCACACCGACGGCGGGCCACCGAGAGTAGAAGGGCATAGCTTGAAAGTCTTTGAGGGTGATGGACCGTAGCGAGCGAATGCTACAGCGGTATGACAAGACGACACCGCGAATCGCGCAATTCCGCGACCCTGAGTGTGTCAATCACGGTGTAAACTCATGCAACACCCAATGACTAAAGCGTCCCAAAAACTGCACGAGGCGCGCGCGCTCCATATTCAGGGTCGACTCGAGCAAGCCCGGCTCATTTTTGAGAGCATCGTGAAGGTTGATCCCAACCATCCGGGTGCCGTCGGTTCGCTGGCGGTGATTGCCGGTCAATCGAGGGACTTCCAACGCGCCGTGAAGCTGTTCGATCAGCTGGTGCGACTCGACCCGGAGAACCCGGCCGCCCATTGCAACCGCGGATTGGCTCTGCAAGAACTCGGGCAACACGTCGCGGCTCTCGCGAGTTACGAGCGGGCGATCTCACTCAAGCCTGACTACGCGGTGGCCTATTACAACCGGGGTAATGCCGAGCAAGCGCTCGGTCGCGCGCACGCCGCGTTGCTGAGCTACGGTCACGCCATCGCCGCCGCTCCGCAGTTCGCGGAGGCGCATTACAATCGCGGCGTGGTGCTGCAGCAGGAACTGCGGTGGAGTGAAGCGGTTGCAAGCTACGCCCGCGCGATCGAGCTCAAGCCCGACTACACTGATGCGCATTATAATTTGGGCGTGGCGCTGCAGGAATTGGGACGGTGGGCCGCGGCACTCGCGAGCTACGAGCGCACGATTGAGCAGGATGCCCGGCATGCCCGCGCATATTCCAACCGTGGCGTGGTCCTGAGCCTCATGCGGCATTCGCTTGCTGCGCTCGCGAGTTTCGACCAGGCGATCGCGCTCGAGGCCAACTTCGCCAACGCCCATTTCAATCGCGGCAACACGCTCGCCGATCTGAAACGGTTCCCGGAGAGCATCGCGAGCTACGATCGGGCATTGGCGCTCGGCAGCGACGGTGTCGGTCTCTACGGCAGCCGCCGCCATGCCAAGTTGCAGGTGTGTGACTGGCTGAACCACGATGCCGAGACACGGGAATTGAAGGACCGAATCGGTCGCAACGAAGCGGCCGCACCGCCGTTTCACGTCTTGGTCATGTCCGATTGCGGCGCGCTACAGCGGCAGGCGGCCGAAACCTGGGTGCGCCGGCAATATCCGCCGGGCTCCGCGCTGCCGAACCTGGGCAAGTATCTCCGCCACGACAAGATCCGGGTGGGCTATTTCTCCGCGGACTTCCACGACCACGCGACCATGTACCTCATGGCACAGCTATTCGAACGACACGACCGCGCGTCGTTCGACATCTCGGCATTCTCCTACGGCCCCGAATCCCAAGACGCCATGCGCACGCGACTGCAAGCCGCCTGTGCCTCGTTCCACGACGTACGGCTGCAATCCGACGTCGAGATCGCAATGCTCTCGAAAAAATTGGAGATCGATATTGCGGTGGACTTGAAGGGTTTCACCCAGTTCAGCCGTCCCGGGATTTTTGCCCACCGCGCTGCACCCATTCAGGTGAGCTACTTGGGCTATCCCGGCACGATGGGCGCCGAATACATGGATTACCTCGTCGCCGACCGCACGCTCATCCCGGAGGAGCACGAAGGTCACTATCGGGAGAAAATCATTTTTCTACCGAACAGCTATCAGGTCAACGATGCGCGGCGGGTGATTGCGGACCGGGTGTTCTCCCGGCACGAGTTGGGATTGCCGTCGACCGGCTTCGTCTATTGCTGCTTCAACAATAACTTCAAGATTACTCCCGCGATGTTCGAGACCTGGATGCGGATATTGCAGCGCGTGGCGGGCAGCGTGCTTTGGCTCTATGAGGACAATCCACTCGCGGCGACGAATTTGCGCCGCGAGGCCGGGCAACGCAATGTCGATCCGGCCAGGTTGATATTCGCGCCGTTCATGCCGCTACCCGAGCACCTGGCGCGGCATCGGGCGGCTGATCTGTTCCTCGATACCGTGCCGTATAACGCGCATACCACGGCGAGTGACGCGCTCTGGGCCGGTACGCCCGTGCTGACGCTCTGCGGCGAGGCCTTCGCGAGCCGGGTGGCGGCGAGTCTGCTCAACGCCGTTGGGCTGCCCGAACTCGTCACCCGGACCCAGCTCGATTACGAGACGTTGGCCGTCGAATTGGCCAACCATCCACGGCGGCTCGCGCTGCTCAAGGCAAGGCTTGCAGATCTCCGGCGCACGGCGCCGTTGTTTGACGCCGGGCTCTTTACCGCACATCTCGAAGCCGCCTACGTCGCCGTGTACGAGCGGTATCAGGCGGATCGACCGACCGACACCATTGTCGTGCCGCCATGAACACCAAGGTGAGGATCGTCTGCGCCTCGCGCCAAACGGCGGCTGCTTTTGTCGCCGGCACCGCCCTTGGCCGCTCGCTGGCGTTGTACCCGTCCTTGTATGAACTGCGGCTGTTCCCGGAAAACTCGAGGGGACTGCCCCACGTTTACAACACGGCCATCCGTGAATCTGCCGCCGATCCCGCGATCCTGGTGTTCATTCACGACGACGTGCACTTGCTCGATTTCTACTGGCCCACGCGGATCGTCAATGGCCTCGCCAAGTTCGATGTCATCGGACTCGCCGGTAATCGGCGCCGCGCCAGCGGTCAGCCGGCATGGCGGTTTACCGACGACAAATTCACGCGCGATGACCGCGAGAATCTCAGCGGAGTCGTGGCGCACGGCAAAAACTGGCCGGCGGACTACATTAGCGCGTACGGTTCACCCGGTCACGAGGTCAAATTACTCGACGGCATGCTGATGGCCGCTCACAGCGAGACGCTGATTTCCAGACAAGTGTTCTTCGACGAGCGCTTCGATTTCCATTTTTATGACCTCGATTTTTGCCGTACCGCCGAGCGTCAGGGTTTGCGCATGGGCACGTGGGGTATTAGCGTCATGCATGAAAGTGATGGCGTGTTTGGCAGCGCCGCCTGGCACCTTGGATTTGCCCGGTATCTATCCAAGTGGCAATCCTAGTCAGCATCGACCAGCAGCG
>Ga0116230_10004078_pt1 | contig 14299 bp, 8 predicted proteins | sample S1TSphfallax_3_FD_88678 | JGI IMG/M metagenome (GOLD analysis project Ga0116230, IMG submission 88678) | Host-associated microbial communities from peat moss isolated from Minnesota, USA - S1T2_Fd - Sphagnum fallax MG | ecosystem: Host-associated > Plants > Peat moss > Unclassified | place: USA... | reverse complement strand
GAGATCTACCGGCTGAACGCCGAAGGCCACGTTCATATGTTCACGCCCACCGACCAGGCATGGGGCGACCATGCCATCTACGACATGGATCAGGCCGTGCTGGTGCTCACAGGCAAGAATTTGCGCTTGACCACCCCGAAGGACGTACTGACAGCCCGCGACGCCATGGAATATTGGTCTGTGAAGCACATGGCGGTGGCCCGCGGCGATGCCACCGCCACCAGCGATGACGGGCGCCGCATCACGGCGGACACGCTTGTCGGCTATACGGTGGACCCCAATGCGCCCCCGGCTGCTGGCAAGCCGGCCGCCGCTCCTGCGGCCAAGGCTGCTAAGCCTGGGCAGGCGGACTCGCCGGGCAAGTTGCAGCGGGTGGAGGCGTATGGCCATGTGGTGGTGCGCACGCCGACCGAAATCGTCACAGGCGATCGCGGTGTATATTTGCCGGACACCGGCCTGGCCCGGGTGGTGGGCCATGTTCACATCACGCGCGGGGAAAATCAGTTGAACGGTGCGGCGGCCATCGTCAACATGAAGACGGGGCTGGCGACGATGACCCAGGTTCCTGGCGCCCGCGTGCGAGGGCTGGTTGTTCCGAATGGTTCCGGCGGTTCGGGCGCCGCGACGTCGGCGGGAGGGTCCCGCAAGGCTGCCACGCAGGAGAAGGCCCAGCCATGACTGTTGAAACCGCCGCCAGAACGGTCCGTGCCGACACCGCCCGCGACGGATTGCGGGTAATTCCCGGCGCGAGCGGGCTGATCGCCAGTGGCGTCGGCAAGACGTACAAGAAGCGGCCGGTCGTACGGAACGTTTCGGTGCAGGTGCGCCGGGGCGAGGCGGTAGGGCTGCTTGGCCCGAACGGTGCGGGCAAGACGACCACTTTCTATATGATCGTGGGCCTGGTTCGTCCGGATACCGGCTCAATCACCCTCGACGGCACCGACATCACCATGTTGCCGATGTACCGGCGTGCGCGGATGGGGATCGGCTATCTCCCTCAAGAGGCCAGTGTATTTCGCGGCCTTAATGTCGAGCAGAACATCATGGCCGCTCTGGAGGTGGTGGAACCCGACCCCGATGCGCGTGATCAGGCCTGTGATGCCCTCCTCGGTGAATTCGGCATTGGACATCTTCGCCGCACGCCAGCGCTAGCACTTTCCGGCGGTGAGCGCCGGCGTGTGGAAATTGCCCGGGCGCTCGCAACGCAGCCTAGCTATATTCTTCTCGATGAACCTCTAGCCGGCATCGATCCCATCGCCGTGGGCGAAATTCGTGATCTGGTTCGCCACCTTAAACATCGCGGCCTGGGCGTGCTGATCACCGACCATAATGTCCGCGAGACGCTGGAGATTATTGATCGCGCCTATATCATGCATGATGGCCAGGTGCTGATGGAGGGTGCGCCGCAGGAGGTTGTGGCCCACGCTGATGTCCGCCGGGTCTACCTCGGCGAGCGCTTTTCAATGTAGCAGCGTCCGGCTCCGTGGGTGTCGCCCTGTTGACAAAACCCTAGGGACAAAAGTTTTTTGGTTCTTTTTTTCAAAAAAGAACATCTTCCGTCCTCCCCCTCACAATGGACTCTTTCTTGCTTGGCGATTCGCGCTAAGGTCGGTCCCAATGTCGCTCGGCCCTCGCCTCGAATTCCGGCAATCGCAGTCGCTGGTCATGACGCCCCAGTTGCGTCAGGCCATCAAGCTGCTGCAATTTTCCAATCTGGAGGTGGCAGCCTTCGTGGAGGAGGAGCTGGAGCGCAACCCGCTGCTCGAGCATGATGAGCGGCCTGAGATTGTCGGCGAACGTCCGGCACCAGACCAGCAGGATCGCCCGCAGGAGAGCGCGGATAGTGCTGATTTGGTGGCGGCCTCCTCTATGCCGGATGCCGGCGAGGGACCGCTCGATGCTGAGTTCGATGGCTATGAGGCGCTGGGCCCTGCGGATGGCCTGACCATGCCATCGAGTGCGTCGGGCAGCGGCGGCTCACAGAGTTTCGAGACAGATGATCGCGGGCTTGAAGACATTCTGGAGACGCGGGTGTCGTTGCGTGATCATCTGGGTGAGCAGTTGCGGCTTGCTTTCGCTGAGCGTGTCGACAGGTTGATCGGTGCGCATCTCATCGCGTTGCTGGAGCCATCGGGCCGGCTCGGTGTGGAGAGCGAGGTGATCGCCCAGCTCCTGGGTGCCGATAGCGTGCGCGTGGAGCATGTGCGCCAGCGAATGATGGCGTTCGATCCCGTTGGCATGTTTGCTCGCACGCTGCCCGAGTGTTTGGCAGCACAATTGCGCGAACGGAACCGGCTGGATCCCTGCATGGTTGCCCTGCTGGAGAACCTTGATCATCTCGGCCGCCGGGACATGAAGGTTCTGATGGCGGTTTGCCGTGTCGATTGGGACGATCTGCAGCAGATGATCGCCGAGATTCGCGCGCTGGACCCCAAGCCGGGCGCCAACTGGGATGTGGCGGCGCTGCAGCCGGTGATTCCGGATGTTCTGATGCGCGCAGCGCCGGGCGGCGACTGGATCCTCGAGCTGAACCCAGAGACCATCCCGCGCGTCCTGGTCAACGAGGCGTTTTATGCGCGCGTGAGCAAGAGCGCCGAGCGAGAGGCGAAAAGTTTTCTCACCGAGCGGCTGGCGACCGCGAATTGGCTGGTGAAATCGCTGCAACAGAGGGCGCAGACCATCCTGAAGGTGGCGAGCGAGATTGTCCGTCGGCAGGACGGGTTTTTCCGCCATGGCGTGAGCCATCTACGGCCGCTGATCCTGCGCGACATCGCCGACGTGGTGAGCCTGCACGAGAGCACGGTCAGCCGAGTTACGGCGAATAAGTATATTGCGACGCCGCGTGGCATCTTCGAGCTCAAGTATTTCTTCACGACAGCCATCGCAGGATCGGGGGGCGAGAATCATAGTGCGGAGGCGGTGCGCCACAGAATCAGGGCGATGGTGGGGGCCGAAGCACCCGACGATGTGTTGTCCGACGACGCGATCGTGGCAACACTTCGGCGGGAGGGCGTAGACATCGCCCGCCGAACGGTGGCCAAATACCGCGAGGCGTTGCGCATTCCCAGCTCCGTGCAGCGCAAGCGGGAAAAGGCTTTGATGTCCTGAACGGGTGCGACGACGTTTTGGTGCCCACAGGCTGACCGCCCTGACAACCGCATGAAAAAGTTGGTGAAAGGTTGGCCTTATGCAGATCAATGTTTCGGGCAAGCAGGTGGATCTGTCGGATGCCCTGCGCACCCGCGTTGCCTCCAGCCTTGATGTGATCGCCGCCAAATATTTTGACCACGCGATGGAGGCGAACGTCACGTTCGGCCGTGCGCGCAGCTTCTTCACCTGCGACATCAACGTTCACGCAGGCCGCGGCCTGCGCCTGCGTGGCGAGGGCGAAGCGGGTGACGCCAATGCGGCGTTCGATGATGCGGCCGAGCATATTGCCACGCGTCTGCGACGCTATCGCCGCCGGGTGAACGACCATCACCGCGCCCTGGCCCAGCGCGAGCGCCCTCAATCCGCACGGGCCTATGTCTTGCGCGCCGAGGCGGACGAGAGTGCGGCGCCCCCCACGAGTGGACCGGCATTTGCGACCGTTATCGCCGAGACGCAAACCGAGATATCGGTGCTTACGGTTGGCGATGCGGTGATGCGCATGGACCTCGCCGACCAGACCGTGATGATGTTCCGCAACTCGGCGACCGGCGAATTGAACGTGATATACCGACGGCCAGACGGCAATATTGGATGGATCGATCCAGCGGCAAAGTCATGAAGCCTCTGAAATGCAAGACCTTTCCTCAGAAAGACACGAGAACCGGAAGACCCGTGACGAAGTAGCGGGTAGCCGAAGACTCATCCGGCGCGCCGCGACGGTGTTCGCGCTTGAATCCAGGAGTCCAGTCTACTCTGCTGCAAGTGATCGAGGGTGAACTCAAGATAGAACAGGTCCGGCCCGCGCATATTCGCGACGCAGACGGCCAGATCGAGGCCATCGACGGCCAGTTTGCCTGTGTTGCCGATAGGCAAGCGTGTTTTGCACGAGAGAAGGGCGCCATGACTGGAAACATCTATCACCTCCGACGCTATGGGCGCATCGCCAGCTATAGAGATGAAGGCCGGCAGATGTGCCTGCATGCGAGGCTCGCTGCGACGATTGACAGCGGCAGAGCTGGTGCGAACCACGCGGTTTACCGCGTTGCGCAAGTCTGAGACCGCCGTGTCCAGGGTGGCGGCTGTCTGGCGCACAGCGTCCGCCTGGCGGTCGGTTTCGGTCACAGCCTCGCGCATATTTTGCATGAGACTGCTCGTTTGGCGTGCGGCGCCGGCGGTCTCGCCGATACTACGGGAAATATTGACGGTAGCGGCACTTTGCTGATCGACGGCCGCGGCGACGGACGCCGCTATAGTCTCGATATCGCCGATCATGGTGACCATCTGCACAACCTGATCCGCGGCGTGCCGTGTGGCTTGGCGTACGGCGCTGATCTGCCGGGTAATGTCCTCGGTCGAACGGGCCGTCTGACTGGCCAGTTGCTTTACCTCGGCGGCGACCACGGCGAAGCCGCGGCCAGCGTCGCCTGCCCTGGCCGCCTCGATCGTGGCGTTCAAGGCGAGAAGGTTGGTTCGTGATGCGATGCTGGCAATCATGTCGGCGACCCGGCCGATCTGCTCAGCCTGGGTCGACAGAGCATCGATGCTGTCTCGCGCACCGCGCCCGGCGATCACGGCCCGTTGTGCGGCGGCACTGGAGCCGTTCACTTGGCGTGTGATCTCGCCGATCGAGGCCGCGAGCTCTTCCGCAGCGCCGGCGACGTTTTGTGCGGTGGAGAGTGTCTGATCGGTGGCGCGTGTGGCTTGAACGGCGTTCTCCTCGGTATGCGCCGCAGTGGCTGACATGGCCGTGGCGGTCTTCGCCATCTCGCCTGTCTGGGCGCTGACCTGGGCCATGGCCTGGTTAGTTTCGCGCTCGATCGTGTCTGCCATATCCCGCAACGCGCGCGTGCGCCGTGCATCGTCCGCCTTCACGTAGGTTTCGAGCAGAACCTCAAGATCGAGCCAGGCGATCTTGTTCAGGGCTGAGCGTAAAGCGGCCGCACGCATCGCGCGGCGCTTGCCAATGCCGAAGAAGACGCTGCCTGGACGCCCATTATCCTCCAGCCCCAGATCTTTGATGATACCATTGACGACGGTGCCATGGCAGATTGCCACGGCGTACGCAGGCACGCCGTGTCTGTAGAAAGCCTCGGCCAGCACCTGGGCTGACTCTTCGAACCCTTCGCCCAGTTGACCGCTGACAACCCTGGCCCAATGCGACACCCTGCAGCGGTGCACATCCGGATTGGTCAGCGCAGAGTGCAGTTCAGGCCAGGCCGCAAACGCCCGATGCAATTCTTCCAGTACTTTGGGCAGGCGCTGATCTGCGTAGGGCTTCTGCGAGCCCAGCAATGCCAGATCAGCCGGTCCAATCTTGAAGGCTGCCAGGCGCTTTTCGTGGTCGTCGTGAAAGCTCATGCGCTCCTGACCTTGCAATGACGATGCCGGCCAAGGCTCTCACAGGGTGGATAAGAACGCTTTAATCTTGTTCCAAGGCCCGGGTTATCCGGCAAGGGCAGAAGAAAGCAGTTCTTTTTTGAAAAAAGAACCAAAACTTTTGGTCTTTGTGGGAATTCCGGTCCCCTCGGAACGCGCATTTCCTTCCAGAGCCGAGCTCGTGAGGGGCTGCTATCGCCGCCACCAGCCCTTCTTGCGTTCGACAACGGTGCCTTCGCCGCTACCGATCAGCACGGGCTTGACGACCGGTGAGAGTGGCTCGCCGGCCTGGGCTTCGGCGAAAACCTCCGTCTGTGGCGCCGCTGCCTCTGGCCGGGCGGGGTTTGGGGCATGCAATTCCGCCTGTTCGAGCGCCTCGAAAATATCGAGGCCCGCAAGTGCAAATGGATCCGCCGGCGTGGGGCCAACATAGGGTACATAGGCAGGTGGCGTGTAGGGCGCCGCCAAGGCCGTCGCCGCCGGCGGTGGAACCATGCTGCCTTCCTCGCCAGGTTTGCGCCGGCGCCGTCCGCCACGCCGGCCGCGTTTTGTGGGGGCGTCCGCCGGTTCTGAAATCTGATCCGGCGCCATATCGGACGGCCCTTGTGGCGCGGGCGTATCGTCGGCGGCCTCGCTTGCCTCGTCGTGCCCCGGCACCGGTGGCGCTTCCCACGCTGTGGGGGGCATGTCGAGGTCCTGGATTTCAGGCTGATCCCCGCCAATCGGCGCTGGCGCAGCTGCGTCAGATGTTGCCCCCTCCTCACGGCGTCCGCCGCGGCGGCGGCGGCGGCGGCGCTTACGGCGGCGTTCGCCTTCCTCGGCGGTCTCGCCCGGCACGTGATCGGAATCGGTGGTGAAGTCGCCGGTCGGCGTGGCAGATTTTGCGCTGGACGGCGCACTTGGCACGGGCATGTCCACGTCATCCTCCTCTTCGGAGATGTCGGCTTCCCCTGCGTCCTCCTCGGGCGTCTGCTGCGCCTGCACCACGGGCGGCGGCAGATCGCTCGGGACCGCCGCCCGCAGACGGTCAATCCGCGTCTGGGCCGCGAGGAGCGTCTCATCCGGCGCGAAGCAGACCACCATGCCGTAACGCTCCTCGATCTCCGTCAGACGCTGACGTTTGTGGTTGAGGATGTAGAGCGCCGTCGCGCTGTTCACATGCACCAGGATCTCCGCCGCGCGGCGGCGGCCGCCTTCCTCCTCGATCTCGCGCAGCACATGCAGCGCCGCACTCTCGGTGCTGCGGACATGTCCGGTCCCGCCGCACTGTTGGCAGACATTGAGGCTGGTCTCGGCCAGCGACGGCCGCAGCCGCTGCCGGCTGAGCTCCAGCAGCCCGAAATGGCTGATATGGCCAATCTGGATGCGTGCACGGTCGTTTTTCAGCGCATCCGCCATCCGGCGCTCGACCATCGCGTTGTGCTTTTTCGATTCCATGTCGATGAAATCGATCACGATTAGACCGGCGAGATCGCGCAGCCGCAACTGGCGCGCGGCCTCCTCGGCCGCCTCCAGATTGGTGCGCAGCGCCGTCTCCTCTATGCCGCGCTCGCGGGTGGAGCGGCCGGAATTGACGTCGATGGCGACGAGCGCCTCGGTCTGATTGATCACCAGATAGCCGCCGGATCGCAATTGCACGGTTGGGCTGAGCATCGCATCCAGCATGGATTCGACCTGCTGGTGGGCGAAGAGGGGCTGCGCGTTATGCGGCCAGAGCTGAACCTTTTTGACATGCGTCGGCATCAGCATCCGCATGTAGTCGCGCGCCGCCCGCCATCCCTCCGCGCCGTCGACAAGCAGTTCGTCGACGTCGCGCGAATAGACGTCCCGAATCGCACGCTTGATGAGGCTGGCCTCCTCGTGGATCAGCGCCGGTGCGGTGGACAGCATTGTCTGCTCGCGGATGTCGTCCCATAGACGCAGCAGGTACTCGCCGTCGCGTTTGATTTCGGCCTTTGGGCGAGCGGCGCCGGCGGTGCGCACGATCAGGCCCATGCCACGTGGGATTTCCAGCTCGGTGGTGACTTCCTTCAGCCGCCGGCGGTCCGCGGCCGAGGTGATCTTGCGCGATATGCCGCCGCCGCGCGGCGAGTTCGGCATCAGCACGCAGTACCGGCCCGCGAGCGAGATGTACGTGGTCAGGGCAGCGCCCTTTGTACCCCGTTCCTCCTTGACGACCTGAACGAGCAGGATCTGCCTGCGGCGTATGACCTCCTGGATCTTATAGCTGCGCATGAAACGGGAAGGTTGGCGAGAATGTGTGACCTCCTCGCCGGCATCATTTTCGCCGCCGATCGTCTCAGGCGCCGGCGCCTCAGCCGTCTGCACCTGGTGAACGCGATGGCCTGTTTCCGGTTGATCACCGCTTTCCATCGATCCTGGAATGTCGAGGGTCTGTCCGGCCGGGTCTTCAGCGTGGCCTATTGCAATCTGGGCGGGCGGGTTATCCCCAGCGGGCTCAGCGGCCTCGGGAGCAGTGTCTGCCCCGAGCTCGATCGGTTCGTCAGCACGTTCCGCCGATGGGATGGCCGCGCCTACGCGGCCCTCATCCTGCCGTAGCAGAGCCTGCGCGTCGACCATCTCCGTGCCAGCCGATGCTTCGTCGGTGACAAACGCGACAGCGGCCTGTAGCGCCGGAGCAGGCACATAGGCTGCCTCGTCCTCCTCCGCCTCCTCTTCGGCGCGGGCTTCCTCCTCCTGTATGGCGAGCAGGCGCTGCCGATCGGCCACGGGGATCTGGTAGTAATCCGGGTGAATTTCGCCGAAGGCCAGGAAGCCGTGCCGGTTTCCGCCATATTCGACAAAGGCCGCCTGAAGGCTCGGCTCTACGCGGACGACCTTGGCGAGGTAGATATTACCTTTAAGCTGTCGGCGCGATTGAGTTTCGACATCAAAATCTTCGAGGCGATTACCGTCCAGCACCACAACGCGGGTTTCTTCCGCGTGGCTGGCATCGATGAGAAGGCGCTTGGTCATAAAGTCTGGAGCTCCGGGGCCCCGGCGTCGCGCAACACAACCGCTTGCATGCACTGCGCGGTGGCGCGCCCTGTCGGGCCGATAAAGGGGGATCGATAGGTCGGGTGCAGGCCTTGGCACGCACGCGGCGATGACGACGGATGACACCGAACCGCAAAACCGGCCGCTGAACGGTCGAAACGGTGGTCCTGAACTCTGTCGGGGCGCTGCGTATGCCTGCCATAAGTAAACCTCGCGCGCTTTGCGCGCGCATTACGGCGCCGACGAGGTTCGCTGCGCCAAATCATCACATGAAGGAAAGCGCGGCTCACCGCAAGAGTGTTTACGGCCGAGAGGAAAGGAACTGTGCTCTTTTGAAAAAAAGAGCCAAAAAACGCTTACTCTTCTACTCTAGCCCGTACCCCACCTGCTCACCACGCCCCGGCTCTGAGCAGGCAAAAGTTTTTTTGGTTCTTTTTTCAAAAAAGAACAGACTTTTACCAGGTCCCGTGTGTCTTGTTGCGTCGCCGCCACATGTCTGACGATTAATCAGTGGCCTACGTGTTTTTCCGGAGACGCTGTGTTAAGCTGAATCGTGAAGGATCAACCGTCATACACCCGCAGGCTGCTGCTGGGACATGGAGTCGGTGCAGCGCTGCTGCTGCCCGCGGCGTCCCGTGCTGCCGCCGTACATCGGCCCGTAAAGCCGGAGTCACGCATCCTTCACGCGCCGCTCGTTGTGCTGGACCCAGGTCATGGCGGGAAGGACCCCGGGGCGATCGGGGTGTCCGGCACGTACGAGAAGCACATCGCGTTCGCCGCAGCCAGCGAGTTGGCCCGCCAACTGCGTTCCTCAGGCCGCTACGAGGTCGCGCTAACGCGCCACAACGACGTGTTTATTCCCCTTCAGGATCGGGTTGCCATCGCCCAGGCGCAGGGTGCCGCCTTGTTCATTTCGATGCATGCGGACGCCGTCGACGATCACAGCGTGAAGGGTGCGAGCGTTTACACACTGGCGGCAACAGCCTCGGACGCTCAGACGGCCTCCCTGGCCGATAGCGAGAACGCTGCCGACCGCTATGCGGGGCAGGAAGCTGTCGGTGTATCGCCTCAGGTGGCTGAAATCCTCGCGAGCCTGGTTCGGCATGAAACGCGGGTCGGTTCGGCGCATATGCAGCAGCATGTCGTGGCGGCCCTGAGCCGGGATATGCCGCTACTCGATAATCCGGCCAGGCATGCAGGTTTTGCCGTGCTAAAGGCTGCCGATATCCCCAGCGTGTTGGTGGAGATGGGCTTCATGTCGAACCGCCATGACGAGGCTGCGTTGCGCCAGGCAGGTCATCGTGCGATGGTTGCCAGCGCCATTCACCGTGCGATCGACGGGTTCTTTGCATCCGATGGCCAACATACGCATATCGTTGGCTAAAGGCGGCTGACCCTACGATGCGTTCTCCGCGCGGCCTTGGGCCGCGCTTTTCGTATGGGAATTCGGTGAGGGATTTAGAGCGAAGCTATGGACGGTCCACGCGAGCGATTGATCGTGCCCTCTGAGGCACCGCCACCTCCCCAGACACCGCTTCGGCGGCGGCCGAGCGGTATTCTGGCCTTCATACGCGGCGTGTTTGGCCTGTTCTTTGCCATCGGCCTGGTCGCAGCCGGCGCCGGTGCCCTGGTGGTGTGGAATGTCTACGAACGCTATGCGTCGGATTTGCCCACGCTGGACGGATTGCGCACTTACCAGCCGCCGGTGATGAGCCGCGTGTATGCTGGTGACGACCGGCTGATGGCGGAATTGGCCAATGAGCGGCGCATCTTCGCGCCGATTGCGGCAATCCCGGAGCGCGTCAAGCGCGCCTTTATTGCTGCCGAGGATCAAAACTTCTATTCGCATCATGGTGTTGATCCATTCGCGATCGTACGCGCCGCGTATACGGACCTGCAACGACTGGGCGAATCTCGCCGCCCGGTGGGTGCATCCACCATCACGCAGCAGGTGGCGCGCAATATGGTTCTAGGCTCCGATGCGCTGACCCGGGAACGCAAGATCAAGGAGGTCCTGCTTGCTATCCGCATGGAGCATGTGCTCAGCAAGTCGCGGATTCTGGAGCTCTACCTGAACCAGATCTATCTCGGGCAGGGCGCTTACGGCGTGGTCGCGGCAGCCCAGACGTATTTTAACAAGCCGCTTGATCAACTCACGCTGGGTGAGGCCGCCATGCTGGCGGCTTTGCCGAAATCTCCTAGCAATTACAATCCATTCCGGTTTCCGCAGGCGGCCCGGGCCCGGCGCGACTGGGTGCTGGACCGCATGGCCGATACGCATGCCATCACGCCCGCGGAGGCCGTGGCTGGCCGCGCCGAGCCGCTGGTGCCCAACAAGTATCGCGCCCCAGACAGCGTGCCCGATGCGGGATGGTTCACAGAGGAGGTGCGGCGCCGGCTGCTTGATCGTTTTGGCCCTGACGAGACGACCGAGGGCGGCTTGATCGTTCATACAAGTCTCGATCCAGCCCTTCAGAGGCAGGCGGATACGGCGCTGCGAGACGGGCTCCTGCGCTATGATCACAGCCATGGGGGTTGGCGCGGCCCTGTGGGCCGGATAACCAGCCTGGCGTCGCTGGAAGGCGATTGGCCGGACGCCCTGGGACGTGTGACCAGGCCTTCCGGCATGCTGCCGGACTGGCGATTAGCGGTGGTGCTGGGTGAAACGCCAACTGGTGCCCGCCTAGGCTATCTTCAGTCTGACGAGCCGGGTGGCCCCGCCGTTCCGCATACCGGTGAAATTCTGCTGTCCGAACTCGCATGGGCGCGGCCAGTCGCGGCCAACGGCGAACTCGGGGGTGGGCCTCGGCGGATCGCTGACGTGGTCAAGCCAGGCGATGTTGTGATGGTTCTGCCCGAGGAGAGCACGGTGCAGATGGCCGTGCCCGGCCAAAGGCTGGTCCGTGGCCGCGCCCACCCGACCCTGGTGAGCCTGGAAAAGCTGCAATTGAGGCAGATTCCCCGCGTGGAGGGGGCGCTGGTGTCACTCGATCCGCGCACCGGTCGGGTGCTGGCGATGTCGGGTGGGTGGAGCCAGGATGCGAGCAAATTCGATCGGGCGACACAGGCCTTGCGCCAGCCGGGCAGCTCCTTCAAGCCGTTTGTGTATCTCGCGGCGATGGAACAGGGGATTTCCCCCAGTGCCCGATTCGATGATGAAGCCTTCTGTCTGAACGGCTGGTGCCCCAATAACTACGAGCTGAATTTCGGCGGCCCAACCCCGCTGCGCATCGCGTTGGAGCAGTCGCTCAATCTGGTGACGGTGCGGCTGGCGCAGCATATCGGCATGGACGCGGTGGCGCGGACGGCGATTGCCTTTCACCTGGTGGATGGCATGCCGCGGGTGCTGCCCGCCGCACTTGGTGCAGTGGAGACGACTGTCCTGAAGGAGGCCGGTGCATATGCTTCCCTCGCCGAGGGCGGGCGCGAAGTGGTGCCGAGCCTGATCGACAGTGTGCAGGACCGCGATGGCAGGATCCTGTGGCGGCCCCCGAGCCTGGTGCTTGGAGCGAGCGACCCATCGCAACCTCCAACCCTGACAGATCCTCGCCTACAGGTTGCCGACGCGCAAAGCGCCTACCAGATTGTGAAAATGATGCAGGGCGTGGTGCAATTCGGCACTGGTATTCCCGCCGTTACAGGCCTGGACCGACCGATCGCCGGCAAGACCGGGACCAGTCAAGACTATAATGATGCCTGGTTTTCGGGATTTACACCGGATCTGGTGACGATCGTATGGGTCGGCTTCGATGCGCCGCAGACGCTCGGTGACAAACAGACAGGAGCCGCGGTGGCGGCCCCCATCTGGCATCAGTTCATGGTCGCAGCGTTGCATGACCGGCCGGTGCTTGACTTTCGTGAGCCTGACGGCGTGTCGCTTGATGGCTGGGCATGCGGTGCCCATACCTGCGTGGATGCTTTCAAGCCCGACCAGGTGCCCGGGGCTGCAGGCCTGCCTAATGATGGTACTGCGACGGCGACAGCTGCGGCTGATCCAGGCGTGCAGATGGTGAACCCTGACCCAGATGCATCATCTGGTGCGCTGCAGACGCCCAAGCCGGCGCCGGGTACCGGTGTAGATAGTGGCGTAGGCGGACTATATTGACCTTTTGAGTACGTCGGCTGTTGTCTCCGCGACAGCGCACCAAAGGTTTTTTGCTTCTTTTTTCCAAAAAAGAAGTTCTTTCTTTCTTTTTATCTAGGGTAAACACGTCATGGCCGCCGAAGCAGATTCCCTTCACGAGCAGATAAAGCAGTCGCTGGCGCTGCTGAGGAGGCATCTTTGACTGGGATGTCGCCGTCGCACGCCTCGATGAACTGAACCATCGCGTTGAAGATCCTTCCTTATGGGAAGATGCGGAGGGTGCGCAGAAATTGATGCGTGAGCGCAATCGTCTCGCCAGCGGCATTGACGGTCTGACGGAGCTGCAGCGTGGTGTTGCCGATGCGATTGGCCTGATTGAACTGGCAGAGGCCGAGGGTGAACCGGCTATGGTTGCCGAAGGGATTGATGCGTTGCGCACCCTGGCCGAGGAGGCCAAGCGGCAGGAAATCATGAGCCTGCTCTCCGGAGAAGCCGACGGCAATGATTGTTATATGGAGGTGAATGCGGGGGCCGGTGGCACCGAAGCCCAGGATTGGGCCGAGATGCTCATGCGCATGTATTCCCGATGGGCCGAAAAACATGACTATAAAGTGGAGATGATAGAGGCAAGCGAAGGCGAGCAGGCGGGACTCAAATCCGTTACCCTGCACGTGACCGGTGCTAACGCGTATGGATGGCTGAAGACTGAGTCCGGCGTGCACAGGCTCGTGCGGATCAGCCCGTTCGATGCCGCGGCGCGCCGGCAGACCAGTTTCGCGAGCGTATGGGTGTATCCTGTCGTTGATGACAGCATCGATATCGAAATCCGCGATGCTGACCTCAAGGTTGATACGTTCCGGGCCTCCGGCGCCGGCGGCCAGCATGTGAACAAGACCGAATCCGCGATCCGCATTACGCATATGCCGACTGGCATCATCGTCGCGTGCCAGACCGATCGCAGCCAGCACCGCAACCGAGCCACCGCGATGGGCATGCTGAAGGCCAAGCTGTACGAGGCGGAGCTACAAAAGCGGGAAGCGGCGAGCGCTTTGACCGAAGCAGGCAAGACTGAGATCGGCTGGGGCCACCAGATACGCAGCTATGTTCTGGCGCCGTATCAAATGGTTAAGGACTTACGAACTGGCGTCGAGAAGGGAAATCCGGGTGCAGTCCTCGATGGCGAGCTCGATGATTTCATGGCGGCGGCCTTGGCTGCCAGGGTTGGCGCCACGCGGAGCGAAGCATCCGCGCAGGCGCAGTGATGCGCCCGGCTGAAGCTGTAGGTTGCACACTACCGATCGGCGCGTTTCCAGCGGGGTGATTGAGGGCAGCGAAGCGCCGTGGGTCGCAACGAGTTGCGATAACCCGCTGAGTTTGTTGTTCTATGACCTGTTGGTCAGCGACCCCATACTCGTTGAAAGCCTCATTTGCCACCGGCAACTGCGAAAACTTGTATGCTATCGCGATAGTTCACGCCGGGTGACAAAACTTTTGGTTGCATTATGAGAATGCGTTGGTAATAGTTACGAAACGAATAACCGTCTTCACCTAAGGCGTTTCCGTGGCCGACTGGTCTGATGTCGAAATTTCTAGCACGACCCCCATGTCCCGCAGAGCGCCGGACTTCCTACTGCTGCTGTCGGATTTCCTGTTCCTGTGGGATTTGACCGCCTGCGTGGCGGCCGGTGAGAT
>Ga0116230_10004077_pt1 | contig 14300 bp, 14 predicted proteins | sample S1TSphfallax_3_FD_88678 | JGI IMG/M metagenome (GOLD analysis project Ga0116230, IMG submission 88678) | Host-associated microbial communities from peat moss isolated from Minnesota, USA - S1T2_Fd - Sphagnum fallax MG | ecosystem: Host-associated > Plants > Peat moss > Unclassified | place... | reverse complement strand
ATCGATCAAAATGCTGACCCGCTCGCACCCAAGGAAGTGGTCAAGAAGAAGTCCCGCTACGCCGACCGCGCCCTTCTGCCCAAACAGCCCAAGCAAAAAGGCCCCGACGAAGCCAGCCTTCCTTCCAAGCCCACTGAAGCGGAAATTGAAGCTGGCAAAATCCAGTCCGCCCCGCTTGGCCTCAACGGAGACACCGCCGCCAAGCCCAAAAAACACAAGCGCGCCAAGGGCGAAAAGAAGCAGCGTCTGGAGCAGCAGCCCAAGACCACCAAGCCAGCCACTCTTGACCCCAACGTCCCCACCACCGCCCCCGTCCAGCCCGTCAAGAACTAGCAGCAACAAGGACTGGTTGAGTGATCGCCGATATTCATATCCTTATCGCTTAGTTTGCAAAAGGGTGGGAACGTCGCACTCGAGGTCTAAAATTCATAGATGAAATCTTTCTACATTTCCGACGCAGCCGCCCACGAAAATCAGGAGATAACCTCCCATTTCGTCCTCGCCTCCGTCTCCGCCCGTGACCGCAAGCAGGGCGGCAACTACCTCGCCCTCACCCTCGCCGACCGCAGCGGCCAGCTCGAAGCCCGCATGTGGGACGGCATCGACGACCAGGCCCGCCTCTGCGAAGCCGGCAGTTACGTCAAAGTGCAGGGCACCGTCAGCAAATATCAGGGAAAGTGGCAAATTACAGTCCACAAGCTGCGACCCGCCGCCACCAATGAAGTTGCCCCTGAGGACTTCGTCCCCACCACCACCCGCGACATCCCCACCATGTGGGCCGCACTTCGCGCTCACGCCCACGCCTTCACTGACCCGGACCTCAAGCGTCTCATCAACGCCTTCTTTGACGACCCGCAAATCTCCGCCGACTTCCAGCGCGCTCCCGCCGCCCGTGGCCTTCACCATGCTTGGATCGGTGGCCTCCTCGAACACGTCCTCGACCTCGTCGACCTTTGCGCCGTCGTCGCCCCCCATTACCCTGAGGTCAATCCAGACCTGCTCATCGCCGGCGCCATGCTGCACGACATCGGCAAAACCCGCGAACTCAGCTGGTCCACCAGCTTCGCCTACACCACAGAGGGCCAGCTCGTCGGCCACATCACCATCGCCATGGGCATGCTCCGCGAAAAAATCGCAGAGGTCTCCGCCCTGGGAAGTGCGAATCCCGCCCCATTCCCGGACAAGCTCCGCGTCCTCCTCGAACACATGGTCCTCTCCCACCACGGTCGCCTCGAATTCGGCTCGCCCAAGCTCCCCATGACCCCCGAAGCCATCGTCCTCTCCGCCCTCGATGACCTCGAAGCCAAAATCGTCAACATGCGCGGCGAGTTCCAGCGCGACCAGGCACAGGGCCGCTCCGGCCGCGACCTCACCGACTGGGTCCGCTCCATGGACCGCCCCCTCCTAAACTCCCAAAAATTCCTCTCCCCCGAAGAGAAATAATTTGTAATGAATTCCATTACATTGTAATATTCACTCAATGGCCACCACCCGCACCTCCCGCGTCTACACCATCAGCCTCCCGCCTGAGCTCGCCCAGAAGGCCGAAGCCCTCGCCCGCCGCGACAGCCGCACCATGAGCGAACTCTTTCGCGAAGCCTTCCGCAGCTACTACTCACAGTACATTCGTGGAGTTCTAGCCGAGGCCGGCGAATACGCTGCCAGCCGCAATCCTGGCTATACAGAGGCCGACGTGCCGCGTCTCATCAAAGAAACGCGCGCAGCAAAAAAGCCTGTCAAATCAGCTAAGGCCCGCACAAAAACACGCCGGCTAGTCACTTCTGCCCGGTGATCGTTGTTGTCGATACCAACGTCTGGATTTCCGGCCTCGAGTTCGACAAGAATCGTGGGAAACCAACGCTCGCGCTCGAAAAAGCAGCGAATCAGGATGTCATTGCCACCTGCCGTGAGATCGAAGACGAAATAATTCGGGTTCTGACTGAAAAGTTTCATTGGCACTCCCATCACGCCCGTGCCGTGTTGGAGTCGATGCTTCTGGGTTCCATCAGTGTGCAGCTTCAGGGAACCGTAAAGCTCTGCCGCGATCCTAAAGACGACATCTTCCTCGAATGCGCAGCCCGCTCCCACGCTGATTTTCTCATCGCCGGAGACAAGGATCTCCTCGTCCTCGGTCAATACAAAGGAACTCAAATTATCACTCCAGCCCAATACATCGGCCTCACCAAATAGACCATGCAGGTGGCAAAAATAAAGCTACAATCAGTTCGAGGGTCACAGCATGGCAAATGTGGATACAGCTTTGGACATCAATTGGTTGGCTTGCGAGCTGATTGAACAAGTCCCCGGCAAAGTCTCCGGCAGGCCCGTCGTGCGCGGAACACGCATTCTGCCCGAAGCCATTGTCGGCAGCTACGACCTCGGCGAGTCCATTGACGAGCTATGCGAGGGGTACCCAGCACTCACCGTCGCTCAAATCAATCGCCTCATTGAATTCGCCCATGCCCAGCGAGGGCAGGCCAACTCGTGAAGGTCTTGCTCGATGAAAACCTCGACCACGCATTACGCAACCTTCTAGGTCGACATCAGGTTGTCACAGTCACTTACATGGGCTGGTCCGGACTCCAAAACGGCGCGTTATTGCGGGCCGCAGAAGACAGCGGATTTGACGTGTTCCTCACCGGCGACCAGTCCCTCACCTACGAACAGAACCTAATCGGAAGGCATCTCGCAATCGTCGCCCTTTCCGCTATTCAACTGCCCATCATTAAACAGTCGCTGCCCAAAATCATCGCCGCAATTGACAAGGCCGCACCAGGCTCTTTTCAATCAGTCGATTGCGGCACCTTCACTCGCAAAAATGCATCTGAAGATTAGATCAACTTGACGCATTTCTCAGACATCGCGGTTAAGATAGTGGTCTATGAATCTGGAATCGTAGCCTGATGGAGTTTAATATCTATCCCGGGGAAAGATACCATGAGCAATAAATTCGCCAACAAAATCATCCTGGTAGCCGGCGGCACCGGCGGTCTCGGCCGCTCCGTCTCCCTTGCCTTCCTCAGCGATCTGGTGAGCTGCGTAAGCTTGCTGTTTTGCAGCATTTGCGATGGCAGTCGTATCTTTTCCGCCCTCAATAATTTCGTAGAGTTGCAAACTAGCGATAATGACAAGAACTGCAGTCAGAAAAGCTATCCATTTAGTCGCATTAGCCGTAAGCCGCGCCGCCCGATCTGCGGAGGTTTCCTTCTCTATAGCTTCCGTATGTCGCTTGACCGCTTTAGCCACTATGCAAGCATCCTTTCATTACGGATTACCTTATTGAAGGATAGGGCCTTATCCAATAATAAGAAATGTCTTTAATTTAACATCCCCACCTGCTTGATTTCCCAAAGGATGACTCAATTATTAGGCAATCGGCCAATTGCCTGGGCATAAGACTCAGCACGTGAGGCGACCCTGCGTATATTTATCGCCCGATTATATAAGCGGTATCAGTCGGAAAATTGGATGGCATAATGGGTGGAATACTGGCTCCCACATCAGTTCCAGAGTCTAGGGTGGAAGAGAAATTTACGAAAGAGTGGGCTTGGATTGAGTTCTGTTTGGCCTTTGAAATGGGCAGCAAATCCTCAAGAGGTGGCCCTCACTGAGTCACTAGGCGTTACCAGAAAATCATGCCGCTACAGGCGCATCGCCTAAATTACGAAGCCTAAATTATGAATCACATTTGGCGTCCCCGACGGGATTCGAACCCGTGTTACCGCCGTGAAAGGGCGATGTCCTAGGCCTCTGGACGACGGGGACGCTACTGGCCCCGAAAGGTGTAAGGCCATCCTTTTAACCTTAGCAACGCTGGCCTTCTTAGTCAAAGTCACCTCAGCCATTTGCCCCCGCGTCTGGTCCCTTCCGGTACACTAATTCCATCGCGAGATGCACTCCACTCACCAACCATAGGACCCCACCTCCGCATGTCTGAGCGCCGTTTCAAATTCCTTGACCTCCTCGTCACCGCCTTTGTCGTTGTCCTTTTAGTCTCCAACTTGGTCGCACAAAAAATTTGCCGCTTCGGCCCACTTGATGTCAGCGCCGCCGTGCTGCTTTTCCCCATCACCTATATCTTTGCCGACGTATTTACTGAGGTATACGGTTACGCTGCATCCCGCCGCGCCATCTGGCTGGGCTTTTTCGCCACGGGCCTGTTGGCCATCATCGGCATCATCACCATTGCTTTGCCGGCAGCGCCCGGTTGGCCCAATCAGGCTGCCTTCACCACCGTTTTTGGATTTCTCCCCCGCATCTTTGCTGCCAGCCTCACTGCCTACTGGGCGGGTGAATTTGCCAACTCCTACACCCTCTCCCGTATGAAGCTGCTTACCAATGGCCGCTGGCTCTGGACACGCACCATCGGCTCCACCGTTGTCGGTCAGGCCGTCGATACCGCCCTCGTCATCGTTCTCACCTTCGGCGGCAAATTTCCCTGGGTCGAGTTAGTCCACATAATCATTAGCGGATATATTCTCAAAGTGGCTTACGAAACCATTGCCACTCCGCTTACTTATGCCGTTGTGATTGCATTGAAGCGGGCCGAGAAAGTGGATGCTTTTGACCGCTCCCACGACTACAACCCATTCAGCCTTGCAATGCCCAAAGAAAACTGAACTTGCGTCCCAGCTTCCTATTAATAATCTTTCAATCTCAATTATTTAAGAATCCTCACTAAACTTAATACATCTGTATATCTGTACCGTTTCAGCATTCATTAACTATTGGCCCCAATGCAGTACACAAAGCACTGAAGCGTTAGCTTTCTTCTATGCTTATAGTTGGTATTAGGCACCATAATCATTTTGGGAGACACAGATTGACGCATACTCCAGTACATAGAAGCCCTATGCGTGGGCATACCCTCATCATCGGCCTCGTTGGCTCAATTGCCGTCATATTGTTTGCCGCAGGATGTCATAAGGCCGCTCCGCCAGCCGCTGGCCCGCGTGCATTCCCCGTTGCTGTTGCTTCTGTCACTCTAAATCCCGTCCCTCAGAGTGACACCTTCGTCTCCACCATTAAGTCACGCCGCTCCGCCACACTTCAGCCCCAGGTCGATGGCAACATCACTCACATCAACGTTGTCTCCGGTGCCACTGTAAAGGCCGGTGCGCTTCTGATGCAGATTGACCCGCTCAAGCAAATCGCCACCGTGCAGCAGCAGGAGGCGACCGAAAAGCAGATGCTCGCCGTCTATAAATACAATCAGATTGAAGTTGAACGTCAGCGCAAACTCTATGAAGCTGGAGTCACCAGTCGCGATGCATTCGATCAGGAGGAGCAGGCCTATTCCAACTCCAAGGCGGCTTATGAATCTGCCGTCGCCCAGACCGCAACCCAGCGTGAGCAGCTAAAGTACTACGATATTCGCGCACCCTTTGACGGTATCGTCGGCGATATTCCCGTCCATGTGGGCGATTATGTTTCAGCCTCTACCGTGCTCACCACGGTGGATGAAATCGCCCAGCTTGAGGCCTATATTTATGTCCCCTCTGAGAAGGCATCTCAGTTGCATCTTGGCCTGCCCGTTGACATTCTCGACAACTCTGGCAATCTGCTCGAATCCACCACCATCAGCTTTATATCTCCAGAGATGGACACTGGCCTGCAGGGCGTTCTCGCCAAAGCAGAAGTCCACCGCACTCCAGAAATTCTACGCAACGCCCAGCTCATCAAGGCCCGCGTCATTTGGAGTACCGCTCCGTTGCCGGTGGTTCCAGTCCTTGCCGTTACCCGCATCGGCGGCCAGACATTCGTCTTTACCGTCGGCCAGATGGGCGGCCACACTGTCGCCCACCAGACCGCTGTTGAACTTGGCGATACTGTCGGCAATGTTTATCCCGTACTCAAGGGCCTGAACACTGGCGATCAGGTCATCGTCTCTGGCATTCAATTTCTGGTTGAGGGCATGCCCGTTCAACCCATCCACCACTAGCAGAAAGGACGTCGCGTGTTTGTAGAATTCTTTATTCGGCGCCCCATCTTCGCTACGGTGTGTGCGCTACTTATCATTCTGGCTGGCGCAGTGTGCATTCCCACTCTGCCCATCTCGCTCTATCCCAATCTCGCCCCGCCCATTGTCACCGTCACCAGCAGCTACATCGGTGCGGATGCACAGGAAGTCGAGCGCGATGTTACCACCATCCTCGAAGAGCAGATTAACGGTGTCGAGGGCATGAACTATATTTCCTCCAACAGCGCCAATGACGGCAGCAGCACCATCAGCATCACTTTCCGCACTGGCTATGACCTTAACGTCGCCGCTGTCGATGTCCAAAATCGTGTCTCAGCCGTGCAGTCCCGTCTGCCCCAGGCGGTGCTCAACGCTGGCATCACCATTACCAAGGCCAATCCAAATTTTGTTTTCGCTGCGGGCTTCTATTCAGACAACAACCGCTACAGCGAAAGTTTCATCAGCAACTACCTTGACGTCTACGTGAAGGACGCCATCAAGCGCGTCCCCGGCGTCGGCGATGTCATCATTTTTGGCGAACGCAAATATGCCATGCGTCTCTGGCTTGACCCCGCCAAACTTGCCGCCCGTAGTCTTACTGCCACCGATGTGCTGGCTGCATTGGAGGAGCAGAACGTTGCCATCCCTGCTGGTCAGGTCGGTCAGCCACCCTCAACCACAAACCAGAATTTTCAAATCTCTGTTCATGCCGTCGGTCGCCTTTCCTCACCCCAGGAATTCGACAATATCGTCATTAAGCAGACCGCCAACGGCATCGTTCTTTTCAAGGACGTGGGTCGTGCTGAAATTGGCGCTGAAACCTACACCACTGATCTCAAGTTCAGCGGCCAGCCCGCCATGGGTCTCGGTGTCCAGCAGCTTGCCAGCGCCAATGCAGTCGATGTGGACCGCAAGGCCAAGGCCGCGCTCGTCGAGCTTTCCAAGTCATTTCCCCCCGGCCTTAAATATGCCGTCGCCTTTGACACTACCACTGTTGTCAGTGACTCCATCAACGAAGTCATCAATACTCTCGTTGTCGCCATCGTCATCGTCATTGCAGTCATCTTTATCTTCCTGCTTGACTGGCGCGCCACCATCATTCCTGCCGTCACCATTCCAGTCTCGCTGATTGGTACCTTCGCCTTTATCAAAATTTTCGGCTTCTCCATCAATTCGCTTACCCTCTTCGGCATCACTCTCGCCACGGGTCTCGTCGTCGATGACGCCATCGTCGTCATTGAAAACGTCCAGCGCCACATTACCGAGGACCACACCGATCCGCACGTCGCCACTTCTGTCGCCATGTCTGAGGTCACCAGCGCCGTCATTGCAACCTCGCTTGTCCTCATCGCCGTCTTCGTTCCCGTGGCCTTTTTCCCCGGCACCACCGGCATTCTCTATCGCCAGTTCTCACTCACCATCGCTTTCTCCATCGCCATCTCGGCCTTCAATGCCCTCACTCTTTCGCCCGCACTGTCCGCTCTTCTATTGCGTGGCGAAGAGGCAAAACTCCACATGCTCGATTGGACCCACGTCCCCGCCATCGCCCACGGCTACGCCCATTTTGCTGAGGCCGTCGATGCCGGGATCCTCTGGCTCTCCACCACCTACGGTCGCCTGGTCCATCTGGTCATCCGCCTGCGCTATGTCATGCTGGCACTTTTCATTGCTGGCCTGGCCGCCACCGTTTACGAGTACACCCACGTCCCCACCGCCTTTATTCCCAGTGAGGACCAGGGATACCTCATCGCAATCGTCCTCGCTCCGCAGGGTTCATCACTCGAACACACTGTCCAAATTGCGGATGCCGCTGAAGCCGCCATGCACGGCAATCCTGACGTTATCGGCGCTTTCTCCGTCATGGGATTCAGTCTCACCGGCGGCAGTTCTGCCAACTCAGGACTCATCTTCGTCGCACTCAAGCCATCTCAAGAGCGTCGCGGCAAAGGCCATTCCGCCGATGACATTGTTGCCGACTTGTCCGGAAAAATATTTGGGGCCGCCATGCAGGCTGGCGGTATCGCTCAACTATTTCAGCCACCTGCCGTGCAGGGCATCGGCAGCTTTGGCGGTTTCCAGTTTGAACTTCAGGGCGATCCCAGCCGTAACTCGCTTGCCGATCTCGACGCTGTCGCCCACAAAATTGTCGCTCAGGGCAACGCCAGTAAGGACCTCACCGGCCTCTTCACCAGCTTCACCTCCAATGACCCGCAGTTGGAGCTGACCATCGACCGCGAAAAAACCAAGGCCATGAATGTCCCCATCGGCCAGATTGCCGATACCCTTGGCGTTTTCATGGGCTCTGAATATGTCAATGACTTCGACTACAACAATCGCTCCTACCGTGTCTTTGCCCAGGCCGACACTCCATTCCGCTTGAAGGAGTCCGACATCCGCGGCTTCTATGTCCGCTCCAACAGCGGCGAAATGGTCCCTCTCGAAAACCTCGTCAAGATTGACCAGTCCTCCAGCCCTGAAGTCATTCCCCACTACAACCTCTTCCGGTCAGTTGAAATTGATGGTTCCTCCGCACCCGGATTCAGCTCCAGCGAAGGCCTCAGGGCCATGGAAAAACTTGCCAATGCCAACATGCAACAGGGCATGCATTTTGAGTGGACAGGTCTCGCCCTTGAAGAAATCCAGTCTGGCGGCACTGCTGTTTACATCTTTGCCCTCGGCATCCTCGTTGTATATCTCACTCTGGCTGCTCTCTATGAAAGCTGGGTGCTGCCGTTCATCATTCTGCTCTCCGTGCCCATGGCTGTTCTTGGTGCCTTACTCGCTGTCTCACTGCGTGGCCTTGCGGATGACGTCTATGTCCAGATCGGCCTCGTCATGCTCATCGGTCTTTCTGCCAAAAACGCCATCCTCATTGTCGAGTTTGCCGAGCAGCTCCGCGCCAAGGGCCGTTCCACTCTGGACGCAGCCATCGAAGCCTGTGAACTTCGTCTCCGCCCCATCCTCATGACCTCCTTCGCCTTTATCCTCGGCGTTCTGCCCCTCGTCTTCGCCACCGGAGCAGGCTCACTCGGCCGCCACTCCGTCGGCACTGCCATCGTGGGAGGCATGGTCCTCTCCACCGTCCTCAACCTGCTCTTCATTCCCGTCCTCTACGTCCTTACCCGCGCCATCTTCACCGGTGCCAGCCGCACAGCAGAGGCTCCGCAACAACTCTCACCCGAATAGCGCCTAAATTATGGCGCTATTCACCACTCATTATTTATCCTTATCTCATGCCTTTCCTCCTCAAGACCGAACCCTCCGTCTACTCCTTCGCCGACCTCGTTCGTGACAAAGAAACCCTCTGGGACGGGGTCGCTAATCCCGCCGCCGTCAAACATCTCCGCGAGATGAACGTCGGCGAGCGCGTCATCATCTACCACACCGGCGATGAGCGCACCGCCATGGGCACGGCCACCGTCACCAGCGTCGACCCCACTGACCCCAAAGTTCCACTCGTCCGCATCAAACTTGGCAAAGCCATCGCCACCCCGCGCGCTCTGCCCGAAATCAAGGCGCACAAGCTCTTCGCCGGCTCGCCGCTCGTCACTCAGGGCCGCCTCTCCGTCGTTCCCCTTACTGAAGCCCAGTGGGACTGGCTCGTCGGCAACTAACAACTGCCTGTCTTGCCTTCGTCTCTCTCTAACCCCTGCTTTTCCCATGCGTTACAATCAATAGATGCTTCGATTTTCAACAGCAGGGGAGTCTCACGGCGAGGCCGTCATCGCCCTCGTGCAGGGCCTTCCCGCAGGCGTTGAGGTTGACTCTGCCTTCATCAATCGTGAACTTTGGCGTCGCCAGCAGGGCTTTGGCCGCGGCGGTCGCATGCGCATTGAGACCGACACCGTCCACATCGTCACCGGCGTCTACCATGGCAAAACCATCGGCTCGCCTGTCGCGCTGCAGGTTGCCAACACCGACCGCAAAAATTGGCTGGAGAAGCTGCCCATTGAGGCGGGTGATCCCGAAAAGCACCAGGCTGTGAAGTCGCCCCGTCCCGGGCACGCCGACCTCGCCGGTGCCCTCAAATACAATTTCCCCGATGCTCGCTATGTCCTCGAACGCGCTTCTGCCCGCGAGTCCACCGCCCGTGTCGCCGCCGGTGCGCTTGCCAAGCTGCTCCTCAAGCCACTCGGCATTCAGGTTGCCAGCCATGTCGTTCGCGTCGGCACCGCTGAACTCGACCGCCCCGCGCTCTGGGATGAAGTCATCGCCCTCCGCGACAAGCAGGAAGTCCTCCTCAGTTGCGTCGACGAAGCCAGTGAGCAGCGTATGAAGGCCCAGGTCGACCTCGCCCTTCGCACCGGAGACACCGTCGGCGGCGTCTTTGAAGTCATCGCCCACGGCGTCCCGCCCGGCATCGGCACCTACGCCAATTGGGACGACCGCCTCGATGGCCAGCTCGCCGGTGCCGTCATGTCATTACAGGCCGTCAAGGCCGTTGAAATCGGCCGCGGAGTTACCGCCGCTGAATCCATGGGTTCCACCGTCCATGATGCCATCGCCTATGACGAGCAGAAAGACTCCGAAGCCTTTACCCGTTTCACCCGCGAGCACAATAACGCCGGCGGCATCGAAGGCGGCATCTCCAATGGCGAGGACATAGTCGTTCGCGGCTACCTCAAGCCCATTTCAACCCTGCGCCGTCCCCTCGCTTCCGTCAATTTTGAGGACCGTGGCCCCGTCAAGGCCGCCTATGAACGCTCTGATGTCTGTGTCGTTCCTGCTGCAGGTGTTGCCGCAGAGGCCATGGTTGCACTCACCATCGCAAAGCTGCTCCTTGAAAAATTTGGCGGCGACTCGCTCCATGAACTCCGCCGCAACTTCGACGGCTACTGCGATCAAATCAAAAACTTTTAGCGGCTTACTTTCAAAACTTTTGTGGAGCATCGCTTAGCGCTATGGCTGAACCAACAAAAACCAAGATTCACAAGATCGTGAAATATCCTGAGCCGGTCCTCCTTAAAAAGGCCGAGCCAGTCACTGTCTTCGACTACTCACTCCGCCAGCTCGCCGAAGAAATGTTTGCCACCATGTATGAAGCGCGCGGTATCGGCCTCGCCGCTCCGCAGATCGCCATTCCCAAACAGCTTACCGTCATTGATGTCCCCAATGAGAAAAAGCCCGAAGACCAGCTCGTCCTCGTCAATCCAGAGGTCATCTTCACCGAAGGCAGCCAGTATGAGGAGGAGGGATGCCTATCGCTTGCCGACATCCGCGAAAAAGTAAAACGCGCCGCCAAAGTTAAGGTGCGCGCACAAAACCTCTCCGGCGAATTTTTTGAAGTGGAAGGCGATACCTTGCTCGCCCGCTGCCTGCTGCATGAAATTGACCACCTCCACGGGGTCCTCTTCATTGACCGCATCAGCCGCCTCAAACGCGAACTCATCGTCCGCCAAATCCGCAAGCTCATCAAAGCCGGCGAGTGGTAGGCTGGCACTTGGTGGCCCTATGAAACTAATCTTCTGCGGTACGCCAGAATTCGCCGTACCCACACTGCGCGCTGTCCATGCCGCCGGACACACCCTTCCGCTCGTAGTCACCCAGCCCGACCGTCCCAGCGGCAGGGGACTGGCCTCTATCGCGCCCCCCGTCAAGCTCGCCGCCACCGAGCTGGGCCTCCAAATCAACCAGCCCGATACAATCCGCAACAACGTCGATTTTCGCCAGCAGCTCGAATCCATCGCGCCCGATTGCATCCTCGTCGTCGCCTACGGCCGCATCATTCCCCAGTGGATGCTCGATCTCCCACCGCTCGGCAACATCAACCTGCACGGCTCGCTCCTCCCCAAATACCGCGGAGCAGCCCCCATCCAGTGGGCCATCGCCAGCGGTGAAACCACCACCGGCAACACCACCATGCGCATTGACGCGGGCCTCGACACCGGCGACATCCTCCTCCAGCAAACTCTTCCCATTCCGCCCACCGCCACCGCGCTCGACATCTATCCCGCTCTGGCCAAAGCCGGTGCGGACTTGATGCTCCGCACCCTTGACGGCCTCGCCGCAGGAACGCTGCCATCCATCCCGCAGGACAATACCCTCGCCACCCTCGCCCCCATCCTCACCAAAGAAGACGGCCGCATTCACTTCAACCGCCCAGCGCAGGAAATCGTAAATCGCTGGCGCGGCTTCCAACCCTGGCCCGGTGCCTACACCGCACTCCACGGCAAAAAACTCACCATTGCTGCCATGCACCTTGCGCCTGACTCAACCACCCTTGCCCCCGGTACCGTCATCGCCTCCAAACAGGAACTCCTCATCGCCTGCGGGCAGGGAACTGTCCTCGCCTGCACCGCTCTCCAACTCGAAGGCCGCAAACGCATGGAGTCCGCAGAATTTCTCCGCGGCGTTACCATTGCCCCCGGCGAGCAATTGGGCTGAGCTGTTTTTTATGGTAGGCATGGGCTTTAAGCCCATGTCTCGTGCAGTCCTCCATCTCTTGGGCTTTGGCCCCTGAGGTTTGTTCTAAAATGTGTCCTCAATAGAAATTAGTCAACAAAATATGCCAACTCTTCCCAAGCAGAAATCCGCTCCCGCCAAACCTGTTTCTCCATCGCGTCAGGCCGCATTTCTCATCCTTGAAGCCATCCAGGCCAATCAGGGCAATTGCGATACGCTCCTTCACGGTCCACTCACTGAACAACTCACCCCGCTCGACCACAACCTCGCCACCACCCTTGTTATGGGTGTCCTGCGCTGGCAAATCGCGCTCGACGCCATCATCGTCCCCCTGCTTTCGCGCCCCGGCGTGGCCCTGCCGTCTCCCATCGCCACCGCGCTGCGCCTCGGTGCATTTCAACTGCTTCACCTTGACCGCATCCCCGCCCACGCCGCCATTTCCGAGTCGGTCGAACTCTGCCGCCTCGCCCGCCACGACCACGCTTCAGGCATGGTCAATGCCATCCTGCGCAAGCTCGCAGCCCGGCCCCTGCAACCCACTCCCAAATCGCTCCGCCTCAGGCTCGCGCTTGCTACCGCCCATCCCCTCTGGCTCATCGACCGCTGGCTCAAGCAGTACGGCGAAGCCGCCACCACCGCCATCTGTCATGCTGGCCAGCAACAACCTACTCTCGCGCTTCGTTATACGGCTGACGTTATACCTGAAGGCTGGCATCCCGGCGCGCTCCTGACCTGCACCATCCGCCGTGAGGAGGCCACTGCCACTCTCCCCGAAAATACCTTTGCTATGGATGAAGGCTCGCAGCTCATCGCCGAAATCGCCGCACTCGAATGGCCTGCGACGCAAGCCGAGGCCAGCACATCCCCAAGGCATTTCGATGAAGTTAAACCAACAGTCTCTCCTGCCTGTATCTTGGACACCTGCGCCGCGCCCGGAGGCAAAACCCTCATCCTCGCTCAGCGCAGTCCCCACGCCAGCATCCTCGCCTGCGACGCCAGCCCATCCCGCCTCAAAGCCCTGCGCCAGCGTCTCGCCTCTCTGCCCAATGTCCACTGTCTCCAGGCAGATGCAGCCGATCTTCCCACCAACCTAACCAACTTCCACCGCATCCTCTGCGACCTGCCCTGTAGCGGCACCGGCACTCTCGCCCGCAATCCAGAAATCCGCCATCGCCTTCAGCCCGCCGACCTCAACCGCCAGGCCGATCGCCAGCGCAACATCCTTCGCACCGCACTTGGCCGACTCGCAATTGGCGGCCGTCTCATCTACTCCACCTGCTCCCTAGAACCGGAAGAAAACGAAGAAGTAATCAGCGCCGTCCTGGCCACAGAAAAAAACACAGAAAAAAATTTCCAGCAGCTAGACATCCGCCCATCGTTGGACGCTCTTCTTCATCAAAACATCCTCCAACCATCCGCCCACAAGCTACTAACCGAGACCGCCATCCACAACGGCCAACTCCGCACCCTACCCGGCACCCACCCCACCGACGGTTTCTTCATCGCCATCCTCCAGCGCACTCAATAGCGCACCACCGCCTGTGCCTTGCTCTTGTTCTTGCCGGGTGCCTCATCCTTTGTCTGGGTTTTCGAGTCATGTTGCGAAGGGTGAAATGTTCGTGGAGCTCTTTTGCCTTTTTGCCTTGTCATCCCCTGGGGAGCTGCGATACGCCCCTGCCTCTATCTCGCCACCACCAGCTTCACCACATCCCCGGCCATCACTTTTGACCCCGCACTCGGCACCTGTCCCAGCACCATCCCCGGTTTCACCGTCGCTTGGATCGGAGTCAGCGCAGCCCCCATACTCACCGCCGGTATTGCCGCCGACTTGGTCTCTACCGGGCCCATCCGCAGCCCCGCCCGCACCACCATTGCACTCGCAGCGCTATAGCCCAGCCCTGTCAGGTCTGGCATCACGTATGCCGTCCCCTCCGCCACT
>Ga0116230_10004076_pt1 | contig 14301 bp, 11 predicted proteins | sample S1TSphfallax_3_FD_88678 | JGI IMG/M metagenome (GOLD analysis project Ga0116230, IMG submission 88678) | Host-associated microbial communities from peat moss isolated from Minnesota, USA - S1T2_Fd - Sphagnum fallax MG | ecosystem: Host-associated > Plants > Peat moss > Unclassified | place... | reverse complement strand
GGTACGGGAGAGATGGCCGCTCAAGGGCGTCCCTCGTGAGGGTGAACTCGTGACGACAATCGACGTGTGGCAACATACTGTCGCGAGCGCGGCGTCCTGCGCTGGCGTGGGGGTCCACAGCGGTCGCCATGCGCGCATCACCGTCAAGCCGGCCCCCTGCGACACGGGCGTCGTCTTCGTCCGCACGGACATAGAGGATCGCGACAATCGCGTTCCCGCCCTCGCGGAATGGGTGCGCCCCACACAACTCAATACGGAGATCGGCAACGCCGAGGGCGTCACCGTCTCCACCATCGAACATCTCATGGCCGCCCTTGCGGCTTACGGGGTCGACAATGCGCTGATCGAGATCGACGGGCCCGAATGTCCCATCATGGACGGATCGGCTCTGCCCTTCATCCACCTTCTTGACCGGGCCGGCCGACGCACCCAGTCCGCGCCCCGTCGCTTCATGGAAATCCTCGAGACCGTTGAACTGAACCTTGGCGACAAATGCGCCGCCTTTTCGCCGTCGCGGGTGTTCGAGGTGGATTTTGAAATCCGCTACGCCACGCCGGTGATCGGGCGCCAGAGGGTCGCCCTGGCGGTCACCGAGACCACCTTCCGCACCGAGCTCGCCGCGGCGCGAACCTTCGGCTTCATGCATGAGGTCGAGCAGCTCAGGGCGGCAGGCCTCGCCCAGGGCGGGTCCCTCGACAATGCCGTGGTGATCGAGAACGATGTGATCCTGAACCCTGAGGGTCTTCGCATGGAGCGCGAGTTCGTGCGCCACAAGGCCTTGGACGCGGTGGGGGACCTGTTCACCCTCGGCGCGCCGCTCATCGGCCGTTTCGAGACCATCTGCGGCGGCCATGCCCTTAATAACCAGCTTTGCCGGCTGCTTCTTTCGCGGCCTCAGGCCTGGCGGGTGCGCACCCTGACGCCGGTCATGGCCGAAGCGGTCTAGAAATCTCAAGCTTTTCGGCAGTTTGCCTGGAATAACCCTGTTCCTTAAGGTCTGCGACGTCCCCGCCGTTGGCGCGGCCGCGAGGCTCGTGTAGAAGCGAGCTCTGGGCGGGATGCGGGGGCGCTTCTCCGCATATTTGCAAGGGACCCGCGCGTTTGCCGCCTTTCAGCCTTCGACGCTCGACACCGATTTTCCTGGCCCTGACGCTTACGGCCGCCCTCGCTTCATCCGGCTGCGCCGTCTTCGGCGGCAAGTCCAAGGCGCCCAAGCCCAACATCGCGTACCAGGAGCGCCCGGTGGAGCTGCTCTACGCCACGGGCGCCAAGCGTCTCGACGAGCACCAGTGGGGGGAGGCTGTGCGCTACTTCGACGAGGTCGAGCGCCAGCATCCTTATTCGGAGTGGTCGCGCCGCTCCATTCTGATGACCGCCTTCGCCCAGTACGAGGGGCACAAGTATGAGGACGCCATCGCGGCGGCTGACCGCTTCATCAGTCTCTATCCGGGAAACCCCTCGGCGGCCTACGCCTATTATCTGAAGGCGGTGTGCTACTTTGAGGAAATCAACGATGTCGGCCGAGACCAGGCGGCCACCGAGCAGGCCCTCGTGGCCTTGCGCGAGGTCATCAAGCGCTACCCCTCTTCGGAGTATTCCACGGACGCGAAGATCAAGCTCGACCTGGTTCAGGATCAGCTGGCGGGCAAGGAGATGTCCATCGGCCGCTACTACTTAAGATCGGGCAACCCCCTGGCGGCCATCGGACGGTTCAAGGTCGTGATCGACCGCTACCAGACCACCAGCCACGCCCCTGAGGCCCTTTACAGGCTCGTGGCGGCTTACCTGTCCCTCGGCCTCACCGACGAGGCCAAGCGCGACGGGGCGGTGCTCGGCTACAACTTCCCCGGCGACCGGTGGTACTCGGAGGCCTACGCCCTTCTGACGTCCAAGGGTCTAAAGCCCCTCATCCCGCCTAAGGAAAAGCGGCGAACCATCCTTAACCAGCTCGGGCGCGGATAACGCAGACGTCCTTGGAGCGTGCTAGGTTGCGGCGATGCTGATCGGCCTCACCATCCGCGACGTTGTCCTTATCGACGCCCTTGAGCTTGAGGTGGGTAAGGGGCTGACGGTGCTTACCGGAGAGACCGGCGCCGGCAAATCCATCGTCCTGGACGCCCTCGGCCTCGCCCTTGGTCAACGCGCCGATGCGGCCCTCGTGCGGCGGGGCGCCGCCCAGGCTGTGGCGACCGCCGCCTTCTCCCTCTCGCCCGACCACCCAGCCTGGGCCTTCCTTGAGGCGCGGGGCCTCCAGGGCGGGCCCGACGAGCCCTTGATCCTGCGCCGTCAACTCGCCCAGGACGGCCGTTCGCGGGCCTTCATCAACGATCAGTCGGCGAGCGTGTCCGCCTTGCGCGAACTGGGCGCCCTCCTCATCGAGGTTCACGGTCAGCACGAGACCGTGGGGCTTTTGGACGCGCGGAGCCATGGGCCCCTTCTGGATGGCTTTGGGGCCGTCGCCCCGGCGGCCAAGGCCACCCAGGCGGCGTGGCGCGCCTACGCCGCCGCACGGGACGCGCGGGCGGCCCTGGCCGAACGCGCGCAGCGCGGCGGCGAGGATCTGGCGCTTCAGGCGGCGCGTCTGGAAGAAATCGATCGGCTCAATCCCCGTCCAGGCGAGGAGACGGCCCTTGTGGAGGAGCGGGCGCTCCTGGGCGCAGCGGAAAAGGCCCTCGCCGACATCGCCGCCGCCCAGACCGCCCTGGGCGGAGACCAGATCTCCTCCAGCCTCGCCCAGGCCTTGCGCGCCCTTGACCGGGCGAGGGAGCGGACGCTGCAGGCCGGGGCCGGCGCCGACAATCAGGTGGTTTTGCGCCTGAAGGCGGCGTCCGAAGCCCTTGACCGCGCCCTTGTTGAGACCGACGAGGCCCTCGCCGCCGTCGAGGCGGCGGCGTCGGCCTTTGAGTTTGAGCCAGACCGGCTCGATGGCGTCGAACAGAGGCTCTTCGCCCTTCGCGCCCTCGCTCGCCGCTTAGGGGTCCCTGTGGAAGCTATTCCTGAGGCTCGGGCTGAACTGGCCAAGGCTGTTTCGGGCGCTGAGACCCTGGAGGCGGACCTTGAGGCCCTCAGCCGCGCGGAGGCGGCGGCGCGCGCCCTTTATGAAGAGGCGGCGCTGGGGCTGACCCGCGCGCGGACGAAAACCGGGTTGGAGCTCGCCGCGGCGGTCATGGCCGAGCTCGCCCCCTTGAAGCTTGAGAAGGCCCGGTTCCGGGTGGCCGTCGAGCCCCTCGCGCCTGAGCGGGCGGGACCCCACGGCCGCGATCAGGTGGAGTTCCAGGTGGCCACCAACCCGGGCGCGCCGTTCGGAGCCCTCGGCGCCATTGCGTCCGGCGGCGAGCTCGCCCGCTTCGCCCTGGCCTTGAAGGCGGTCCTGTCCCGAGGCGGGGAGGGGCCGTCGCCGACCATGATTTTCGACGAGGTGGATCAGGGCGTCGGCGGCGCCGTGGCGGATGCCGTGGGGCTGCGTCTGCGCGCCCTCGCGCGGGGCGCCCAAGTCATCCTCGTCACCCACAGCCCGCAGATCGCCGCCCGGGCCGACGCCCACTGGCGCGTGTCCAAAACCGGCGCCGGCGAGGGGCTCGCCACGCGCATCGCCGCCCTCGGATCCTCCGAGCGGGAGGAGGAGATCGCCAGGATGCTCTCGGGCGCGGAGATAACCCAGGCGGCCCGCGCGGCTGCGCGGGCCTTGATGGACGCCTGACCCATGGATCCGCTCCAGGAATTTCCCGACCTAAAGAGCTTCGGAGAGACCGAGGCGGCGGCTGAGCTTGAGCGCCTCGCCGGGCTCATGGCGCGCGCGGACGCCCAATATTTTCAGGAGGACGCGCCTGAGCTCGTGGATGCCGAATACGACGCCCTAAAGCGGCGCAATCTCGCCCTCGAAGCCCTCTTCCCGGACCTTGTGCGTCCAGATTCGCCCAGTCGCCGTGTGGGCTCCGCTCCGGCGGATCAGTTCTCGCCCGTCGAACACGGCGTGCCCATGTTGTCCTTGGACAACGCCTTCTCTGACGAGGAGGCGGATGAATTCGTCGCGCGCATCCGGCGGTTTTTGCGCCTTGAGGAGGCCGACCCGGTGGCCTTCTCGGCCGAGCCCAAGATCGACGGTCTCTCCGCCAACCTTCGCTATGAAAACGGCGTCCTCATCCAGGGCTCCACCCGGGGCGACGGCCGGGTCGGCGAGGACATCACCGCCAACCTCAAGACCTTGGCTGATATTCCCCAAAGGCTCTGGGCGAGCGGGTGGCCTGCGGTGGTGGAGATCCGCGGGGAGGTTTACATGGAGACCGCCGCGTTCCTGGCGATGAACGCGGAGGCTGAGGCCAGGGGCGAGCGCACCTACGTCAACCCCAGAAACTGCGCCGCCGGATCCCTCCGCCAAATCGATCCCTCGGTCACGGCGCGCCGGCCCTTGCGCTTCTTCGCCTACGCGTGGGGGCTGACATCGGCCCCCTTCGCGGACACCCAGATGCAGGCCCTGGAGCGCCTCGCCGCCTGGGGGTTTCGGGTCAATCCCCTATCAACCCGCGTGGAGGGCGAGGACGGGCTCAAGGGCGCATACGCGAGCCTCGCCGCCCGGCGCGGGGGCCTTGGCTACGATATCGATGGGGTGGTGTTCAAAGTCGACCGCCTCGACTGGCAGGCGCGGCTGGGGGCGGTGGGGCGCGTGCCCCGCTGGGCGGTGGCGCGCAAATTTCCGCCCGAGCAGGCCCGCACCGTCCTTGAGGGGATCGACATCCAGGTGGGGCGGACCGGCGCTCTCACGCCCGTGGCGCGCGTGGCCCCTGTGTTTGTGGGCGGCGCGACCGTGTCCAACATCACCTTGCATAACGCCGACGAGATCGCCCGTAAGGACGTGCGGGTAGGCGACACCGTCATCGTGCAACGGGCCGGCGACGTGATCCCCCAGATCGCCGGCGTGATTCAGGACCCTGGCCATGCGGAGCGTCCGCCCTATGTCTTTCCGCAGGCCTGTCCCTGCCGTCTAAAGACCCCTGTCGTGCGTGAGACGACCGCCAGCGGCGCAGAGACGGTGGTGAGGCGCTGTACGGGCGAACTGGCCTGCCCGTTCCAGAACATCGAACATCTTAAGCACTTCGTCTCGCGCAAGGCCTTCGACATCGAGGGGCTCGGAGAGAAGCAGCTTTTGAGTTTCTATGAGGACGGGCTGATCCGGGAGCCGGCGGACATCTTCACCCTGGAGGCCCGGGATAAGGCCGCCTTGAAGAAAATCAAGGATCGGGAGGGCTATGGTGAGACGAGCACGCGCAATCTCTTCTCGGCCATCGCGGCGCGGCGCAGGATCGCCCTTGAACGCTTCATCCTGGCCCTGGGGGTTCGACATGTGGGCGAGACCACAGCGCTGACCCTGGCGCGGGGCTATGGCGGGGCCGTCGCCTTCCTTAAGGCCATGGACGCCGTCGCGGCGGGCGACGAAGACGCCAAAGCCGAGCTGGACGCCCTCGACCAGGTAGGCGAGGCGGTGATCGACGCGGCGGCGCGGTATTTCGGCGAAGACCATAACCGGCGGCTGGTGCAGAACCTGGTGGATCAGATCGAGATCCTCGACGCGGAGAAGCCGAAGACGGACACGGCCGCGGCGGGTAAGACGGTGGTGTTCACCGGAAGCCTCGAGCGCATGACCCGGGACGAGGCTAAGGCCCAGGCCGAGCGCCTGGGCGCCAAGGTCGCCTCCTCCGTGTCGAAAAAGACCGACATCGTCGTGGCGGGCCCGGGCGCGGGCTCCAAGTTAAAGCTCGCCGCTGAGCTTGGCCTTCGCGTCATGTCGGAGGAAGAGTGGCTCTCCTTCATCGGCGACGGCGATCCGCCTGAAGACAGGCCAGCGCAACCCTAGACCCAAGCGGGGAACCCACCCCATCGACTTGGGATCGGAGGAGGACCCCATGCCGCTTACGCTCCTTATCGCCACCATGGCCGCCGTCTTGGGCGGCGAGGTCTTAGACCCCGGCGCCGCCGGCGGCGCCGCAGGGCTGTGGCTCACAGGCCATGATCATGGGATTGTCGAGGTCTTCGCCTGCGACGCGGCCCTCTGCGGCCGCATCGTCACCTCCGATCGTCTAAAGGCGCATCCGGATCAGGTGGATGAGCGCAACGCGGAAGAAAGCCTGCGCCGCCGTCCCATCAAGGGCTTGTCCATCTTCTACGGCGTTAAGGGCGGTCCGCCCGTTTGGAGCGGAGGCAGGGTCTATAATCCCACAGACGGGCGCACCTACGAAGGCAGCATCCGCCTGATCGACCCCAACACCCTCAAGCTCACGGGGTGCGTCTTCTATCCCCTGTGTCGGTCGGAGATCTGGACGCGCGTGCGCTAGGCGCGCCGCCGGCGCTCATGAGGCCGCCGCCTAGATGGCGGCGGCGGCCTTTACGAGCCAGGCGCGTTCGGGCGCGTCCAAAAGCGGGCCGATCTCGTTCAAGACCCGGGCGTGGTACGCGTTGAGCCAGGCGCGCTCGGCCGCCTCAAGCAGGGTGGGCTCGATGAGGGTGCGATCGATTGGCGCCAGGGTGAGGGTCTCAAAGCCGAGCATGGGCCGCTCGCCGCCCGCAATGGGGGCGGCTGGGGTCACATACTGCAGGTTTTCGATGCGGATGCCGTAGGCGCCGGTCTTGTAATAGCCGGGCTCGTTGGAGACGATCATGCCGGGCCTGAGGGCGACGAGGTTGGGCGCCTTGGCGATCCTGTGGGGGCCTTCGTGAACCCCAAGATAGGAGCCCACCCCGTGCCCTGTGCCGTGGTCGAAATCCAGGCCCCGCTCCCAGAGCGCCATGCGCGCCAGGGCGTCCAGGCTTGATCCGGTGACGCCTTCGGGAAAGCGGACCCGGGCGAGGGCGATATGGCCCTTAAGCACCAGGGTGAATCGCTCACGCATCTCCGGCGAGGGTTCGCCGAAGGCGACGGTGCGGGTCACGTCGGTGGTGCCGTCGAGGTACTGAGCCCCTGAATCCACCAAGAGCAGCTGCCCTGGCTCGAGCCGCCGATTGGTCTTCAAGGTCGGACGGTAGTGGACAACCGCGCCATTGGGCCCCGCCCCGGCTATGGTGTCGAAGGAGAGGTCCTTGAGCGCGCCGGTCGCCTCGCGCAGGCCCTCAAGCCGTGAGACCACCTCCACCTCGTCGGGGAGCGCGCTCTGCGCTTCGCCGCCGAGCCAATAGAGAAACTTGGTCAGGGCCGCGCCGTCGCGCACGTGGGCCGCCTTGGCGCCGGCGATCTCCACCGCGTTCTTGCAGGCGCGCGGCAGGGCGCAGGGGTCCGCCCCGCGCACCACGTCGGCGCCGGCGGCGGCGAGGGTGTCGAAGTACCAGGCTGAGGACTGGCTCGGATCCACCAAAACCTTGCGGCCTTTCAGGGCGGCGAGGGCCGCCGGGAGCGCCTCCGGCGGCGCGAGGGCGACTTGGTTGCCGAGAAAGGCGGGAAGGTCCTCGGTGACCTTGACCGGGTCCAGGAACAGCTCTGCTGTTCCGTCGGCCCTGAGGATGGCCTGGCCGAGGGGGAGGGGAGAGCGGATCACATCCCCGCCTCGAACGTTGAATAGCCAGGCAATGGAGGACGGCGCGGTGAGTACCGCCGCCTCAGCGCCGGCGTCGCGCAGGACGGCGCCCACCCGGGACCGCTTCGACCCGCTTTCCTCGCCCGAGTAGCGGACGGGATGGGGAAGGATAGCGGCCTGGGGCTGGGCGGGCCTCTCCTTGGACCAGGCGATGTCCACCGGGTTTTCGTCCACGGGTTTGAGGACGGCGCCGGCCTTGGCGGCGGCGGCCTTCAGGCCCTCAAGGGCGTCTGGCGAATGCAAGCGCGGGTCGTAGCCGATGATCTGACCGGGCTTGCCGGTCTCCTGGAGGTAGAGCGGCACGCCCCCTTGCACCAGATCGCGGGCGTCGAAAAGCGCCGGATCCACCTGGGCTTTCACCTGCAAGGTGTAACGCCCATCCACGAAGACGGCGGCCTTGTCGGAGAAGACCACCGCCGCCCCCGCCGAGCCGGTGAAGCCTGTGGTCCACGACAGGCGCTCGTTGGCGTCGGGAAGATATTCGTTCTGGTGCTCGTCCTCATGGGGAATAAGGAAACCGTCGAGCCCTTGGCGACGTAGCTCCTGACGGATCAGGGGCAGGTGCTTGGATCCAAAGGAGGGATCGGCGTGTTCATCGAAGGTCTGGCGCATGGGGAGAGATTTATGCCCCCTGGACGGCGGACGCAAACCCTCCGCGGCGCGGCCTGCGGGTGATGATCCTGGCCCTTCTTGCGCTTGTGCTGCTCATCGTCGCTGGGGCGTCGGCCCTGAACGCGCCCGGGTTTCGCGATGGCCGGGGTCAGGCGCGCTGGGCCCTGGCCCTGGGCTATGCCGCCTTCGGCGTTGTGCACCTTTTAGCGACGAACGTTCTGGTCCTGATCGTTCCGCCCTTCATCCCGGAGCCTCGCCTGGTGGTCCTGGCCACGGGCGTGTGCGAGATCCTAGGCGGCGTCGGTCTTGTGGTTCCCGCCACGCGCCGGGCGGCCGGGGCGGCCCTGGCCCTTTACGCCGTCTGCGTTTTTCCCGCCAATCTTTACCACGCCTTCGCAGGCGTGGCCGTTCCCGGCTTGCCGTCGAGCTGGTGGTACCACGTCCCGCGCCTTGCGTTTCAGCCGGTCTTCGTCTGGTGGGCCCTGTTCGCCGGCGAGCGCATCGACTGGCCGTTTCCCTCGCGCCGCCCCGATTTCGCCCGCGCCCAGGAGGCGGCCCGGTCCTGAGGGCGCCTCGCCCCGATGGCGTCAGAGGCGGCGCAGCACCAGGGTCGCCCAGGCGTCGCGATGGATCCGTCGTGCGACGACGAACCCGCGGCTAAGGTAGGCGGCTTTCACGGCGCGCTCCTGGGTCCGCAACAGGCCGGAGAGTATGGCCGTCCCGCCGGGGCGCAGGGCGCCCCAGATAGGATGCGCAAGGGTGATGAGGGGGCGGGCGAGGATGTTGGCGAAGACAAGGTCGTAGGGCGCGCGTCGGGCGACAAGGGGATGGCTGAGGCCCGAGGCGTGAACGAAACGGGCTGCGGCGGCGTTGACCTTTGCGTTCTCCCGGCCGATGCGCACGGACACCGGATCAATATCGGTGCCGACCACGTGACGCGCTCCGGTGCGAGCGGCGGCGATGGCGAGGACGCCTGTGCCCGCGCCCACGTCGAGAACCTTCAGCGGCGCGCCGCGCTTGAGGATGTGGTCAAAGGCGAGAAGGCAGCCGACGGTGGTTCCGTGGTGACCCGTTCCAAAGGCGGCGCCAGCTTCAATGCGCAGTTTCACAGCGTTTTTCGGCGTCCGGCCCCGGTCGTGGACGCCGTAGATGAAGAACCGTCCCGCTCGGACCGGCGGAAGCCCTGAAAGCGCCATGGCGAGCCAGTCGGCGTCCGCGAGGCGTTCGGCGGTGGTGGTGAGGCCCTCGTAGCCCTTCAAAAGGCGGGTGAGGGTTTGGGCCTCCTCTTCGTTCACGGGAAAGGCGTCGATGCGCCAGAGGCCGCGATCCTCGTCCTCCTCTAGGATCGAGTAGGTCACGCCCTCGAGGATGGGATCCGCGTCGATGTCGGAGGCGGCGGCTTCGGCGACGGCGCGTGGGCCCCGGGCGATGATCTGGAGGGGATCGTGCATTGGTCTCTGTCTTAGCCCCCTGGAAAAGGGTCTCGTGTGAGGCCCTGGATCCGCCGGGCGGCAGGTCTGCGCCCGGCCGGGGGGCGAGGGCCCGAGGACATGCCACAAACCGCGGCGGCCTCAAAGGCCGCCTGAGCCGACCCATGCGCCCCCGAGGGCCGTGTTGACTTTCCTAGCGAGAAAATGAAACCTTGGCTTCGCCGAGGAGCGGCGCCATGAAGATCCCTTGTCTAGCCGGCAAGACAAACGTGCGCGCCGGCGCAGGCCTCGCCGGCCTTGCCGGCGCCGTTTTCCAGATCAACGCCCTTGACAGCGTGCGCGAGGGCGGGTTCGCGCCGGCCCTGCACTTTGTCCAGGGTCTCCTCGTCGGGCTGGCCCTCGCCCTCATGGTCGGGCCCCGCCTTGTGGAGCGGTGGCGCCAATAGGGCGGTTTTCGACTTATGATGGGGTGACGCTCATGCTCCGGCGCTCGATCCGCTGATCGGGAATGAGCCAGATGAGGGCCACGCCGGCGTAAACCAAGTCGGCGGCCCAGGGTTTGTAGAAGGCGGCCGCGATGCCGACGACGTAGGCCGCTGGCGAGGCACGTCCCTTCCAGTCGTGACCGAGCGCCGCCTTCAAGACGGATTGTGGCCCTTGGGCGCGGACGAGGGTCCATTGCAGGGCGTAGTAGGCCAGAGCCGCCATGAGCAGGTTCACGCCGTAGGTCGCAGCCGGCGCCACGGCTAAAGACTGCTGGCTGACCCACGCGGTGGAGAAGGGAAAGAGGGTCAGCCAGAACAAGAGATGCAAGTTAGCCCACAGGACCGCGCCGTCGATCTTTCGCACGATGCTCAGGAGATGGTGGTGATTGTTCCAGTAGATCCCCACGTAAATGAAGCTGAGCACGTAGGCCAAGAAGCTTGGCGTCAGCGCGGCGAGGTTTTCAAACCCGCCGCTAAGGGCGGGCGGCTTCAGTTCGATCACCATGAGGGTGATGGCGACAGCGATGACCCCGTCGCTAAACGCCTCAATCCTGTTTTTCTCCATCTGTCAGCCTCCCCGACCAGTGGGTTAATCTTAACCTTATGAACCGCAAACCCTAAGAGGGGTCGCGTGATCAATTTCAACCTTTTATAGAAGCAGAGGGATGATCAACGCTGGATCTTCTCTTTTGCGCGCGTGGATCCTTTCGACGCCATGTTCGCCGTGGTTTCTCCCACGTCGTCATGCCGGGCATGAACGGCGTCGAGGGGGCTTACCCCATTCGGCGATGACGGCCGGGTCCGCCGGAGGATCCTCACCCGCGGCGATAGCCATGTCCTGGCGGTTTGGGGGCCTAATGGCGTCATTTTGATCCCCAAGTCCTGCGCCAAGGAAACCGTGGCGCAGGCCATCGAGGAGACCGTCTCGCCCAAGGGGCGCTGAAGCGTCGCTGCCGATCCGTAGGCGGACGAGGGTGTCGCTTCGCAACGCCGGACTGTGGCTGCGCGAACCATCGCTCCATCCTGTCGCACCCTATATTTTATTTTGGTCAATAAATATCCCCCACGGTCCCAGCAAAAGGGGCTGAGTTTATGAGAGCTAAAATAAAGCTGTTTTCCGCGATTGCGACTATAGGCGTCTTGTCTGCGATTTCCTCGCCTCTCTACGCAGCGGAGACAGAACAGGACCTAATTCACAAGCTGGAGTTGCAGCTTCAGCAGTCGCAAATTCAACTTCAGGCCATGCAGGCCGCAGATAAACGCCCTGATTCAATCTGAGGCTCAGTCCAAGGTTCAGGTCAAAGAGGCCGTACAGGTCGCGGCCCAGGCCCAGACTAAGGCAGGGGCGGCGGAGGTTGAGGCTATAAAGGCTGTGGATACGGTGGGTTCGACGCCGCGCGACGCGGATGGTCACACCTTCTTTGAGCGGACGAAGGGGCGTGGCCTGAGCTTCTATGTCCCGAGGGGAGAAACCACCCTATACGGAAACCTCGACGTCTCCCTGGACTATGTCGCCAAGAACGTCGGCTCTAGGCCGGCCAACTATGCGGCCAGCCCGCCCGTGGGAAACTGGGGGGGCATGCCGGATCTGTCCACCAACCTTTCCTATCTCGGCATTCGTGGCTTTGAGACCATCAGCCCCGCTACCACCTGGACCTTCATCTATCAGTTCGAAGCGGGCTTTGACGTGACGGCGACGCCGGGGTTGAAGGAGACCAACAGTTCCGAGAGCAACACCGTCAATGGAACGCTCTTCAATCGGAACACCTATGTCGGGTTCGCGTCCCCGACCTTCGGCGCGTTCAAATTCGGGAAGACCGACGCGCCCTACAAAAACTCCACAGCGGCTCTAAACCCCTTCGTGGGCCAGCTCGGAGACTACGGCGCGATTATGGGCAACACCGGCGGGGACAGCCGCGTGGAGTTCGCTACCCGCCTCGACCATTCCATGTGGTACGAATCGCCCAACTGGGACGGCGTGGAGGTGAAGCTCCTCTTCTCGCCCGGTCAAAATCGCGACGACGGAAGCGGAGATCTAGCGGCGGGCGAGTCGGACTGCACCGGCGGGAACATTCCCGAGAGCGGGGCCGACCTTCCAGCCCTGTGTAACGACGGCGCGTGGAACAACGCCTTCAGCGGCGACGTCAGCTACACCCGCGGCCCCCTTTACATGACCGTCGCCGGCGAGTGGCACCAGAATGTGAACCGGCAGTCCGACATCACCGGCATGTTCGGCGCCACCAGCGCCGTGCTGCCGGACGCCTACTCCCAACTGCTCTATAACCAGGACGTCGCCAATGAGTGGGCGACCAAGGTTGCCGCCATGTACGCCTTCCCCACGAAGACGACGGTGGGGGCCATCGTGGAGTATATGGAGCGCGACATTCCCCGCGATCTTCAGTTCCAGGATGAGCGCACGCGCTTTGGTGCGTGGATGTTCGCCAGCCAGGCGCTTTCGCCCGTGGACACCCTCTCCCTGGGTTGGGCGCACGCCTTCCGCACCCCCGGCGATCCTGGGCAGCACAACGACGCGACCATCTCAACCCAGGACGGATTGGGGACCTATGCCGCCAATAAGAACCAGGCCGACCTTGTGACCCTCGCCATCCGTCACATGTTGACGCCGAACCTCGCGATCTATGGCGACACCGCCATGATCGATAACGGACCCTCCGCCCACTACGCTTTGGGCGCTGGCGGCCGAGGTGTGGTCACCGACTGCCATGACGCCAGCGACGCGACGGGCGGGGCGGATTCTAATCCGCACTGCTACACCGGGCAGCTTATCATGGGCGTCTCCACAGGGATCAAGCTCACGTTCTAAGGGCGCCCTGACGGCCGTAGACCAAGGAATCGGGCCATGCGGCGCCGAAGCGCCGCGTGGCCCGCTTCGGATCCGGCTCCGCCCTTAACCCCGAAACGGGACGAGGGGGACCTCGGCGAGGGGCGGCGGGCGACGCCGACGCGGTCCTTTTGCCCGCCTCATGAAGGGGCTAGGAGTCTCCAACGTAAGAAGGAGGCCTGTCATGGCGAAGCTCGACGGCGTCAAAGTAGTGGTGATCGGGGCCGCATCAGGCGTCGGCTACGGTGTCGCGGCGGCGGCGCTGGAAGCCGGCGCCGAGGTGGTGGTCGGTTCGAGCCGAACCCCGCGGATCGAGGCGGCCGCCGCGACCCTGGGACGGGGCGCTCGGGGTTTGACTGTGGATGTGAAGGAAGAAGGGTCGGTGGCCGCCTTTTTCGAGGCTGTAGGGCCGTTCAACCACCTTGTCTTCACGGCGGGCGACTGGGGCCACATGTTCGGCCCGACCCGCGACCTCGACGTGGAGGCCAGTAAGGCCCGGCTGGACGTCCGCTTCTGGGGCGCCGCCCGAGCCGCTAAGCACGCGATCCGCCAGATCGCTACGGATGGATCGATCACCTTGACCGGCGGCATGCTCGCGCACCGGCCCATGCCGGGCGCGCCCCTGACGACGGCGTCGGCCCACTCCACGGAGGGCCTGGCCCTTGGCCTCGCCCGCGACCTTGCGCCTATCCGGGTCAACGCCGTTTGTCTCGGAATGATCACGACCGAGGCGGTGCAGACCATGGGCGCAGACGCGATCAAGAGCTTCACGGCCAACCTGCCCCTGCCGCGGGGCGGAACCGTTGAGGAGGCGGCGGAAGCCTATCTCTATTTGATGCGCGCCACCTACGTAACAGGGCAAGTGGTGAGGGTCGACGGCGGCGGAAGTTTGGTCTGACCGCGCCGGCGATTGCCCCTCGTGTTCGTCGCTATTCTTATAAGAATTTGGATCTAGTCAATTATGCTGTGCTCTTTGGAGCTATTTGCAAGGTTTGTCGTTAAAGACCTTATGCGCAGCCGCAATGTTGGTGAGAAAATGTCCTTCGACGCGCTGTCTAAAGTCTAAGATGTTCACGCAATTTAGCGTCTCTGCGTCAGTCTATATCGAGGAACCCCCAGCCGACGGTCCGCCGAACGATTGTAAACTCTCCAGTTAGGCACCGGTCGTGCGCCGGCGCCGCTATGGCCGACTGTTAGGGGCTCTGGCGACGACGATGGCCGCCTGCCGGCCGGGTCTATGCCTTGCTTTCATCGTCGAACCGGCCTTCGGCGACTAAACTGGCCAAGTCTCGACCGATTGTGGCGACAGCGAGCAGCGTATCGCCGCGCTTATACTGCACCTCGGCGTCGTATTTCTGTAAGGAGCCGTC
>Ga0116230_10004075_pt1 | contig 14301 bp, 8 predicted proteins | sample S1TSphfallax_3_FD_88678 | JGI IMG/M metagenome (GOLD analysis project Ga0116230, IMG submission 88678) | Host-associated microbial communities from peat moss isolated from Minnesota, USA - S1T2_Fd - Sphagnum fallax MG | ecosystem: Host-associated > Plants > Peat moss > Unclassified | place: USA... | reverse complement strand
TTTTTTTTTGCCATCTTGATGTGGTTAGGAATCTTTTTTGTGTGGGTTTGTTTTGAATGTTTTGCTCTTCCATTCATTCAAGATTTCTCCATCAAATGCAGTCATAGATTTTTGTTTTGGTGAAAATGATTTTTTATATGATAATGCGCAAATATGTGCATCTTGTAAGAAACACCATGCAGAGAAAAGACATGGAAAAGATCATGAAATTTAACCCCCAAATGTTTTTCTTTTCATGAACTTACCATTTTTATTGGAAAGAAAGGTACCCATCATTTTGTTTTAGGTGGGAATGTTGCATTTGTAGGTTTAGGGTTTAGGGTTTACCTTAAGCCCTAAACCTTGGGACCATGAAAATGTCACCTAACAAGTTCCAAAGACCATGTAACTTGTTTTGAAAACAAACTTGACAAAAAGGCTATCAAAAATTGGCCTCTATTGTAAGGGATGGATCTCATTCCAGTAGAATTGTGTGGGACACATGTTTGAACATCTCTGATTGTTGCATGATGTGCCTATGGACTTGGATGGTGTTTCAACTGGAAAAACTTCCACAATGGGTTTTTCCTTGATTTGTGCACACCTTCCCAAAATACCAACAAACTTAGAACCGGTGCCATTGTTCACATGTAGAAAATAAAAGAAATGTTGTGATCAATGAATCATAAATAGCTATAGAGTTTTTCCATTCCCCATGGTTGAATCCAAGGATTGGTCCAATTCTTGAGCTTTTTTCCAATAAAAAACATGTCAATGCAATTGGGAGGTTAATAACAATTTTGTGATGATTTTGTAAAGGCCTTATGTGGTCATTATTGAAGGAGTTGTTGAAGGGGGTTGGAGTGGGATTGGTAGAAGAAAACCTTTATGGACTTTTTGCAACGTTCTCATGGAACCTCTATTAGCATTATTCATGCACTAGATAAGTATATTATGAATCCTTCAAGACTGTTATTTAGTGATCTCCTAATCCACATCCAACAATCTTGATCACAAATCAAGTTTAAAATTTCTTTATTTTATAGTTGTTAGATATTACTACACATAATCTTGAATGCAATATTACATGAAATATCTACTTGCATAGTGAGCATGTACTACTAGTTGGCAAATAATAAAAAGATACCTCAATGAGCAAATTCCAATGTATTTTATGGATCATACACAAAAATGTTAAAAAATGATGAACAAAGTGGTGAATTTATATATGGATAGTGAATACAACAATTAGTGATTTTATGTGTTCATTTTGGAAAAAGGTGCAAGTTCTCTTTTGCTAATACACCACATACTGTTTTGGTAAAATTAAATAAATATCTAGCATTGGAATTAATGTGAAGTCCAAGGAGCCTTAGATGCTCAGCCCTAAAACTTGAGAGAACATGGGCAACCTAAAAGGATGACTTAGTCCAATAATTCTAAAATGCTCGACACTAATAATGTGTTTCTACTATTTGGTACTTGGAGATTTTGTTATGCAGATACTGTATAATTTGTGGGCTATTGAATTATTCATGAAATCTAAAGAAGAATTGGAGATGTCTGCAAACCATGGAGGAGGTTCCTTGAGTTAAACAAAGACATCAAGTGAACAACATCCATTATTAAAGATTTGCTTGTCAAGACGCTTAGCTTCTTTAATCACAACTATTTTACAACAACTTTTAAGGTTCGTTTGACCTTTGTTTAGGGTTACAAAAAAAATATAGGGTTAGTTTGGCCTCATTGGAGCTGCATCATAATTTATTGTAGCTCTTAGACCATCCCAAGTTTGGTTAACTTGTGTTGTAATTGACCATCAAGCACATAGGTATAGGGTGCATAATAGTAAGCACCCTATGTTAGGCATTGCATGTTGCAAAGAAAATTGTTTCCTTACAATGGTTGTTAATTGTTAATGGTTGTCATGTCATGGAAGCTAAAATCCTCTTGCCATGTTTTCGAAGCCAAAACGCACAATGTGGTTACAACTTATATGCACCAACTTCACAAACATTTGAGTTCATTTCAAGTTGGTGTTAGGTAATTCATCATTACCCAAGTTGTAATTTTTCAACAAGTCAGAATTCGACTTCACTAATCCTATGCATTCTTTGTCATTTTTGTAGTTGTATGAATTTAGGGTCTATTGTGCTAGTCAGTGATTGTGTTCAAGACTTGATCTTTGCACGAATATAATGTGAAATGTTGTTCATACTAAGGTATGGGTATGTTATGTACTTAGTTAATGTGATTCTAGTTTATTGTTCATACTCAAATATGGTGATGCTATGTACTTAGTGTGGGTTGTACTTGATGTTGTTCAAGGTTGTAGATAGTTACACATCTCCTTACTAAACAACGAATAAAAATTGTTCGAATAATTCATTGGTGGTGCATATTAGCCATGTGTGTAAGGTGCAGGCATATTATTGAATGCACATTGGAGGATGCAATCTACTATGGACACATGTGTCAAAATACAAATGTATCAACTACATTATAAAAAGGTAGGTGCATTCCCCATAATATACTTGTCACATAGGCTTCAGAGGTGCCTATGGTCTAGATTGTGCCATGCGAGAAAAGAAGATTTGTTGTTGCTTTTCACGTTACCGCCACCTCCCCTCTTGGTTTTGCCAATGCATACCAATAAAACCCTAATAAAACCACAAGATGTAGGTGTCATAAGCTACCTTCATCTTGATTATGGTTTGCTTATAACATAATTTTCCCTAAATGGTACACATGTGGATGCAACCTCTTGCATCTCATCTCCTCATGTGCATGGATTTTTTCATACTTGCATGCATATGGCATGTACCACAATCATATACTTTGGTTAATTAGGATAACTGAAACATTGCTACAACAACATATTCAATTTTGTAAAATTTTGATGCTTATCAATATGATAACATTGTCGAGCAGCACTACAACTTTTGTTGCATGCTATTTTAAAACCACAAGTTGCAAATGCCACAAATTGATAGTTTCTGGTTATGCAACCCCCTAGATTGGGCTAGGTTTCTATGTTCATGATAGGTAAGGCATGTGTGGCTCATTTAATTTATTAAGGACAAGCAAAATGCAATTAAAGACGCCCTCTTTAAGTTGTTACGGCTTGAACGGGGACTATGTGGACATTTTCTTGGAGGTTATGGGTCTTAAAATATTAAGATATTATTACTAGGACTTTGATTTTGCTTATGGGGATGTAATTGAAACTCATGATGTTGGACTTTGTAGATTGGGTTTTCTAAGTTTTCTAAGGAGATCAAGGTTTACTTATCATCAAGATCCATTGCTTATAAATAATGGACATTAGGAAATTGTTACAATTCATTTTCTATGGTATAGAAAACACCATGTTATGGCCCTAGAAAATATATGAACATATTAAACATCCTATACCCTACTTTCAGTATTATGTACATTTTTTGTAGGTTTGAAAGCACGTCTTATATTGGAAGAAAAACCCACCATCAATCAAAGTCCCATGTGAAGTCATGTGTCATCATGGGTAGTGTTTATGAGGTGAACTATCCCTGGTTTTTTGTAAGTCAGTTTCAATGGAAAACAATTTGACAGTTGGTGGATGCACTTGAGCTGATGAGCCCATTTAAAGGTGAATGGATATGATTATCAATGTATATATGGTCTTTCTATATGTCAACATTTTGTAATTAAGACTACAATTAAACCAATGTTGTGTTTGTAACTGTTGTATCCTAATGGATGCTTTTAAAGAGCCACGTTAGGAGCCACAATTATGATTTATCAAAGTCAGTTGGACACATGTAGTTTTTAGATTGGTTTTCTTTGTAGTTGGTTCACTTTTGGGAATTATTATGGTAGGATGGCTTGTTACAAAGTCATTCTTTTTTGTAGATATTGAAAATACAATATGTAAGGTATGTATCATGTTGAATTTAAACTATAATTAAATGGATGCCTATGAATACACCTAGCCTATCACAATCATCAATATGCAATGAGTGGCTACTTCGACTTCACAAAGTTGAAAGAATGTTTGTCTTACAATGTTCTTATTTTGTTTCAACAATTTTTTTTAAAAATTCAGCAGAAATAAACTTTAGTAGGGTGGATATAGAATCTGGGTGTTGGATTATGGTGGGAAAATGGGTGTACAATTCAGCCATTAGGCTATGTGGACTTTTAGCATATATATTGTACATTTATACATTTTATGCAATGCATGATCTTTATTGTATTATTAACATCAGAGCACTACAAGATTCTTGACATACATTTCATGTTGTTTGAATTGTGCCACCACAAGTGAGGATGAATCTTAATAGGTTGGGTTCATTTGGAGTGAATGGCCCTTTGAACCATGTAGTTCGATTGCGTGCAAGAAACCAAAAGCTTTGGCAATAAGAAAAAGCATACGCCATCTCGAAGAGGCATTATAAGATGACCTGCAATTGTAATTTTTGCCATGGAGGCAAGTCATACTTGAGGATGGTGGTTCATCAACACCTTAACACCTATGGACATGACCCCACTTTGTGATGTGTCAAGCCTGGATGGGTAAAACTTGCACGATCACCCTTTAATTCACAAGCTAATTCAATTTGATGAATTAACACATCTTTGTTGTGGGATTAAACACATGTTTTGGATAGTGCTACTAGCCATGCACACCACCATGAGAAAAATACTTAGCCTTCTAGCTCTATTTTCAAGTGGACAAAAGGATGGACCTTGTGATTTATAATTGTTTTCTTTCCACTTGGAGGAAAACTATGTATATAAATTTTGTTCATAGTTTGAATTGCATGCCCAAGTTTATTAAATTTATGTATTTCAATTATTATGTTTTGTACCCTATTATGTTTTATACCCTATTGTGTTCCGGGGTGGAAACTTTGTACATCTAGACTTGAAGCAAAAGGAAAATGGTTGACCATATTTATATTGGTTCAAATACTCTAGTTACTTTGTGAACCTAGGACATTCTTCAAGGAGCAGTTCAATTATGTATGTCATAGTTAACCTATTTATCTATGCACTTGTTGTAGAATGCACCATCCAATTCGTTTGATGAGGATTGGGTGCTTGGTGGGCATATTACTCTTCTAATAATGAACCACCGTTGCCAAATGTTGGAATTGAGGATTGGGTCTTTAATGGGTAGGCTATTGTCGCAATTCCATCTTGTGAACCACCACTGCCCTCTATACAAGTTGGGGCCAACAATGATGATATCGAGTTGGGGGTTTAAATGGCAAGGGCCTTGAATGAAACTTGGTAGGCGTACGTGTGATGCAATTGTGGATGAATCCATAAGGGAAACTATGAATCAAGGTAGTAAAGATATTTTTGAATTAAGGATTGACATGGACTTGGATGGGGGTCAAGGAGAAAGAATAGTTATGTGTAAACCTGGATCAAATGACCCCCACTTCTTGAAATTAATATCATAATCTAAGGTGCCATTGTATGGAGGGAGTGAACTTAGTAGATTGATAGGCACCTTGATGTTGTCAAATACATGTGCAACACATTGGGTCACAAATGGCTTTGTGGATGAATTGTTGGCATTGTTACAAAATTCCATTTTGCCAAAATTTAACACTGATAAGGTCATCATGTTTGAAGAAACTTTTTAGTCTAAAAATGTTATAATTCTTTGTTATGGTAAGTATAAATATGTGGTTTTACAACGAATAATACCTAAAGCCAAAATGTGGGTTATTGCTAAGGCATCCACATCAACCTTGTATTGGCATGTGTGATGAATTAATCCAAGGAACAATAATTGTTGTTAAATGTTTTGACAACAACTATCACATTTAATATAAACATGGAAGTTAAAAACTATTATAATTTTCTAGTATGCTTGAAATATCTTACCATTTTGAAGTTGAAGTCCTGCATAAAAATATGCAATTGGAAGTCATAAAGGTGATCAAACCTTCTTTAAAAAATTTGAAATATTTTTACATGCACAATTATAATCATGTTAGATTCATGTTTCAAGGCTTTGTGTATTGTGGAAAAGTTAGTGGGACATGCAAATGTGATCTAGTTGGCATTTGAGTATGTTTTCAAGGTTGTCATTCCTCTTCTAATGGGTGTGCTTTGATAAGATGAATGTTATTACCAATGCATATGTTGTAGCAATAGTTTATATTTTGGGACCAAATGTTGAAAAAAATATGTTTGGTCTTAGGGGTTCAAGTGAAAAACCTTTTCAAACATTAATCATCAAAAAATTATCCTTGTTCAAGAAGCTTTCTAGATTCCTTCATAGATACACATGCAAATCCACTAGCTTTGTGGCACATGCACATGAAAGCCAATTTCCAAATGAGGTTTTCTTTGTAAAACAAATTATTGGAATCCTAGGTTCACAAATAAAAATTAGTACAATAGCACAATATGTGGGTTATAACATCTACGATCTCTTGCAACTTGTAAAAAATGCACCTTAAAACCACATGTATTCATGCCATTTGCTAGAAACCTACATTTGTAAATGCATTGGCCTTAAAATATCTAGCATAATGTATATGCATTGTTTTAAGTTGATTGGATTTGACCTTGTGAAAGGTTTTTGCAAGGGGGAATAACAAGCTCAACCAAACCAACCAAAATGCTTATTGTAGCACCCATGTAGGTAAGAACTTTGAAACTAATTATTCTATGCATGATTATGTTTGCATTATCTATATCTAAACTTGGAACACACGTATGTGTAGGACCCATTGAGTAGTAGGATCCCATCAATTCAAGCACCTAAAGTAATGTCTCTGCTTGTAAGAGTCCAAAATTCTATGATTGTTATCTATGTGTGCAAATATTGCATAGAGCATCAAAAGATATACTTGTTCACCCTTCTTATGTTTTGCCAACTTGATATGCTTCTATTTGGTCAATCTTGTGTGTAGTAGAAAGGTTTTGATTCTAATTTCCATTGACATGTGGTTATACCAAACCCTTGCCACAATTCATCAGAGATTGTAGTTATTCATTGTGCCATGTTCCATTCCTATCTTGTACAAATTGACAACTTTGATAGAATATGACATATGAAACCCATATGCATTCCAACCCAAGACCAAGCTCACTGAAAGCAACCAAGGTGCCAATTGCAACATCCAAGTTCAATCCAACGCAAATAACCATTGACGACTTATTTGATCTATAATTTAGTTAATGTTATATTTCTAATACCATATTGACAATGCAAATTAATTTTTATATTTTTAAATGTAATAAGACTTTAATGATTATATGTGTTTTCAAAGGTTTAGTTTGCAACTTGATGTTATATAGATTAAGGGTGTGGTGATCACACACATGATAGATGTAGATTGGGATTGAAATCTACCTTTGGGATCTGATTTTTAAGAGGAAAACATCCGCAACAATGATTTGTGGTTTGCATGGTCGTAAAATTGGAAGCAAAATCATACCTTTGGATTATATGGCTATGCAAGTAAGGGAGGTGTTTATGCCTAATGCAACAATGCCATTTAGTGAGATAACTGGAGACACCCAAGTTGACACACCTCCAAGTTCCTTAATGGATTCAACTGCAAGTCCAAAGGTGAAGACATCGGAAGGAGAAGGAGTTGGGCGTGCTCCCTAGCTCGCAATATTGTGGGGGTAGAAGGGCGTGTTAAAGCTCTGGGATGGGGATTAGGAAAATTGACAAGCAACTCAATTACTTACATGGACCTGCACAAACCAAACCACAAGTTGGTTAATACATAACTGGAGCACTTTGGTGCATGGACGAACCACATGCAAACACAGACTCATAAGATTCACCACGGCCCAGACTTGGGGGAAGCCACCACCTTCCCCCTTATAGTATACTCTATGCCTGGCCACGGGACCAGCACCCAAATGTCATTTTGTCCCAGGACTCCCAAGTGGGAGTGTTGAGATTCCCGTAGCTAGGACTCTTATAATTTTAGGGGCCCATAACTTTGTGTGTAGACTTTCGATTGACATGAGGTCTGAAATAAAGTTGTAGCTTTAATCAAGAGCTTTTCAATAGTATGTGGCACGCTTCATGCACGTAAGGAAATCGGGGGCGATTCCTGACTTTTAATGGTCGAGAATCAAATTGCCAATTTGACTCCCGACACTTCTTTTGGCCATAACTTTGTTTTAACTGTTTAAATGGGTCATGTGAGCCTAATTTAGATATCTAAGTTCCAAGAGCTTTCCAATGATATAAATAACTCCTCAATCCAATAGGTTTTGACCTTTACTATTTCTCTCTAAAAATTTGGGAGTCCATCGGGATTCCAATTCCCAAAATGAGAATTCACTTGGGAGTGTGAGGGTTCATTCCCTCAAACTCTCCTGCATTCTTGGGAACATGAGATGTGACTTTTAGGCTTCCCTCTTGGCCTGCACCCTACAAGCCCTTGCCTTGGTCGTGAGCCAAGGTTAGGGTTGTGACATAAGTTCAAGAATTTAAAATTTCAAAAGGGGCTATTCGGAGCTCAAAGTTCTTCAAACTTGTTTGCCCTCAGTGAAGTAACCAATGAACAAAACTCCCCACATGATGGTTTAATATGTCTTTCTAGTTTGATGTAGTAATCCCCAAATTCATTATATATGTATAATGTATAATGTTTCAAAATTAATAGATTTTAATTTTCCATTTCATTTCTTGGGTTGATTTGTGACTGGATATCATAACTTGTTCATGCCTATTTTAGTCCTACCCTTCAAATTTTTGGAACCTTTAAATAATCGCATATTAAGATATAGACACCTGTAATGACTAGTTTGTATAGGTCCAACACCAAATTTCAAACCTTAATTAGCCATTCAAACCCATTTTAAAATAAATGTCCAATTGTAGATTGACATTTGGCATCATCACAAAGTTGGATAACAACACCATAATTCCCATTTACATTTTTTTTAAATAATCAAAATCTTAAAATGACACGTGGCAAATTGCCAATACCTTGATCTAAAACCTTGCCTAGACATGAAAACCTTAAAATAATATTAAACCAAACTAAACATGTGTTCCATTGTTGTTATTTGAAATCAAACCCTAAAAATTAAAAAATAGATAATGAATTCATATAATATATCCATATGTCACTTCACAATTGCTTGTATTGGACATGATTTTTTTAAAAAACCTTAACAATTTAAGGACAGTACACATGTCATGATTTAAGTGGCTACAAAAGCCTTAAATTCAAAATGATACATAATGAATTTTTTCCATTACTAAAACAAGAACATCCACGTGGCAAATTGTTTATTTTTTGATTATCAACCCTAATTTATACCTTGTCTGAAAATAACAAATAACAAATGAACACATGGCACCATCACAATGTATTAAACCAATTTTTTAATTTCATATTCGATCAATTACATTTTGCCACATATACAAATATGATTAATCCACAACGTTGACACATGTATTAATTTAATTCAACCATGCGGTAGGTCTGTGTTGACCATTGGTAGAAGGAAGCCTTTCACAATATGAAGTTACGCATGGCGAATTCATGTCTAAACACATGGATACATCTTGCAAGGAACTATAAGGCCAACTAGCAATCGATCATGTTTTTAATAATTAATTTATTGTCATTGAATATGTCAATCCAACAACTTGTGTTGATCAATATAAACCATTGATAAGTCATAATTGACAAGGTTTCAAGGGATTATAATCATTTAGGACATAGTCCAAAATGGTATTTGCGATTATGGACAGGTAAAGGATTAATGGTAAAAGTAACTTGTCTAACATGACTAAAAAATCATGTAATTGCATGTGTTATAAGCGACTACAAATGTAGTCCTTTATGTAGTTGGAAAAGACATGATTTGGTATAATGATTTGAAATGACTTTATCTTAGTCACATTTTCAAATGATATTTTAGACATCCATGTCATTTTGTCATCAATCATGGATGCTATATGAATGAAAATTTGTAGTGAAAAATCAATGTCATCTTCTTATTATCACGCCATCATCTATTAATCAAATGCACCATTAATATATGACTATAATTTTTACCACGTAGGATTTGAACTAATATCCTATGACTATAATCAATTATGTAGTCATTTATAACATCTAGTCATTGATTTCTTGCTTGTAAAGGACAAAATTCCTTCTAGTGGATGCATTTTCACATTTTTCTTGCACATCTTGTGTTTTTGTTTTTAGTTGTTATGTTCTTGTTTTTGAATCACATAATCTTGTCTTGTTTTTTATTTGAAAATTAGATTTAGACCTTTTTTTTAGCCTTTATTCTTGTGCATCTTCATGTCCTTGACAATTGGTTCCTCATTAGATGAAAATTCAAACATGTGAATTGGTAGTAGCATTTGTGTTTTATCTTAGATGAAATTGTGACATAATGTAGAACTCATATTGGACAAAACACTCACCATGTTTTTGTTCATCTTGTATTTTTTTTTGGTCCTTCCTTTTCACATATTTTAAATGTGCGTTGAAAGTCTTTTTTAAAAATTTGGTGCGATTATTATCAATGTCTTGTTGAATAATGTTGTTTTGGTCCATGGCATCCACAATGTTTTTGCTATGCTTATATGTGGCCTCAATGACCAACATGAAGATTGACATCCATTTTCTTTCTACTTTTGTACTCCCTGAAGTTGTCCTTGTGGTAGGCATCGGCTAGCTGCTACCTTTCATAGGTGTAATGAAATTTGAAAAATCACCAAGGTTGATGATTCCATGATGTTGAAGATTATTTGGTATAAAAGATTATGAGATATCATCTAGATTGATTGTATCTTTCGGATTAGCTTCATGATTGATGTTAGTGTTCATTTACTAAGCATCCTGACTATCTTTAGGAACATTATCTTTTCCCAACAACTCTTGCATGAAGGAGCAAGATGATTGCATAGGAAAGTGTTCCTCTTGTTCTTTGTTTTGATGTACATAAATTCCATCTCCTTGTGCATTGAGGTCTTTCACATGTATTGCAACATTGATGTTTCTTTCCCTTTGAATGCCTAAATAACATTGTAGCACTCTTCATTGAATTGCTTTAGGAATTGATTTGTCATTGTTGATACAATTCCACCCTTGCACATCTTCTCATTTCTTGGTGTCTTTGAATTTGTTTTTGATTATAGGTATTTTGACAATTTGGTCCACCTTTTGGTTGCAAGAACCATGTTGGATCTTGGATCGACAAGATGCTTCAAGTAGATGTGTTCTTTGTGTTTATTGTGGACCAATGCAAGCACCTCCTCTTGATTCCAATTGGTGTTGCGTTGTTGTGAGGGACCAACTCCACTTGATCTGGTGCCTTTGGGTTTTCCTTTTGCATTTTTTGTTGTATTGCTGCTTAAATTATTCATTGCATCCCAAGCCTCCATTCCCAACTAAACTACTGTAATGATGAGATGAAATGCTTGGTATGGAATTAATGCTTGCTGTAAGTACAACATAGATGATATGTTGGTAATTGTAAAACTGATGTTTATTGCAGAATCACTAGAGATGATATGTTGGTAATTGTAAATCTGATGTTTATTGCATAAACAATAGAGGTTGCAAAAATGATGTTTGTTGTAAAGACAACATATATGATATGTAGAGATCTAATGCTTACTACAAAGACAATATTGATTGCAGATCTGATGTTTGTTGCAGAGGATTTTGTTGCCAAAAACAATAGAGGTTGCAGAGATGGTGCTTGTTGACAAGATGTTACTACCAAGGTGGTTGTTGCCAAAGGACGTTGATGCTAAATATTTTGCTACCAAAGATGCTACTCTATAGATGTTCTTGAGATGCTATTCTGCAAACGTTCTTGCTCAAGATTATTTATACCAACACAATTCTGTCATAGATGCTTGCTGGCATAGCAAATTGCTGCAAAGTAATGAATTCTATAGACTTTGCTAGAGGTGCTTGTTATCAAAAAATATACTACTGCTAAAAATGCCTGGTGCCATAGAAAATTGTTGCAATTTGTAAATATCTAAAGACATTGTTGATAAATCCAATTGCCACCAAAAACACTTGCTGCCATTGTTGTACAGACACATTCTGCCATCGGTTTGTGCTGCAGAGACCCTTCTACATAGACGCTTTAAAATTTTGGCAATGGAAAATTGTTTATGGCGATGATGAAGAACCAGAACACAGAAGGATTGCTGATAAGTTAATAGTTCGAATTCTTGTGCAGTAAGCTATCAGCAATGTTAAGTGCAGCACATATTTTTTTTCCAAACATTTCTACCATAATGTCAATAAACTAACACCTTTCCTAGCACAAAAAATTAGGGCAAAAAAAACACTACTGCGTCATCTGACATGTCATCTATTTACAAACAACCTGTGACAGGTTTGAATAGTGATTGTTACTTTTTGTTTTAACTTCTACACTATCTCCATGTGTGAACGGACCATAAGTCTAACAAGGACAACAAAGACACGAATAACAAGGACAAGAAGGTTGTATAACTTAATGGAATTTCCAAATGCAGAAAATTGCAAACACACATGGATGATGCACATGTTGTACTTTGACACCTCAATATGCCGAAAATTTGCTAGAAGCTTCTGCCATTCCTCTGGACGAACGCTTTTGCATGTCGATCTTGAACCCATATGCTGTGGAGATTAGATTCATTGCATTTGTCATATTTTGGCTTTTTTTCCAAAAAACAATTCCTGCTGCAAAGGCCATGTGGCACGTATTGGAAATCATTTGAAGATTCCTTCTGAATAAACAGAGTTTTCCGTAAAGTCAGGAAAACACGGCACCAGAACCCTGAGTTTGGTCCAAAACCGGGTGAGATTTTTAAAAACCTGCAAAATAGTACATTAGCCTTCAAGGGCGGAAAGACTAACCCCCAAAAAAATATTTATACAATGGGTGCCACCCCGTACAAACTAATCTAATTTAAATATTAATCTAAACCTCAAACTAATCTAATCTACCTACTAAATATTAACATAATCTGACTTACTAACCTGAGAACCGAGTTATGGTTCTCTCATAGAACACCACTTTTTGTGCCAATCTTCATCCTGTTTTGACCCGTCTTTTCTTTTTCCTAAGTGCCTCCATTGCTGCTTACATATATTTTCAGTGCTCCTACATGTACAACTATTATAATTAATTCGAACCTTGTGCATTAAATGCTGAGTTTCAGCATTTCATACCCAGATTTAATAAAGAGGGAATTGGGGGTGAAAAGAGGCCCAAAGACAGGGTGAAAAGACAGGATGACTTTAAGGAAAACTTTAATATGTTGGAATTAAGTGAATCCCTTCTTTGGGTTGAAGGCCACACCACGGTCACTCAAGACAGTACTGCCCAAGAACTGCCGACTGTCAGACACTTCATCTTTCCTATTCGATACTGTCCGAAGCTTGCTCCTTCCACCAAGGGTGGGGGCGAGGGCTATTATTGGCTCGTTCCAATATAGCCTATTTTGTGGAACTTCACTTCTCCTCAAATGAAATAGTCAGTGTTGCCCAGTTCCTGGCAGTGTTTTATATAGGAATTAGCTTATGTAGATTAAGTGGCGATCATCCACAGGAAGTTGTAGAAAGAGTGATGATCACCTTTAAGAATATATAGCCAAATTTGGCTATGAACCAAATAAGAAGTAAAAAAAATCATCAAACTTTTATATTTATGGTTATGGACTGAAAACCAAATATAGAAATTTGGTAAATTTTAGTTATGTTTTTCTCTCACTTGTGATGATTGAACGCCATTAAATTCAATTCATTTTTGATTTTTTCATTTGTTATTTTGCATTTGGGGGAAATTTTGCCAGTAGAAGAAAGGCAGGTTTCTAGTCCCTTGATTGGACCCAAATCTGCAAGTTCTAGACTTGGAAATTTTGTAATTAGAACTGGAATCAGACCTAGAACCAGAACAGGATGCTGCTTGAACTTTTAAAAAATAAGGTTCTGGTTTTGTGAGCAATAAGTTAAAAAAATTTGGGGGATTTTTATTCAGTACTGATTTTTTGCCACATGAAAGACTTACTTTTTTGAAAAGACTATAGGTCGGTTACTTCTTATTCAGGTGGCAAGATTTTTACAAGTTGTACAATATTGGCACATAACCAGTTCCTCCCTAGAAATCAGCGGCATGGCATCACCCCATTGGTGGAGAGGTCTTAGGTTACAACCTGTATATATTCTCAACCGTCAAACTTGGGTTGTGTGTAAATTATGTGAAACGACACCCAGTTTCCAACCTGGAGTTGCTTTGGACTAATATTTTAAGAACTGAGAATCAAAAGTTTACTAGTGTGAAGAACTTGGTTTTTTAAACCAGACCATGTGT
>Ga0116230_10004073_pt1 | contig 14305 bp, 10 predicted proteins | sample S1TSphfallax_3_FD_88678 | JGI IMG/M metagenome (GOLD analysis project Ga0116230, IMG submission 88678) | Host-associated microbial communities from peat moss isolated from Minnesota, USA - S1T2_Fd - Sphagnum fallax MG | ecosystem: Host-associated > Plants > Peat moss > Unclassified | place... | reverse complement strand
CATCGTTGACGCGGCCGTGGCCGCGGGGTTCATCGTCTGGGATCACTTCTGCCGCGGCACATCGGTGGAATACAAGAGCGATTCATCCCCGGTCACGGCGGCGGACCAAGCGGCGGAGGCAATGATTCTGCAAGCATTGAAAGCTGCGGCGTCGGATATTACCGTCGTTGCCGAGGAAGAGGCTGCCGCCGGGCGCATCCCGAGCGTGGGCGCCGCGTTCTTTTTGGTAGACCCCCTGGATGGGACCAAGGAATTCGTCAAGGGTGGCACGGATTTTACGGTGAACATCGGCTTGATTGAGGACGCGGCACCCACCATGGGCGTCGTCTATGCGCCGGCGCGCTCCACCCTCTATTGGGGTGATGGGGTGTTGAAGCAGGCATGGCGTGCGACCCAGCCGCCGCATGGAACGCGTGGCGAGGCGGAGCAAATCACGGTCCGCAAACCAGCCGATCCACCCTGCGCGGTCGCCTCGAAATCGCATAACACACCCGAAACCGAAGCATGGCTGGTTCACGCCCGCGTTGCCGACAGAGTTTCGGTGGGCTCCTCATTGAAATTCGTGCTCGTCGCGAGTGGCGATGCCGACGTCTATCCACGACCGGCCCCGACGATGGAATGGGACACCGCAGCCGGCGACGCCGTGCTGCGCGCCGCCGGCGGACGCGTTTTTGACCTCGACGGACAGCCGCTCATTTACGGCAAGGAGAGATTTTTCAATACGGGTTTCATTGCCACGGGTGCCTACGAACCCGCGCCGCTTCGACCCTTCATGGCGTCCCGCCCCAAGAGTATTCCTTAACCATGAGCGCTACCATTTCATTGACACACTTGCAGCGTCTCGAGTCGGAATCCATTCACATCATGCGGGAAGTGGTGTCCGAAGCCGACAAGCCCGTCATGCTGTACTCGATCGGCAAGGACTCGGCCGTCATGCTCCATCTCGCGCGCAAGGCGTTTTTCCCGGCGCCGCCGCCATTTCCGTTGCTGCACGTCGACACGACCTGGAAATTTCGCGCCATGTATGCGTTTCGCGATCGGATGGCCCGTGAATCGGGCATGGAACTGATCGTGCATCAAAACCCGGAAGCAAGGAAGCTGGGCATCAATCCGTTCGATCATGGCTCGTCACTGCATACGGATATGTGGAAGACCCAGGGACTTAAGCAGGCTCTCGATCTTCATAAATTTGATGTCGCTTTTGGCGGAGCGCGCCGCGACGAGGAGAAGAGTCGTGCGAAGGAGCGCGTGTTCTCTTTCCGCTCGGCCAGTCATCGATGGGATCCAAAGAGCCAGCGGCCCGAGCTGTGGGATCTCTACAATACCCGTAAGGCCAAGGGCGAAAGCATCCGGGTGTTTCCGATCTCCAACTGGACCGAGTTGGATATCTGGCAATACATCCACCTCGAAGGCATTCCCATCGTCCCGTTGTATCTAGCGGCGCCACGGCCCACGGTGGAGCGCGACGGCCTGCTGTTGATGGTGGATGACGAGCGATTTCCACTACACGACGGCGAAATCCCGCGGCAGCGGTCGATTCGATTTCGCACGCTCGGCTGTTATCCCCTGACGGGCGCGGTGGAGAGTACGGCAACCACGCTGCCAGAGGTCATCAAGGAGATGCTGATGACGAGAACGTCCGAGCGGCAGGGGCGCGCCATCGATCACGACCAAGCCGCCAGCATGGAAAAGAAGAAACAGGAGGGCTACTTTTGAATTCGACAACCGTGACCGAGAACAGCTATCGCGCGGATGATCTCGTCTCCGAGGACATCGATGCCTACCTTGAGCAGCATATGCACAAGAGCCTGCTGCGCTTCATCACCTGCGGCAGCGTCGACGACGGCAAATCCACGCTGATCGGACGGCTGCTTTACGATTCGAAGATGATCTTTGAGGATCAACTCGCCGCCTTGGAGGCCGACTCCAAACGGCTGGGGACTCAAGGCGAGAACATCGATTTCGCTCTGTTGGTCGATGGCTTGGCCGCCGAACGTGAACAGGGCATCACCATCGACGTCGCATACCGATACTTCGCCACGGACCGTCGTAAGTTCATCGTGGCCGACACCCCCGGGCACGAGCAATACACCCGCAACATGGTCACCGGGGCATCGACTGCCGACCTCGCCGTCATTCTGATCGATGCGCGCAAGGGTGTGCTGACACAGACCCGTCGCCATTCGTACCTGGCGCATTTGATCGGCATCCGACACTTTGTCCTGGCCGTCAACAAAATGGACCTCATCGGATTCGATCAGGCGAAATACGATGCCATCGTCACGGCCTACCGGGCTTTTGCCGCGAGCATCGGCATCACGGAGATCGTGGCCGTGCCGATCTCCGGACTCACGGGCGACAATATATCGACGCGTTCGGCGAAGATGCCCTGGTACACCGGTACTTCGCTCATCGAGCATCTGGAGACCGTCGAGTTCGATGCGAACGCCGCTGAAGGGTTGCCATTCCGTATGGCGGTGCAATGGGTGAACCGTCCGAATCTCGATTTCCGGGGATTCGCGGGACTGATCGCATCGGGCGGCGTGTCGCCGGGCGATGCGATCCGCGTGTTGCCTTCCGGCAGGACGTCCCACGTCAGCCGGATCGTGACCTTCGACGGGGATGTTCCGCGGGCAGTGGCGGCACAGTCCGTGACTTTGTGCTTGGCGGACGAGATCGACTGTTCGCGCGGCGACGTCATCGTGGCGGCGAATGCCCCGGCCGAAGTCGCGGACCAGTTCGAGGCGACTATCGTGTGGATGTCCGAGGAGCCCCTGTTGGTCGGACGACAGTACTGGTTGAAGCTGGGCACTCAGACGACTACGGCGAGCGTGCACGCGCCCAAGTATCAGATTGACGTGAACAGGTTGGAACATCTCGCGGCAAAGACACTGGAGCTCAATGCCATCGGTGTCGCGAACTTGGTCACGGACAAGCCCATCGTGTTCGAACCGTATGCAACCAATCGCGCGCTCGGCGCGTTCATTCTCATCAACAAACTGACGAATGCCACGGTCGCGGCGGGCATGCTGCATTTCTCGCTGCGCCGTAGCCAGAACATCCATCGGCAGGCGCTCGAGATCAGCCGCGATGCGCACGCGGCGCTGAAGCACCAACGGCCCGCCGTCCTGTGGTTCACGGGACTATCCGGGGCCGGCAAGTCGACCATCGCCAATCTCGTGGAGAAAAAGCTGCATCGCATGAACCGGCACACGTTTCTGCTCGATGGCGACAACATACGTCATGGGCTCAACAAGGATCTGGGATTCACGGACGCCGATCGTGTGGAGAATATTCGACGAATAGGCGAAGTCGCCAAGCTCATGACCGACGCCGGGCTCATCGTGATCACGGCCTTCATCTCGCCGTTCCGGGCAGAGCGTCAGCTGGTCAGGGACATGATGGACGAGGGGGAGTTCCTCGAGATCTATATCGATACACCGCTCTCGGTGGCCGAACAACGCGATGTGAAGGGCCTCTACAAGAAGGCGCGATCCGGAAAACTGGCCAACTTTACCGGTGTCGATAGTCCCTACGAGCCGCCTCTGTCACCGGAAATCCATGTCAACACGTCGGTGATGACGCCGGCACAAGCAGCCAACCTCATCATCGATCGATTGTTGGGCCCGGAATGAAACAGACCGATGGCGCGGGGTGCGACGGGAGAAGTGCGTTCGCCGAGCTACACAGACGTCGCGCCAGAAAAGTGACGCAGCGAGACGCGGAAATTTCCGCGGAAACGCGAATTCAAGTGAATTGTGTACAAGATTCTGTAATGCATTTAATTATAAGAATAAATGGTGGGAGGAGTGGTCTCTCACGAAGCGCTCTCGGTGAGCAGCACCTGCAGGTTCGCTCGGGAACCGGATATTTGCCGCGCCCCGGATCGTAGCCTATCCTTGGACCCATCATGAATTGGCAAGATTTTATTTTGCATCCAGCCAGGCGTGCGTAGTGGCAAGCCCTGCGTAGCGGGCACCCGAATCACCGTCACTGATGTCCTGGAGTACCTGGCGAGCGGGATGGACGAGGCGACGATCTTGGCCGACTTCCCGGATCTCTTTCACGAACACATCCAGGCCGTGCTGGCGTTTGTCGCGGAGCGAGAACGCCGGCTTAGCGCGCTGCCCGCGGTGTCTTGCTTCTACAGTCGACAGACATCGAGAGGTTCATACGCTCGAGGCTTCCATGGATCGAGACCTTTGCGATGTCACCGGATGAATCGCTCCTCGCTTTGTGAAGACCATGCAACCGGGTTCGACTGGCTTTCGTATCCACGGATGCTCGGAGTCGTACAGTGCAAACTTTTGCTGAGTGCAAATGGCGGCTGGTGACAGGCTGTTGGGTCCACCCCTTCACGCAACTTGCTGCAGGAGACGATGGATTCGCCGCCGCTGATCTAAACAGGCGTCGCGCCAAAACAGCGACGCATCGACACGCGGAAATTTCCGCGGAAACGCCAACTCAAGTTAATTCGTAAAAAATTCTGTAAGTAATTGAATTATTGAAATAAATGTGTGAAGGATGGTCACTCACCAAACTTTTGCAGTGAGCAGCAACGTAGGTTCAACGCTTAAATGTCTCCTGACTCGAGGTTTGAATCCTCGCGAGAGATTCGATCGTGCAACGTTCCCTCTTGTGAAATACCAACCCAGCGAATTCCCAGAGCAAATGAGACCTGCGTTTGAGCGCCTTATGCAGGCTCGCATTGCTGTCCGACAGGACTATATTGGGTCCACGATCTTCGATTTCTCTCGCCTCAACGTCACGGAACTCCGTTCTCTGTAAAATGATGTCATAGCGCTTTTTGAGGCATGCCTGCTCGACATAGGACGGATGAGCAAAGGATCGGCAACTGGGAGCAATGACTACTATGACATTGTGTATCCGCAGGAGCCGCGCCCGTCAGCCAAACGCGTGAGAAAAGCTCAAGCGCGGCGACGCAGAAAATCAAAGATCGCCATGGGTTAGTCCTCGCCTATGTCGTCATGCTCTGCGAGCGTAGGTGCCTTGCCGTCTTTGTGGGTATTTAGAATCCCAGCGCGACTAATCAGGACTCTTACGGTCGAAGCATACCACCGCGCCCCGCGCGCTGTTGGCACGCCCCGTTCGTTAAGTTCTCTCGCCAAGCTTTCGAGAGATACGTGGCCTTCCCTCTTGAGAGTTTTGATAACTGACATCGTCTGCAACGCAAACTTGTTGGCTGCTTCTTTTCTCGCGAGCACGTTAGCGGAAATACCAGGACCACAAATATTGCAGGCGGGCAGCATCTTCATCAACGATCGTTGAATGTTGCCCTTGCTCCGCCGAACAATATGGCCAGACTGCTTGCAGCGCCATACATACACGGCGCTAGCACTCCGATATTTGGTATCGAGTAATTCCAGGCCATGTTTCACACCCCATTCGTGTAACCCCTCTATTCCCAGGCGCCGGTTGCCCGCACACGACGGGCACCAACTTCCTTTCTTGATCCTCCAGGGCTCGGCTAACCACGTGGGGTGAGCTTGGTTGCCGCAATGCCATTCGTGCGGTTCAGCTCCACAATAGACAGCGGAGACCAATTTACCACCTCTCTGCCGCGCGAGCTGCCTCAGCGTGTTCAACTCAGGAGCGAAAATATCCTTCACCGGCAGAACCGGAATTGTCTCGATGCCGCATTTCTTGAACGCCGCCGCCACCTCTTTGAGCACGTTAGTGGGCGGGAAAGGTCGCTTCATTCCCATCACGTCGACAAGTTTAACGCCATGACGCAGACACGCCTGGGCTTTGAGCGCATCGACTGCTTTTACCTCATCTTTTTCGTGATGATAACCTTGGTACTCAAACGCGAGTCTTAAGGTTTGATTATAGCCGTCGAGCTCAAGCTTTCGCCCGGTGGCTGCCGCCATCCAGTCGGGCTTCAATTTCGGAAAGCTGGCACCGATGAACGTGGCTTCGAAAATCGCGCGAGTAATTCGCTCGCCCTTGTTCCGGCATTGCGGGCACCAACTACCGGCATGCATAAGGTTATCCCCAGTCACGTCCCACTCATGCATGTATTCGCAGCGCACCCTCAACCGGGTGCGCAATCCTTGCCATCCATTCTTCCCGTGCAGATGCACGATTTCGCCGCCGCGTTTCCTGACCAGAGCATCAACCTCTTCAAGCCGAATCTGTGGATTCGGTGGTCTTCGCCGCTCCGCCCAGCATCCCGGGCACCAGGTTCCCCGAGAGCGCATAACGTGTGCCGGAGTTGCGAGAAACGGTGCATGTGCCGGGTTAGGACACCGCCAAAGTGTGCGGACCAGCATATCCACCGGAGAAGTCGCCAGGCTGCTGCCGTCGTGGTGATCTCGTGCGAATTGATTGAGTTCATCGACTGACCGAAAACCTGCGGCCATGCGCTTAGAATGGCGGGAATGCTTACAAGTTGGGCACCATCTCGTTCTTTTCAGGTTATCCGGCGTTGCAGAGAATTCGTGGCCTTGATCGCACCGAAGTCTCACCTTGGACCGGGCCGACACGTATTCGGTCGATAGCAAGACGCCGCCGCGGTCTCTGACAAGCGCCGCTACCTCCAGAAGACGCGCATACTTCAAGGGTCGGGCCGTCCCACCGCTTCGCTTTCGTGCGTCCGCCGCCTGGCATTCGACGCAATTGGTCGTACTCGTATATCGCGGTGCGACATGGCCGTGAGTACACGGCGATCCAGTAAAAAAGCGCGGCGACCGGAGTGCACGCGCTGCTGTCCGTGATGAGGGAAGGGCTGAATGATCTTGCTCATTCATAATCTCTATATCCACTTTCTAGCCAGCCTCAAATCTTCGCAGATTCTCCAGCTATCAGAAAACTCGCAGCGGGCGGAGTCATACAGTTCTCGCTCTATCTCGGGCCTGTATATCGCAGGGGATTTCCAACGATTTCCTGCCTCGAATACTCGTCCAAGCACCCGGTCGGCGCTAGCGGCGATCCCGGCGGGTTCACCTAGCCAGCGATCGCCGCGCGGCGCCAGCGAAGCCCGGCGCAACCCGGCCGAGACTCTCGACGTGCGGGTGAACCCGACGCACGCGGGCAGCAACCCTTCGAAGAGTGACAACGGCCGCGGCGTGCATCAGCCTGGCTGTGTTCTGGTCAGCGCTGTGCCACCGCCGCGCCGATCGCCTGCTTGCGCTCCAGGGCAGCCCGCATCTCGGCGTACTGAGCTTTGAGCTCGCGGATCTCTCGCGCCTGCTGCTGGACCTGGTTGAGCAGCATGGGCGCCAGCTCGTCATACCGTACCCCCTCGACTCTTCCTGCCTCATTGCGTATGACCAGCTCGGGATAGACTTTGGCGACTTCCTCGGCAATCAGACCGTATTGCACGGCGCCGCGGGGATCGTTCTTCAGGTGGAACGAGACAGGCCGCAGCTGCTCGAGCTTCGCTGTGCCGGTGCCGATCGGCGCGATCGAAGTCTTGTAGCGCTCCGACGACGCCAACACGCCCAGCTGGCCGCTCGAGGTCACAATCACACTTGCGCCCGTAACGTGCGTCGTCGCCACGCCGGCAAGGTACACGGCGGTTTGCGTGCCCTCGGTCCCAATGCGTACGACACCGCTGTCGCTCGAGCTGCCCGCGTTGCCGATGGCGATGTTGTTCGACTTCTGCAGCGAATCGCCCGCGTTGTACCCGACGGCGATGTTGCCGCTGCCGGCGGAATCGTTCTTCAAGGCGTTGTTGCCGACGGCAACGTTGTTACTGCCAGTTACGTTGTGAGACATCGCGGCGCCGCCGACCGCGGTGTTATCGTTGCCAGTTTGATTAGCTTCTAGAGCATACTCGCCCAATCCCGTGTCCGAATTGCCGTTGATGTTGGCCCAGAGCGCATGGTCTCCGACCGCACTGTTTTCGCTGCCTTGGCCGTAGTAGAGCGAGTCGATGCCGATTGCCGTATTGTTCGTTCCAGTGTGACCGCCCCCGAGCGCTCCCGAACCTACACCCGTGTTCCCGGAGCCGGTTGTATTCTCAAATAGGGCGTTGACGCCAATTCCGGTGTTCAATGTACCTTCAGTGGTGAGATACAGGGCGGCTGCGCCGAAAGCCGAATTGCCGGTGCCTGAAGTCGCCGAAGTCAGCGCGAACGAACCAACGGCCGTCTCATCGTCCGAGCCACCCGCCGCAAGGGCGTTGTAGCCCATAGCTGTGTTCTGAGCGGCGCCGGCCGGCTGCTTGAGCAATGCGCCAGTCCCCGCCGCGGTGTTGTAGGTTCCGTCGCTCGACACGACGTCGGGCGGCTGAGCTGCGAATGCGGTCGAGGCGAGCAAGGACGCGAGAACGAGAGTGGGGTACTTGGGTGTGGTTTGCATGGCGCTTTCCTTCGCGTTGTTGTTGGTTGTCTCCGATACGGCCGCCCCGTTTGGAATTGCCGCACCGCATTTATAGCCCGGCCGCGGCTCGAAAGCACGAATAGCCGGTGACCTCCAGGTACGGGGGATCGATATGTCGAATCGTGCGGCCGATGCGATGGATGCCCCATTCGTGTACCCAAAGCGAAAGCAGTCCAAGGATGACAGCCTGCGCAAGGTGGCCGACCGCATCCAGGCGCGTGCGATTCGCCGGTGTGGGGAGCTGCTCAAACAGCATCAGGCGAGAACTGGGCGACTCGAACATAGCGGCAGACCTTCAAATGGTGAGGCCGCCCATACCATTCGTAAGTTGGCAAATGATGCTGGTCTGTCAAGGCACCAGCAGACTCAGGCTGTCCGCATCGCATCCGTTCCCGACGACGAATTCAACGCCGCGGTCGAATCCGATTCGCCGCCCGCGGACACCCAAGCCCCCTGCATGCCCATCGAGGCAATCCAGGCCGCGCTGCTAAGCGTGACCGACGCGTGACATCACCGTGACAGGTGTGACGGTCCCGCGTGACAGATGCGAGCGTCGCCAGCTCGGACGAACACAGTGCGAGCGAGATCGATGATCGTCATGGATTGGCCTCCGTGGGGCGGCTGCCATAATTCAGTTTTTGGCGAGGCTACGAACCGGGCTCATGGGAAGTAGCTAGGAGAGACTTAATCGTTTCCTGAATTTCATTAGCGGCATCTGGACCGGTCCCAGTAACGGCGCCTGCCGATTTTCCGAGCGCCTCTAAGAACTCTATCGCAAGGGCCCTGTCGTCCGTTCTCTGCTCGATAAATCTCTGGATGCGTTCCGTGCAATCCTCGTGAGTAGGGCAAAGAGCCGAAACCCTCAGCAAGCAGTCATCGATCCTCTGCCGATCTTGATCCGTAAGCGCCATGCTTTATTCGCCTCCTCCCGACTTACCCTGCCCGCTCAGAGGAACTCGACACCGGGCCAGCGGGGCCGCACTTCCGTTCTGGTTCCTTCGTAGCTTCGATTTCCGTGTGGTTTCCGTGTGATGGGTTTTACAGGGCACCTATCACTCGTAACACACTGTTTTTATTGGTGGGACGACTGGGACTCGAACCCAGGACCAAAGCCTTAAAAGGGCCTTGCTCTACCAGCTGAGCTACCGTCCCAATGAGCCGCGCATGATAGCCGAACTTCGAGCCCAATTCACGGCCATTGCACCGGGTGGCCGCGGGTAATCAGGCGTACCGGGTGGGATCTGGGACGCCCGCGTCCGCGAAGCCGGCGGCACGCAGCCGGCAGGAGTCGCACTTGCCGCAGGCGCGGCCCGCGGAATCTGCCTGATAGCATGAGACCGTGATGCCATAGTCCACGCCCAGCTCGAGGCCGGTGCGAATGATGTCGGCCTTGGTCATCGCGAGCAAGGGGGCGTGAATCGTGTAACGCGTGCCCTCGACCCCAGCCTTGGTGGCCAGCTGCGCCAGCCGTTCGAAGGCGTGGATGAATTCGGGACGGCAATCCGGATAGCCCGAGTAGTCTACCGCGTTCACGCCGACGAAGAGGTCGGCGGCCCCCGCCACCTCTGCCCACCCAAGCGCGAGCGACAAAAGTAGCGTGTTGCGAGCGGGTACGTACGTTACGGGTATCCCTTTGCCCGGCGACTCCGGAACGGCCACGTTCACGTCGGTCAGCGCCGAACCGCCGATGCCGGCGAGATCGACACCCATGATGCGATGCTCATGTGCGCCCAGCGCCGTCGCCACCCTTCGCGCCGCATCGAGTTCCGCGGCATGACGCTGTCCATAGTGAACGCTCAGCGCGTGCGTCTTGAACCCCATCGAGCGCGCCATGGCAAGAGCGGTGGCCGAGTCCAGTCCGCCCGACAATAGAACGACCGCGGATTTCATTTTCCCGGCACGTCGCCCCACAGCACCTTGTGCAGCTGCAATTGGAAGCGCACGTCGAGGCGCTCGGCCAATATCCATTCCGCGAGGTGGGTGGGTGAAATTTGCGTGTAGCTTGGCGAGAACAGGATGGAGCATCGATCCGCCAATTCATGCTCCTTAAGATAGGCCTTGCTCCAGTCGAAATCGTCGCGCGAACAGATGACGAATTTCAATTGATCGCGCCGCGTGAGCAAGGTGAAATTCTCGATGCGGTTGCGCCCGGATTCGCCCGAGCCGGGCGTCTTGACGTCGACGACGCGCGCCACACGGGCATCCACGCCGGCGATATTCATCGCACCGCTGGTCTCCAACGACACCTCGTGTCCCGCGTCGCACAAGCGTTCGAGCAGTTTCAGGCAATTGGGCTGGGCCAAAGGCTCGCCTCCCGTGACGCAGACGTGCTTCGCAGCGTAGCCGCGCACGGTGTCGACGATGGCATCGATGTCGTGCCAGTCACCTGCATGAAACGCATACTCGGTGTCGCAATACTGACAGCGCAGCGGGCAACCGGTCAGCCGCACGAACACCGTGCGAAATCCCACCGCATCCGCCTCCCCTTGCAGCGAGTGAAAAATCTCGTTGATGCGCAGACGGTCGGATTTGTCGCCGCGCTCGATCAATGGTTCTCGCTCGTCATCTTGTCGAGGCGTTGTTGGGCGAGAGTGGCGTCCGGCGTATCCGGAAATTTGGCCATTAGCTGGGACAAGACATTCCGGGCGGTGGAAAATTGCTTGAGCTCATAGTCGCAGTAGCCGATCTTGAGCAGCGCGTCCGGAACCTTACGTGATGTGGGATAGCCTTCCACGACTTGTCGAAAAGCCGCCAATGCCTCGGGAAACGATTTGTTGACGTAATAGGCCTCGCCAAGCCAATACTGTGCGTTGTCCGCGAGCGGACTCGCTGCGTAAGTGACGAGGAAGCTCTGGAATGCCGCAATCGCACGGTCGTACTGGCCATCCTTCAAGAGATCGAACGCGGCCTGATAACTGACCTTGTCGTTGACGTCGCCGGGCGCGGGTCCAGCCGCGGGTCCTGACCCCAATGACGCCGTCGGCGGGGCCGTCGCGCGGCTCTCGATGGCCTTCAATCGCTGGTCGAGATCCGCGTACAAATCGTGCTGCTGCTTGCGGGCGGATTCGAGGCTGTGGTTGAGCACATCGATGTCGTTGTGCATGGCGCGCACGTCACTGCGCAGCGCCTCGATCTGGTTTGCCAGATCGAGGAGGCTCTGGTTCGCCACCACGCGTTCTATCCGCGCCACGCGGGCATCGAGATCGTTGAGTTTGATTTGTACGGGATCTTGATCCGGCGGCGTCGACGCGCAGCCGGCCATCGCGAGCACCGCGAAACCGGCTGCGCCAAGACGCAAGGCGCGCCCGGTCACGGCAGGTAGACCAGTTCCACGCGCCGATTCTTCGCCCACGCCGATTCATCGTCGCCTTCGACCGCGGGGCGCTCGGCGCCAAAACTCACCGTCGTGATCTGGCTGGACTGCACCCCTTCGAGCATCAGCGCGCGCCGCACGGCTTGTGCGCGTCGTTCCCCCAAGCCGATGTTGTACTCGCGCGTGCCGCGCTCATCGGTATTGCCCTCGAGCTTCACCTTGAGGTTCGGATGGCTGGTCAAATTTTGCGCATTCTTCGTGACGATGGCGGCGTATTCAGGCTTGATTTCCGATTTGTCGAAATCGAAATAGATGACTTTGCCGGCCATCGATCCGCCGGCGTCGGCACCCAAGCCGCCGGCTCCGACCGCGTTGCCGTCGGCATCGAGGGGCGATCCGCTCGTCGATGCGCCGCCGCCCGCGCCGGCCCCAGCCCCAGCAACACCGCCGACCTGCGCACCCGCCGTTGGCGGCTGAACCGTGGTGGCTTTCTTGGGACAGCCGGCGAGCAACCCGGTGCCGGCCAACAACAATGCGATCGCTACGATTCTTTTCATACTTTTCTCCGTCCACTGTTCACATTCAAAATCCAAGCCTACTCGGCACCGAAACGCTTTAGAAGGGCGACCAGGCGGGTTCCTGGACCTCACCCTCGCTCGACACCAGATTCTCCTGCACGCGTCCATCGGCGCTGACGAGCGCGAGTACTCCGCGCCCCCGGTCGCGGCTCGCGTAGATGATCATCGCACCGTTCGGCGCATAGCTCGGCGAGACGTCGAATCGTCCCTTGGTCAGTACCTCGACGTCACCGCGGCCTTTGAGATCCATGGTCGCGATATGGTACGCGCCGTCCTCTTGGGTCACGAACGCCATCTGCGACTCGTCGGGCGACACGCGCGGTCGCGCGTTGTATGACCCTTGGAACGTGAGACGGCGCGGCTTGTCGCCGGGTTGAATCCCGATGCGGTAAATTTGCGGTCCGCCGGCGCGGTCCGACGTGAAATAGAGGCTGCGTCCGTCTTTGGACCATTGCGGCTCGGTATCGATGCCCGGGTCGTCGGTGATGCGGGTCAACGCCTGGGTGGCCAAATCGAGCGTGTAAACGTCGAGATTTCCCTCGCGCGTGGACAGCGTCAACGCAAGTGTCTTGCCATCGGGCGACCACGCCGGTGCTTGATTGACGCCGGCGCGTGCGGATACGCGGCGTCGTTCGCCGGTTTTCAATTCCTGCACGTACACGGATGGCAACCGGTCCTCGAACGATACATAGGCCAAGCTCTGCCCATCGGGCGACCAAGCCGGCGACATCAGCGGTTCGTTCGACTGCATGACCACCCGCGGATTCTCACCGTCGCTGTCGGCGACGATCAACCGGTAACTGCGTGCCGGCAAATGCCCTAGCACCGAGACGTAGGCGATCTTGGTGGCGAAGGCTCCCTTCACGCCGGTGATCTTCTGATACACCATGTCGGCAACCTGATGGCTCGCAAGACGCAGTCCCGCCTTGTTCGCGTTGAATTGATAGGCGACCATCCGCTGCCGCGTGTGCACGTTGTACAGCTCGAACATGACGTCATAGTGATCGACGCCCTGCGGCTGCACCTGACCCACGACGATGTAGTCGTTATTGAGCCGCCGCCAGTCATCGAAATCGATCGACGTACCCGTATGCGGCAGATCGATCATGTCCTTGCGATCCATGCTGCGAAAACTGCCGCTGCGCACGAGGTCATTGCTGACGACGAGGGCGACATCGAACGGCGCCGTTGCCTCCGCCGACGAACCGAACGGCACGATCGCGATGGGAATGGCATCGGCCTGTCCTTTGGTCACTTCGACGACGAGTTCGGCCCGGGTACGGGCACAGAACAGCATTAGGCCGAGCAACCATGCGACGGTGATCGGGTGCCTCATTGGGTTTGTCATTTGGGTTTGAACTCGAAGACGAAGTTTCTTTCAAAGAGGGCCGGATCCGGCGGATCCGGCAAGGGCGATGCACGATACACCGCATTCTCGATGGATTGGCGCACGGCTGCGTCGCCATTGCACTGGGTGACGCGAGCGTTGGTGACCTCGCCACCCGGCACTTGGGTCACGGCGACCATGCAATCGATTCCCGCGCTGGCCGAGGCCGGCTTGATCCACGCATTCTGGATCCGATTCTGCAGTGCGCTGATGTACCGATCGCGCAGCGGTCCCGATTCGACCGCACTGACGTGCTCTTCATCCGCTAATTGGCGCCGTAGTTCCGCCTCGCGGTCTTTCTTGGCTTTCTCGTCGGCCGCTCGTTTGGCGTCGGCCGCAGCCTTGGCATCGGCGGCCTGCTTGGCCTCGGCAGCTTGTTTGGCCTCGGCGGCCTGCTTCGCCTCGGCGGCCTGCTTGGCTTCGAGCGCTTTTTGAGCGGCTGCGGCGCGTTGCGCGTCGGCCAGCGCCGCCGCTCGCGCTTGATCGGCATTGGCGCGACGCTGGACCTGCGCCGCCTGCTGCGCAGCGGCCTGCTGCGCGGCTTCAAGCTGCTGGCGAGCGGCGGCCTGTGCGGCCGCGGCGGCTTGACTGTCGGCGGCGGCCTTGGCCGCGGCAGTTGCCGCCGCCTCGGTTGCCGCCTGTGCCGCCGCAGCGGTGGCAGCGGCCGCCGCGTCGGCAGCT
>Ga0116230_10004072_pt1 | contig 14311 bp, 15 predicted proteins | sample S1TSphfallax_3_FD_88678 | JGI IMG/M metagenome (GOLD analysis project Ga0116230, IMG submission 88678) | Host-associated microbial communities from peat moss isolated from Minnesota, USA - S1T2_Fd - Sphagnum fallax MG | ecosystem: Host-associated > Plants > Peat moss > Unclassified | place... | reverse complement strand
TCCGGGCAGAAGCCGATGCCCGCGCGCCCCACCACGTCCGGCCGCGCGCCGATCAGCTCGGCGCCGCGGAATTTGATGCTGCCGCGGCGCTTGGGAACCAAGCCCATGATGGATTTCAGCGCGGTGGTCTTGCCGGCGCCGTTGCGGCCCAGCAACGTCACCACCTCGCCCTCGCGCACCGCGAAATTCAAGCCGTGCAGCACGTGGCTTTCGTCGTACCAGGCGTTCAGATCCGTGACCTCAAGCATGGTCGGTGCCCAGATAGGCCGTGATCACGTCTGGATTGTTCGCGACCGTCTCATAATCGCCTTCGGCCAGGATGCGGCCGCGGGTAAGCACGGTGATGCGGTCGGACAGGCCGGAGACGACCGACAGATTATGTTCCACCATCAATATGGTGCGGCCGGCGCGCAGACGGGTGATCAGCGCCACGATGCGCGTCACGTCCACCTCGGTCATGCCCGCGGTCGGCTCATCCAGCAGCATCAGCTCCGGGTCCAGCGCCAAGGTGGTGGCAATTTCCAGAGCGCGCTTGCGGCCATAAGAAAGTTCCGCCGCCAGCGTGTCCACGGCGTCCGACAGGCCGACATCGAACAGCAATTCATGCGCGCGGTCATTATATTTGCGGAGCACGCGGTCGCTGCGCCAGAAATCGAAATTGCGGCCGCGCTCACGCTGCAATGCAACACGGACATTTTCCACCGCGGTCAGATGCCCGAACACGGCGGAAATCTGAAAGCTGCGCACCATGCCGCGCCGCGCCACCTCGGCCGGCTTCATTTGCGTGATGTCCTCGCCCTTGAAGCGGATCGTCCCGGCGGTGGGTTGCAGAAATTTCGTCAGCAGGTTGAAACAGGTGGTCTTGCCGGCGCCGTTCGGGCCGATCAAGGCGTGGATGGTGCCGGTCTCGACGCGCAGATTGACGTCCGTGACCGCGTTGAAACCGCCAAAACTTTTGGTCAGGCCGGAGGTTTCCAGCACCGCTTCAGACAACCGATTCTTCCCCAAATCCTTTGCCTGAACCTGTTGCATGGACCGCGAACCGGCGCAATGCGCGCGGTTGCATGTTTAGATGATGCGGGTGCGAACGCTCCCGACGCCGGCGATGTCGCCTTGCACCGTATCGCCGCGGCTGAGAGGTCCCACGCCTTCCGGCGTGCCGGTGAAAATCAGATCGCCAGGGGCGAGGGTGACGAGGCGGGATAGGGCGGCGATGATGTCCGGGACCGGCCAGATCTGGTCGGCGAGGTCGCCGTCCTGGCGTGTAACCCCGTTCACGGAGAGGGAAATGCGCCCGGTCGCGGGGTGGCCGCCAATGCTGGCGGGAGTGATGTCCCCAATCGGCGCGGAGGCATCAAAACCCTTGCTCATATCCCAAGGGCGGCGCGCGGCCTTGGCGTCGTCCTGCAGGTCGCGGCGGGTCAGGTCGATGCCGGCGGCGTAGCCGAACACGTGATCGAGCGCGGTCGCGGGCGAGATGTCCCTGGCCCCGGCGCCGATCGCGACCACCAGCTCCATTTCATGGTGGAGTTTCTCGGTGGCGGGCGGATAGGGCGTATCGGCGCCGTGGATGACCAAAGCGTCGGCGGGTTTGGTGAAGAAGAAGGGCGGTTCGCGCGTGGGGTCGCCGCCCATCTCGCGGGCATGGGCGGCGTAATTGCGGCCGACACAGAAGATGCGCCGCACCGGAAAACTGGCATTGCCGCCGGCGACGGGCACCGCGATTTGCGGCGGCGGATCGAACACGAATTTATCCATCGGACGCGCTCCTGAACGCAGCAGTTATTGGGCCGCGTCAGCCGGTCCGCAAGGGCGGCTCAGGCCACCGCCCGGCCGGACTCAATGCGTGAAATGGCCATTGCCGCTGCCGGAGCCGTGCCCGACGAAGCCGCCACCACCACCGCCGGGGACATGAGGACCGAAGAAGCCGCCGCCGCCCGGGCCATGCGGCGCGAAACCGGGACCGCCCGGTCCATGGGGGCCAAAACCGCCAGGCCCGCCACGAAACGGGCCGGGGCCGCCGTGCCAGCCGCCGTAGCCGCCACGGTCATAGCCGCCGCCACCGATGATGACGCCGGGATAGCCGCCGCCATAATAGCCGCCATAGCCGTAGCCATAGGCCGGGCCATAATAGGCCGGATAGCCGCCGCCATAATATCCGTAGCCGGGGCCGACGACACAGCCGCCGAGGCTGCAGATGAGCGCGATGCCGGCGGCCAGCCTGGTCAGGAGGCCTGGTCGCACGGCGAATTTCCGTGTTGTTTCCATCGGATGTATTTAACCACGCCGACGATGACCACAAGAACGCGTCGCGTAACAAACGGTGAACGTTCGGCCATATCAGCTAACCAAAAAACGATAGGCGATACGCCGGCGATAGGTCTCGCCTGGTCGCAGCGCCGCGCTGGGAAATTCCGCGTGGTTCGGCGCATCGGGAAAATTCTGCGCCTCGAACGCGAAGCCGGCGGATTGGCGGAACGCGACACCGCGCCCCGCGATCGAACCGTTCAAGGAATTTCCTGAATAAAACTGTAGCCCCGGCTGCGTGGTGAACACCTCCAACCGTCGGCCGGAGGCCGGATCATAGGCCGCGGCGGCGAAGCGTTCGCCGGCGCCGTTCAACACGAAGCAATGGTCGTAGCCGCGGCCGAGCAGCAATTGCGGGTCGGCTTCACGTATGCGTGCGCCGATCGCCGCGGGTGTACGAAAGTCGAATGCCGTGTCGGCGACGGCGCGAACTTCGCCGGTTGGGATTTGCGCATCATCCGTCGGCAGGAATGTCGACGCGTTAAGGGTGACTTCATGCGCCAGCACGTCATGCCGCGCCGCGCCGGCGAGATTGAAATACGGGTGGGAGGACAGGTTGCAGATGGTCGGCGCGTCCGTGGTGGCGGACAGGTCGATGCGCAGCGTGTCGCCGGCGATCCGATAGACGACGCGGACGGTCAACGTGCCGGGAAACCCTTGGTCACCGTCCGGGCTGGTCAAGCCAAGTGCGAGCTGCTCACGGTCAAAATGTTCCACCGTCCAGAGTTTGCGGGCGAACCCCTCCGGGCCGCCATGCAAAGTGCCGCCGGGATCGTTGGTGGCGAGTTGATGCCTGACCCCGTCCAGCGTGAACCGGCCGGCGGCGATCCGGTTGGCATAGCGGCCCAGGATGGCGCCGAAAGAGCCGCCAGCGGCATCATAGGCCTCGGCCGCGTCGAAGCCCAACAGCACGTTGCCGAAGACCCCCGCGCGGTCCGGCGACTCGATTGACACCATGCGGGCGCCATAATCGGTGATGCCCACCCTCAGCGCCGGCGTTTCCAGCGTGAACAGCTTGGTGGCGCCGGCCGGCGTGGCGCCGAAGGGGATGGGAGACGTCATGCCCTGGAATTTGGTCTTTGCGGGCCTTCCGCGCCAGAAATTAAGTAAAACTAAATCATCGTCCAAGTATTTATAGCTTTACTTATGCCTCGCGAGGTTGTGAGTATGTTTACTTAGACGAACGACCAAGACGACCGCGCGAGCCACAAGGTGGCGCGGAGAAAAATGAGGAAACCCACGCGTGAACGAACCCGTGACACTCGAAACCTATCTTGCGCGCCGGCCGGAGCTGACGGCGGTCGGCCAGACGGTCCTGGCACTTGCCCATGCCGGGCGGAAAATCGCGAAAATTCTGGCGCGCGGGCGGCTCGCGGGCGATTTGTCGGCGCTGGTCGGCGATTCGCGGGACGGCGACGGTCAGAAGGCGCTGGACGTGCTGACCCATGACATCATCCGGCAGGCGCTGGAGGCCAGCCCGGTCGCCTTGTTCGCCTCGGAAGAGGCGGATAAGCCGGAATTGCTGGACGCCACCGCGAAACTGGTCGTCGCGGTGGACCCGCTGGACGGCTCCTCCAATATCGACACGCTGGCGCCGGTCGGCACGATTTTCTCGATCCTGCCGAATCTCGGCGATCACCCGTTCCTGCAGCCGGGCCGCAACCAATTGGCCGCCGGCTTTCTGATCTACGGGCCGCAGACCGCGATGGTGCTGAGCCTCGGCCAGAGCACGGATGTGTTCACGCTCGATCCGGACAGCGGCGCTTTCATCAAGACGCGGCGGGCGGCGAAAGTGCCGGCCACGACCCATGAATACGCGATCAACGGCTCCAACATGCGGCATTGGGACCCGGAAATCCGCGGCTATGTGAACGAATTGCTGCAAGGCCGGGATGGCCCGCGGGGCGAGGATTTCAACACGCGCTGGCTCGCCTCCATGGTCGCGGACGCGTATCGCATTTTGGTGCGTGGCGGGGTGTATCTGTATCCCGGCGATGCCCGCCGCGGCTACCGGCATGGCCGGCTGCGGCTGGTGTATGAGGCGAACCCGATCGCCATGCTGATGGAATGCGCCGGCGGTGCCGCGACCGACGGGCGCGGCCCGATCCTGGACCTGGTGCCGACCGAGATTCATCAGCGTTGTCCGCTGGTGTTCGGCGCGACGGAAGAGGTGCGGCGGGTGGCGCATGCCTATGCGCATCAGGCGTCCGACGAAATGCCGCTGTTCAAGAAGCGTTCACTGTTCCGCAAGACCGCCAGCGTGGCTGAATCGCTGGCATGAGCGTTTTGCACCCGATCATCTCGGTGACCGGATCATCCGGCGCGGGCACCACCTCCGTGCGCAACGTGTTCGAACAGATTTTCCGGCGGGAGAAGATCAACGCGGCCTATATCGAGGGCGATTCGTTCCATCGCTATGACCGTGCCGACATGAAGGCGAAAATGGCCGAGGCGGCCGCGCGGGGCAACAACCATTTCTCGCATTTCTCGCCGGAAACAAATTTATTGCGCGAATTGCAGGATACCTTCGCCTCCTACAGCGAGACCGGCACCGGCCGCACGCGTCACTACATCCATGACGATATCGAGGCTGATTTGTATGGCGGTGATCCGGGTCGGTTCACCGATTGGGAGGATCTGCCGGCGCCGACCGACCTGCTGCTGTATGAGGGCCTGCATGGCGCGGTGAAGCACGAGGAGATCGATACTGGCCGCCATGCCGACGTGAAAATCGGCGTGGTGCCGGTGATCAACCTGGAATGGATCCAGAAAATTCACCGGGACCGCGCGCATCGCCGCTACACCACCGAAGACGTGATGGACACCATCCTGCGGCGGATGCCGGATTATGTGCATTATATCTGCCCGCAATTCACCGAAACCGACATCAACTTCCAGCGCGTGCCGACGGTGGACACCTCCAACCCGTTCATCGCGCGCTGGATACCGACCGCGGATGAATCGATCATCGTGATCCGGTTTCGCGATCCGCACGGCATCGATTTTCCGTATCTGCTGTCCATGCTGCACGGCAGCTTCATGTCGCGCGCCAATTCCATTGCGATTCCCGGCAACAAGTTCGACCTCGCGTTGCAATTGATCCTGACGCCGGTGATCCTGCAACTGATCGATAAGAAGCGGCGGGCGCTGCGATGACGAACGCCCGGTTTCCGCTGCTTTTTGTTCGCGAACAGACGTGCTTACTTCACGACGTCAACCCTGTTTTGGAGTAAGATCATGTCCCGTATCAGCCTGCGCCAGCTTCTGGACCACGCCGCCGAACGCAATTACGGCGTGCCGGCGTTCAACATCAACAATATGGAGCAGGTGCTCGGCATCATGGCCGCTGCCGCCGCGGTGGACGCGCCGGTGATCCTGCAGGCCTCGCGCGGCGCGCGGTCCTATGCCGGGGACGTCATGCTGGCGAAAATGATCGAGGCGGCGGAGGCGATGTATCCGCAAATCCCGATCTGCCTGCACCAGGACCACGGCAATGACGAGAGCACCTGCCTGTCCGCCATCCAGCACGGCTATACCAGCGTGATGATGGACGGTTCGCTGAAGGCGGACGCGAAGACGCCGGCCGATTATGACTATAACGTCGCGATCACCGCGAAGGTGACGGACCTGGCGCATCGGGTCGGCGTCTCCGTGGAGGGCGAGCTGGGCGTATTGGGGTCGTTGGAGACCGGCACCGGCGATGCCGAGGATGGGCATGGGGCGGAGGGCAAACTGTCCCACGACCAGCTGCTGACCGATCCGGACCAGGCGGTGGAATTCGTCCGCGCGACCCAGGTGGACGCGCTGGCGGTGGCGATGGGCACGTCCCACGGCGCCTATAAATTCTCGCGCAAGCCGGATGGCGCGATTCTGGCGCTGCATGTGATCCGCGCGATCCACGAGAAAATGCCGAATCTGCACATGGTGATGCACGGCTCTTCTTCCGTGCCGCAGGATTTGCAGGAGGCGTTCAACGCCGCCGGCGGCGAGATGCCGCAGACCTGGGGCGTGCCGATCGAGGAGATCCTGGTCGGCATCAAGCACGGCGTGCGCAAGGTGAATATCGACACCGACTGCCGCCTGGCGATGGCCGCCGCGATCCGCAAGGTGGCGAGCACCAAGCGCGACGAGTTTGACCCGCGGCAGTTTTTGAAGCCGGCGATGGCCGCGCTGAAAGACCTCTGCAAGGCGCGGTTCGAGGCGTTCGGCACCGCCGGCCAGGCCGCCCGCATTACCGTGACGCCGCTGGCCGCGATGGCGAAGCAATACGCCGCCGGCAGCCTCGATCCCGTCATTTCCGTTCCCCGCGCCGCCTGACCCGTAACCGCATAAGGAGCCACCATGGACACGCCGATCGTAGAGCCGCTGCTGAAACCTGCTGGAGAAAGCCGCTACCGCGCCGGCGTGATGGAATACCGGAAAATGGGCTACTGGGAGCCCGATTACGAGCCGAAGATCACCGACGTGATCGCCTGCTTCCGGGTCACGCCGCAGGACGGGGTGGACCCGATCGAGGCGGCGGCGGCGGTGGCCGGTGAAAGCTCCACCGCGACCTGGACGGTGGTATGGACGGACCGGCTGACCGCCTGCGAGAAATACCGTGCGAAATGTTTCCGGGTCGATCCGGTGCCGAACGCGCCGGGCTCGCATTTCGCCTACATCGCCTATGACCTCGATCTGTTCGAGCCGGGGTCGATCGCCAATCTGTCCGCCTCGATCATCGGCAATGTGTTCGGCTTCAAGCCGCTGAAGGCGCTGCGGCTGGAAGACATGCGGATGCCGGTGGCCTACATCAAAACCTTCGACGGCCCGGCCACCGGCATCGTGGTGGAGCGCGAGCGGCTGGACAAGTTCGGCCGGCCACTGCTGGGCGCCACCGTCAAGCCCAAGCTGGGCCTGTCCGGGCGGAATTACGGCCGGGTGGTGTACGAGGCGCTGAAAGGCGGCCTGGATTTCACCAAGGATGACGAGAACATCAACAGCCAGCCCTTCATGCATTGGCGGGACCGGTATCTCTATTGCATGGAGGCGGTGAACAAGGCGCAGGCGGCCACCGGCGAGGTGAAGGGCACCTATCTCAACGTGACCGCCGCGACCATGGAGGACATGTACGAGCGCGCCGAATTCGCCAAATCGCTCGGCTCCTGCATCGTCATGATCGACCTGATCATCGGCTACACGGCGATCCAGTCAATGTCCAAATGGGCAAGGCGCAACGACATGATTTTGCACCTGCACCGGGCCGGGCACGGCACCTATACAAGGCAGAAGACGCATGGCGTGTCCTTCCGGGTGATCGCGAAATGGATGCGCCTGGCGGGCGTGGACCATATCCATGCCGGGACCGTGGTGGGCAAGCTGGAAGGCGACCCGAAGACGACCGCGGGCTTCTACGACATCCTGCGCGAAGAGAAGGTGCCGCAAAAACTGGAGCACGGGATTTTCTTCGACCAGGACTGGGCGAGCATGAGAAAGGTCATGCCGGTGGCTTCCGGCGGCATCCATCTGGGCCAGATGCACGAATTGCTGCATCTGCTCAAAGACGATGTCGTGCTGCAATTCGGCGGCGGGACGATCGGCCATCCGCTCGGGATCGCGGCCGGCGCGACCGCCAACCGCGTGGCGCTGGAGGCGATGGTGCTGGCCCGCAACGAAGGCCGTGACATCATGGCGGAGGGGCCGCAGATCCTGAACGACGCCGGGAAGACGTGCCTGCCGCTGCGCCAGGCGCTCGATACCTGGGGCGACGTGACGTTCAACTACACCTCCACCGACACGCCCGACTTTGTCCCGCTGGCCCAGCCGGCTTATTAAGGAGTTTGCCATGCGCGTAACCCAAGGCTGCTTTTCCTTTCTGCCGGACCTGACCGACGCGCAGATCTCCAGACAGGTGCAATACTGCCTGGACAATGGCTGGGCGGTCAGCCTGGAATATACCGATGATCCGCACCCTCGGAACACCTATTGGGAGATGTGGGGCCACCCGATGTTCGACATACGGGACGCCAAGGCGATCATGGGCGAACTGGCGGAATGCCGGCGGATGCATGATAACTGCTATATCCGGCTCTGCGCCTTCGACTCGACGCATACCTGGGAATCGCTGCGGCTGTCCTTCATCGTCCAGCGGCCGGCGCGGGAGCCCGGCTTCATGCTGGCGAGGCAAGAGGCGGATGGGCGCAATATTCGATACGAGACGCGGGCTTACGTCATGGAGAAGCCGGAGGGCGCGCGTTACGAATAGCCATTGAACTTGCGGCGGTTATCACGTTAACTGCGGATATAACGGCGCGAATCACAGACGCCTGGAAACGGAGCAAGCATGTCCGCCGCGGTGGAACTGGCGAGCGATTCGAGCGTGGACCTGCGCGCGGAGTTTTCCGCCGCCGGGATTGATGAGTTTCTGGCGGCGCTGGATCGGGACCTGGTCGGGCTGAAGCCGGTGAAATCCCGCATCCGGGAAATCGCGTCTCTGTTGCTGATCGAGCGGGTGCGGCAAAGGCTCGGCTTCACGACCGAGACGCCGACTTTGCACATGTCCTTCACCGGCAACCCCGGGACCGGCAAGACCACGGTGGCCATGCGCATGGCGGGGATCCTGAAGGCGCTGGGATTCATCCGGCAGGGCCAGCTGATTTCCGTGACGCGGGATGATCTGGTGGGCCAGTATATCGGCCATACCGCGCCCAAAACCAAGGAGATTTTGAAGAAAGCGATGGGCGGCGTGCTGTTCATCGATGAGGCCTATTACCTGTACCGGCCGGATAACGAGCGGGATTACGGCCAGGAGGCGATCGAAATACTGCTGCAGGTGATGGAGAACCAGCGCGAGGATCTGGTGGTGATCCTGGCCGGCTATGCCGACCGTATGGAGAAATTCTTTACCATGAATCCGGGGTTTCGCTCGCGCATCGCGCATCACATCGATTTTCCGGATTATGAGGATAGCGAGCTTTTGAGCATCAGCGAGACCATGCTGGCGCGGCAGAATTACCGGTTTTCCCCGGCGGCGCGGCAGGCCATGCGGGATTATATCGCGCGGCGGCGGGCGCAGCCGTATTTCTCCAATGCCCGCTCCATCCGAAACGCCTTGGACCGGGCCCGGCTGCGCCAGGCCGGACGGCTGATCGCGCATGAAGGGCCGGTACGGGCGGAAATGCTGATGGAAATCGAGCCTGGCGATATTTTGTCGAGCCGGGTGTTTCAGGGCACGCCGGATAGCGCGCCGTGAGCGAGGCCGCCGGGATCGGCGTCTATGCGCTGGCGATCTGCCTGATGGTCGGGGTGATGCTCGGCGCGTCCTGGGCGCTGGGGCCGCGGCGGCGTGGGCCGGCCGATCCGAACCCGTTCGAATCCGGGATTTTGCCGCTGCATGACACGCATATCCGGTTTCCCAGCCAGTTTTATCTGGTGGCGATGTTTTTCGTGATTTTCGATCTGGAAATGGTGTTCGTGTTCGCCTGGGCTGTCGCGGTGCGGCCGGCGGGCTGGGCGGGTTATGGCGGCATGGTGGCGTTTCTAATTCTTCTTCTCCTGGCGCTGGCGTATTTGTGGCGGTCTGGCGGGCTGGAATGGGGGCCGGCTCCGCGCCGCGTCGCGCGGACGTGAAAGACGGCAATAATCAGAAATTCCTGCTCGGCAAATTGGAAGACATGGTCTCCTGGGGGCGGAAAAATTCCCTATGGCCGTTCAATTTCGGCCTGTCCTGCTGCTATGTGGAGATGGCGACGTCTTTCACGTCCAAATTCGACATCGCGCGCTATGGCGCGGAGGTGCTGCGCGCCACGCCACGGCAGGCGGATGTGATGGTGATCGCCGGCACGGTGTTTCTGAAAATGGCGCCGGTGGTGAAGCTGCTTTATGAACAGATGCTGGAGCCGCGCTGGGTGATCTCCATGGGCTCCTGCGCCAATTCCGGCGGCATGTATGACGTGTACAGCGTGGTGCAGGGCGTGGACAGCATTCTGCCGGTGGATGTCTATGTGCCCGGCTGTCCGCCGCGGCCGGAGGCGCTGTTCGAAGGTCTCTTGCTGCTGCAACAATCGATCGGCGCGACCAGGCGGCCGCTGAGCTGGATGATCGGTGATGACGGCCCGGCACCGTATGCCAGACCGAGCCAGCGGGATCTGAAGCAGGCGGGACGGATGGCGATGACAACGGCCGAGGAACCCAGCTGAAATGCCGGATGACGGCACGCGCGTGGCCGCAAGTATCGGGGACTGCCAGAAGACCGCGGATGGCATCAGGACGGTCTGGGTCGAAGCCGGGCGGCTGATCGCGGTCTGCCGCGGCCTGAAGCATGACCCAGCGCAAAATTATCGGCTGCTGTTGGATATTTCCGCGGTGGATGAGCGTACCCGGGCCACGCCGCCGCATGCGCGCGCGCAACATTTTACCTTGGTCTATCATTTGCTGCGGCATGAGGACGGCGCGGAACTGCGCTTAAAAGTGCCGCTGGCGGAGGATGACCTGACCGCGCCGAGCCTGACCCAGCTCTGGCCGAACGCCAACTGGTATGAGCGCGAAGTGTGGGACATGTTCGGCGTGCGGTTTGACGGGCATCCCGATTTGCGCCGCATCCTGATGCCGGAATCCTGGGACGGGCATCCGCTGCAAAAGCAGCATTTTTCGCGCGCCACCGAACGCGGCCCGTTCGTGCTGACGGACGAGATGCTGAAACGCGAGCTGGCCGCGCTGCAGAACCTGCCAGTTGCCGGCGGCATCGCGGACGCAGCCGATGATGATCCGGAGACGATGATTCTCAACCTCGGCCCGAACCATCCCAGCCTGCACGGCGTGCTGCGGCTAGTGGTGAAATTGCGGGGCGAGGAGATCATCGACGTGCTGCCGGAAATCGGCTTCCACCATCGCGGCGCCGAGAAGATGGCGGAGCGGCAGTCCTGGCATAGTTTCATTCCGTATACGGACCGGATCGACTACGTCGCCGGGGTGATGAACAATTTTCCCTATGTGATGGCGGTGGAGACGCTGGCCGGCATCACCGTGCCGGCGCGGGCGCAGATGATTCGCGTGATGCTGGCGGAGTTGTTCCGGATCATCAGCCATTTGGTGTTTTTCGGCACCATGGTGCAGGATGTCGGCCAGTTGTCGCCGGTGTTTTACGCGTTCACGGATCGCGAGCGGGCGCTGGAAATCATCGAAGCGATCTGCGGGTTCCGGATGCATCCGGCCTGGTACCGGATCGGCGGCGTTGCGGGCGATTTGCCCTCCGGGTGGGAGGCGATGCTGCGCGACTTTCTGGCCTATCTGCCGAAGCGGCTGGACGAATACGAAAAAATGGTCATGCGCAATCGGATTTTTAAAGCGCGCACGGTCGGCGTGGGCGAATACACGGCGGCGGAGGCGCTGGATTGGGGCGTCACCGGACCCGGACTGCGGGCTTGCGGGATCGCCTATGACTATCGCAAGGCGAAGCCTTATTCGGGCTATGACCAGCTGGAATTTGACGTGCCGGTGGCGGACCGCGGTGATTGCTACAACCGGGTGCGGCTGCGGCTGGATGAGATGCGGGAGAGCCTGCGCATCGTCCGGCAATGCGTGGAGAACATGCCGGCGGGGCCGGTGAAGGCGACGCATCCGCTGGCGATGCCGATGCCGCGGGAGCGCGTGCTTAACGACATCGACACGCTGATCCCGCATTTTTTGAATGCCAGCTGGGGCCAAGTGATTCCGGCCGGCGAGGCGGCCGTGACCATCGAGGCGACCAAGGGGCTCAATACCTATTACCTGGTCAGCGATGGCGGCACCGGGCCGTACCGGGCGCGCATCCGCACGCCCAGTTTTGCCCATTTGCAGATGGTCCCGCTGATCAGCCGCGGCGCGTATCTGGCCGATCTGATCGCGATCATCGGCAGCATCGATTTCGTGATGGCCGATGTCGATCGCTGACGCCCCGTTAGATGCCGGCGAGCGCGCGGCGGTTGCCGACATGGTGGCGCAGGCGGCAACACCGCGGGCGGCGTGCATCGATGCGTTGAAATATGTGCAGGCGCGGCGGCGCTATGTGTCCGATCCAGCGCTGGCCGAGCTGGCTGGTCTGCTCGGCATGTCGACCGCCGAACTGGACGAGGTGGCGACGTTCTACAACCTGATCTTCCGCCGCCCCGTCGGCGAGACAGTGATTCTGCTGTGCGACAGCGTGAGCTGCTGGATGCTGGGGCGCGCGCACGTCGCCGCCGGTATTGCCGCGCGGCTCGGGATTGGTCCCGGCGAGACCAGCGCGGATGGGCGCTTTACGCTCTTGCCGATCGTCTGCCTCGGCGCCTGCGACCGCGCGCCGGTCATGATGATCGGGGATGTTCTGCACGGCAATGTGGATGACGCGCGGTTGGATTCGCTTTTGGAGCCTGTCTGATGGAACGGCCGCTGACGCAGAACATCCGGCCGGGGGAAGCGCCGCTTGATTTCGCCGCGTACCGGCGAGCCGGGGGTTATGAGACGGTGCGGAACGCGCTCGGCCGCATTGCTCCCGCCGAGATCGTGCGGCTCGTGACCGAATCCGGCCTTGGCGGCTGCGGCGGCGGCGGCTTTCCCACCGGGCGGAAGTGGCAGGCGATGCCGGGACGGGAAGAGCGGCCAGGCCCGCGCTATTTCATCGTCAATGCCGATGAAATGGAGCCCGGTACGTTCAAGGACCGCCTGCTTCTGGAGGGCGATCCGCACCAGTTGATCGAGGGCGTGATTCTCTCTGCCTACGCCGTGCAGGCGGACCACGCGGTGATTTTCATCCGCGGCGAGTATACGCAAGCAATCAGCCTGATCACGCAAGCGATCGCGGAAGCGGAACAGGCCGGGCTGCTGGGCACCAACATCGCCGGATCAGGCTTTGACCTCGCTGTGCATGTGCACGCGGGCGCCGGGCGGTATATTTGCGGCGAAGAGACCGCCTTGCTGAATTCGCTGGAAGGCAAGCGCGCGATTCCGCGCGCGAAGCCGCCCTTGCCGCAGACCAGCGGGCTGTTCGGCTGTCCCACCATCGTCAACAATGTCGAGACGGTCTGCAACATTCCGCATATTGTGAAGCACGGGGTGGATTGGTATCGCGGTCTGGGACGCGATGGCGCGGCGGGGACGAAAATTTTCGGCGCCAGCGGAAGGGTTAAATATCCCGGCGCGTATGAGCTGCCGATGGGCACGCCGATGGATGAAATGCTGCAAGAGCACGCGGGCGGCATGAAGCCGGGTTTTGCGCTGCGCGCCGTGCTGCCCGGCGGCGCTTCGACCGGCTTCATCCTGGCGCGGGATTGCGGGATTGCGATGAGTTTCGCCGCGATGGCGGCGGCCGGCAACCGGCTGGGCACCGGCACCGCCATCGTGCTGGATGACCGCACCTGTCCCGTCGCCTTCATTGCGAATTTGCAGCATTTTTTCGCGCGAGAATCCTGCGGCTGGTGCGCACCGTGCCGGGACGGTCTGCCATGGATCGAGGCGACGCTGAACGCGATCGAGGCCGGCGCGGGGCGGGAGGAAGATTTGGACTTGCTGGCGGAGATGACGGAAAGCTTAGGCCCGGGCAGGACCTTCTGCGCACTGGCGCCGGGCGCGATGGCGTCCTTGAAGACGGGGCTTGGCTATTTCGGCGAGGATTTCAGGCGGCACATACGGGAGAAATCCTGCGCATGGAACTGACGCATAACATCGTCGTGGATGGCCGGGTGATCCGCGCCAAGGCGGATACCAATCTGCTGGAGGCCTGCCTGTCCGCGAAGCTGGACGTGCCGTATTTCTGCTGGCATCCGGCGCTGGGCTCCGTGGGGTCCTGCCGGCAATGCGCGGTGAAGACGTTTCGCGGGCCGGCGGATACGGCCGGGCAGATCGTGATGGCGTGCATGACGCCGGTTGCCGCCGGCATGCGGGTTTCCGTGGCCGACGCGCAGGCCGCCGCGTTCAGAGAGAAAGTCGTGGAATTCGTGCTGACCAACCACCCGCATGACTGCCCGGTTTGCGAGGTGGGCGGCGAGTGCCATTTGCAGGACATGACGGC
>Ga0116230_10004071_pt1 | contig 14311 bp, 9 predicted proteins | sample S1TSphfallax_3_FD_88678 | JGI IMG/M metagenome (GOLD analysis project Ga0116230, IMG submission 88678) | Host-associated microbial communities from peat moss isolated from Minnesota, USA - S1T2_Fd - Sphagnum fallax MG | ecosystem: Host-associated > Plants > Peat moss > Unclassified | place: USA... | reverse complement strand
TCATTTGTGCGTAATTTTCTAAACTTTCAATAGTTCAGTTTCTTTATGCATGTTTTTGTAGTCTCTTGCTCCAAATGTTCATTGCATATCAAGGTGTTTTGGAGTGCAACTTTGCAAGTTTTTTATTTCAAATGTTTTTCAAAAGTTGCATCAAGTCCTTATGTGCTTCACTTGTGATGTAAGCTCATTTTATTTTCTACAATTTGAACATTGATTAGTATTTTTCATATTTCTTTTTAGGATCATCTTTTTCTCTTTGCCCATGAGGCCTTTACAAATTGTTCTACTAGCATAATTTCTTTAGCTTGTCATACAAATGCAAAATCTTCTAGTATTTTACTATGCTTCCACATCGGCTACTAACTTTCATTATTTCGAATCCTTTATCAAATGGGTTCATGTCGCTAAATAATTTGATAAAATATCATTTTATGTCCACCATGTCATAGATAGTTGGCCCCCATTAATGCATAATCACAAAATATTGACTCCAGAAAATCCATAATGTGAATCACCCTATCACCAAATAATTAATAGTAGCTTCTAGGTAACATATAAGCCTTAGTTCTTTCTTTCTTTCTTAATATAAAGTATTTATTCTTGGCATAAAAAGATTGAACTTTGGCCACCACTTCCTTGCCACACCACGCAAGTTTAATCAAAAGTGTTTAATATATTCATTTATTAACCACTAGCATTTTTTAGAAATTTTATTTGATTGTCTATAGTTAGTATTGAATTACTTTTAGATCTATAATCTTTAATATGACAATATCCAATGTTCAAATATATTGTCATGTCAAGGGTCAAAAATCATAACTATCATTTGGATTGGATACATTGAATGTTAAATGGCCCCATAATCCATTAAAATTTATAGTGGACAAACTTTCAACTTCCAAGGTCGAAGAAAGGTAAGGAGTATGAATTAACCTTAACTATTGATCATTAGAAACTCAAATGTCAAGATTAAGTTTGCAATGGTTGCATTAAAATGCTTAAGGTTGATTAAATGTGTAATAATTGCACATGAATTGCAACTTGCATTATAGTTTGCAATTTATATTTTTTTGTGTGTCAAATTTTAATATTTTTTTCCATATGTTTTATGCACCTTCCCTTCTAACTTCTAAATTATTGATTATTAGTGCTTACAAACATCAGATCCAATATTTTGATTCTTTTATGAATTCACACAATGTTCAAAAGGTTTTTTTTGTTCATTATTTTTCTATTATTCCTAGGTCAAGTCCTTCTAGAACCAACAATGGTATCAATAGATAAACCTCTAAGAATGGAGTGAACACAAATTCAAGCATTAACACCCTTATAGAAAGACAAGTCATTTTGTCCAATATTGTTAACACGTTAAAAATGCCTCCTCCCAAGTTTAGTTGTGAAACTTTGCATAATGTTTGTAACTAACTACAAAAATGCAAAGTTAGATCTAACCCGATTATGAAGTTACTTCCACCTTGCATGAATTCCAATCCCTTTCGTGATGGAACAACGGTCATAGATTTAAATCAACCAAGTTTAGTCAGTTCATTTACTTTGAATGATGATCATACTATTATTTTCAATGATTTTAATTCAAAGTTCAGTCTTGATAATGACAAAGTTGTCAAGGGAGTGATAAAGAAAATATAGGTTTCTTATGATGCAACTTGAAAATTTTAATCTAAGTAGGTTGTGTGTTTGCCATGGGCTACATGTGTGAAATAAGAGGATGGTTTAATTGATTTTGTTAAGTGTCAAGTTCGCAACACCATTGACAAATGAAAGAAAATCCTAATGCCAAAATGGGATACACTTAAGAAATATGATGGAAAATGTCGTGTAGAAAAAAAACATGCGGAATGAGGAAAAAAAAAAGGAATGGTATGTTGATAAAAAAATGTTGGCACTTGATAAATGAGCGCAAATATGCCTCTCAACTTAATCAATTTAGACCAAGTCACATGTTTCAAGGGGAAATGAGCTCGTAAAAGGCAACAAATGGGGAATATTTTCCATTTCCTATAATAAGGGTGGCCCATGTCAGAATATGAAACATTAAAATAACTTTTCAATTTCTTGAATGTCCAAAAGACTATTAAACATCACTAGAGTGATTTTGCAAGATGAATCATGGTGAAACATATGTACAAGAAATTTTTGTTAAAAGCAATGACAACAATTCAAACTTTAAAGTTTTTATTAATAACGTGTGATGAAGTCACAACAATGGACAATGCATCATGGATATTAATATATGCATAAAAATTGAAGTTGTGTGCCAATCTTGATATCTTTGGACCATGTACTAAAGGGAGAAAATTCCAAAAACCTCACTAAAATCACCATGGCTATAGTGTGCAATGGTGGTGGATTAGGCAAAGAAAACATAGCCAAACGCCATTTGTCATTTGGAACTAATAAATTTGCTTGCAACAATGTTTACATTTTTCATGATTTGTTATGCATGTTTTTAGGCAAATATTAATTTGTGTCACCATGTGTAGATAGAATCAATGTTTTTCATGGAGCAAGGATTAGAGTTGTTAGATAGTTGCAAAGCTTTTGGAGTTTGTGACTTGAAGGAATCCATTACATGGTAAGTACTAGTGTAACTTTTTTAATTTTGTAATGTAGGTAATGGAGTTGCAACCATCCATATGAAAATTATTTCTCTAAATCTATAACTAGTCTTGTTAAAAAATAAAAATAACATTATGTGTTCTTGGGTACACATGACAATGTGTTGTAAAACTATGGAAAATTCTTTTTTTCTTCTCAAAATATGTTGGATGTGCATGATTTGTCTTTTATAACATTATGTGTATAGGTCAAAATCATATTTTTCAGTTTTAAAAAAAATGAAAATTTGCAAAAACAAAACAAATATGGTGTTTCATACCAATTTTTCATGACATTGTACAAAATGGTCAAGTTTTTTTTCTTTGCATTGAAACATGATATTGTTATTGAAATGTTGAATATGGCATACACACATGACAAATTTAATAGTACAAACAATGAGCCATCTCGCACTCATGTCTTCCATAAAAGATATGAACTACAATCAATCTATAGTTATTTCTCACACTCACCACTCACCTTAATGTCATTTGGAGTTCTTGAAGTTAGTTGAGTTGATGCAAACCAAGGCTTGAAAATCCTTAAAAATATAAAGATCTAATGGTTATCCATGTTGTTTCCTACCATGAAAGTCATGAACAAGTACCAAACATTATTCATCAAAATGTAATGTAAGACTCTTCAACATTGGCCATCACAAATACTAACATTGACCACCTCTTTAATGTCAACATTTTGCTAGGATTGGCATGTTTCCTACCCATGTTTCGATCAATGCATAACTTCATGCAATTTGCACAAAAATACAATGTTTTTGTATGTGGTCATATCTTACTTCAATTAAGATTTGTCAAGTTGATGTGTACGCAATGTACAAGGATCTAACAACAACATACACCTATAATTAGTTTTGGGATTTTAGGACACTTATTCATGCATGCAACATGATGTCATTTTCATGAAATTGGTGATGAATCTTCTAGATCTCAATTCAAATGGAAGAAAATATTTGTGTTTTGAACCAGGTCCTGATCATAACATTTGAGTTATTCATCCCAACCCAATAACTATCACATGCACAAAAAACTACAAGAACAAGAATTAGGCCAAGGACACAACAAGGGAAAAAAACACAAGAAATGTAAGCCTAAGTTTAATCCAAAACTAAAAACATAAAAACACAAGGCAAGAACATGATATATGCTAGAAAATGATTCAAATATAACTTTATTTTAATAACATATGAAAAAAAAAATGATAAGAAAAGGTACCCAAAACTAATGTTGAACAAACTCAAGGTAATGGGAGGTTTTACCCTTATTTATACCCCATTAGGGACTTAGTTCAAGGAAGCTTCCATAAAGGTTTCAATGTGTGCATCAACCAAGGAAGCTTTTTGAGAAGTTTCTTAATTAATAGTGAATTAAAAATCAACTAACATTTAATTGAAGGTTATTTTAAAATTAACTTGAACTTAACTGGGACTTAACTAAAAGTTAACTAAAACTAAACTAAGACTTAACTAAAACTTAATTAAAAGTTGACATGGATTTAACTAGGATTTAATTAAGACTTAACTAAGAGTTACCTATGAATTAATTAAAATTTAATTAAGAATTAACTAAAATTGTATTGGGAATTAATTGAGGGTTAATGATGATGTAAGTAATGATGTAAGCAATTATATTGATGCAAGTGACGATGTAAGCAACTATATTGGTGCAAATGAGGGGTGATGCTGGTGTCCATGATAATAACTAAGATGTAAAATCCTATAACAAAATAAATATACATTGTAATTATCGATGGGATCAAAATTGTAACAATTAATGAACTTTTAACTATAGTTGTTGCAAAAACCAAATGTGAAAACAAATAGGTTTCATTTCTTTTTTCTTCTTGCAATTTATATTATTTTGCAATGTTTGGTTTTGATATCAATGTTATTTACAATATGTGTAAATGTAGCTTCATTATTGGTGGCAAAACTTTCTTCATGATTTCCAACATCAAACATCATGGATGCATTCAACATGGTTTATCCACAATATTGGTTGGATCCATAATGAAAAAAACATTTTTTTGTCATCTTGTGGTAATGAAAAAGAAATATGGATATTCTAATCAACTATCTATGGACAAGTCTAAACCAATTCTTAAACTAAATTCAATCTAATCATTAGTTGCACTAGACATGTAAGTTTATTTTTTCAAGTTAACAATGTAATCCAATGCCAACTACCATGCTACAAAAGCCTTGTCAAATTAATCCAATGACTAGGATGTGGTGAATGATCAATGACAATTTTCATTTGTGATACCAACGTTGTCAAAATTCCAAAAAGTTATAGAAATGGTAATTATTATAGTCTTGGGATCTATACAAGATGAACGCACATTTAGTACTTTGAGTTTCAAGAAAGAAAAATTGTGGAATCAATTGATTAAGCATCTACCACTTGTAATTGGCATGAAGTGCTAAAAATATTATGACCTCTGGACCTTCCCATACAACTCTTGGAAGGTTGATGCAAAGTTTGGCAATGTGATAATTATAATAATTACATTCACTGTTATTTTGGAACCATTGTTGAACAATTAACATGTTTCCATTCAAATTTGATATTGTGGAAATTTGTATGAATAATAGCATCATGGGGATTTGCATTTTGGTGATTTAGAACAATTGTGTGACAAATTGGTTTCTATAATTATTATTTTTTATCACAAGATGTCATATCTTCAAGCATTAGACTTTGGTTGAATTAAAGGAACTAACAAGATTGGTGGTTAAATAACATTAGGATTAAGGTCTAAACTTGGTGATGTGAGTTGCTTGAAACATCATGTAAGTGATAGCCAAAGGCCAGAAAATTAGAATTGTCAAGACTTGCATGCATGCAATTATTTTATTATAACCTATAAGGGACACTAACAAATGAACATAATTTTCAGTGACCCCATCAATGTTGGTTTCATTATGAGTTAAAATATCAAATTATATGTACATGTAACCAACTTTCATTTTAAAAAATGTTCATTATTCTACAAGTAGCCACAATTTCAATATGTTTGTCCATTTTTTTGCCAATTAATTTCAATCTATTATTCTTTGTTTTAACTAGTAAATCCCTAGTTCAACAAAAACAAAACCCACCTTATTTGAAATTTATAAAATCTAAAAAAACGTTAGTTACACCCCACATTTGATGTTTCATCGAACCGTCCTAGTTGTTTTCAAAATCATGAAATTTTTATTAAATATGGGTATGAAATATTTAAACTCAAGATTAAATGCACACTTGGCTTGAAAATATATATGGTTATCATACATATAGCAGCAAAAACATTTAGGAAAAGAAAGGTTAAATGCATTTAGGAAAAGATTGGATAGGGAAAACTCAATTCATCACCAAATATGTTATTAAATCAAATAAAACATGCCCTTATTTCATGCCCAACATTTTATTTTATTTTTTGTTTTTTAAATTTTCATTGACTATGTGACCAAACAAAGGGTTTTGGTGCCATCTTTTCTTGAATGGATAACTTATATTTTTAAAAAATTTAAGTCTAGGGTAAAGCCCGAGCTTGTGGGCTTCCCAACACAAGGGGGCTAGGTTGATGCAATAGTGAAGTCCACCTTCACATGCTAGGAATGTTTCCCACCTATGGGCCTTACTAATAATAAAGCACGAAATGAAGGTTATGATGAATTTCAACATATTCACATAACCAAGCATAGTAATGTTTGAACTTCTTACACCTATTCCTTAAGAACAAGAGGAATCTTATGCCCACAAGCAAATGTAATATCATCCACATTCATAAAAAATAGGTGCCTATCCCACCTCTTTTGTAGGAGGGGTGTTTGAAGATATAAGGTGCTTTCCAATTACATTAGGAAATTTATTTAAATGCTTTACATTTTAAAATGATCTTGTAATTTTATTTTTCAAGCATTGCAAATTGAACGACCAATGTTAAGCAAGTATATTAAATTATACCAACTTGTTCATAGTTTTTCTTTTAAATTAATTACAAGCTAAGTAAGGATAGGTTTTCAAACAATTCAAATTCATTAAAAATGAGGTCATGTTATGATATATTCATACACCTTTTATTTTGCCCCAAAATAATTAAATGTTGTAGGCATAGGTAACTTGTTAAATTCTATTGGATGAGACATTGGTTTTTACCAACATTGGATGGTTAACATATTAGAAATGCATACTTTTGACCATTTCATATAAGACAACTTTTGAAAGAAAAGATGGACAAAACATATAAATAAATGAAAATTCTAAATGAACCCATTGAACCACATCAAGATTACCAATTTCAAGGGGGGAAATGAATCTTTAGTTATAAATTCATTTGTTGGTATGAAAGATTCATGATGGTTAAAATCCAAAGGGTTTGGTCAAAAAATGCAAATTGAAATAAACATTCATGTGCACTTGCGACTATAATCATATACTTCCAATAAACAACACAATCCTTATTATAACACTTGTTCTTTATTCAAAGTATGTCGAATAATATTTGTGAAAAAAAAAAGGGTTATGTTAATTGTAAAAGAAGGTGATTGAGATCCAACTCGATACCATTAACCACGTCATTCAAAATATCAACCACATATGCTTATACAACAACAATAGAGAAAAATGACCAATGAATTATGCACTTCAATTGACACACCCTTAGGTTTATCAAATGTATCAAAGATAAAAACTACTTGTCAATTCCTAAGTTTGCAACAACATGCAAATTAAAGGCGCATCCCCAAACTCCCAATAAAGAAATGGTGAAATTTTCATGATGGGATTAGGACAAACTCATAAGCAAACACTAAAAGTGAAATGAATCTACACAAATTACCAAAAAAAAAATTGATTAATGCACATTAAGGTCGAAATTGTGCATGAATTATTCAAATTAACAAAACACGTCATGATTGAATTTGGAAAGGAACCACCACCTCTTTTACTATATTATAATTTGTGATAAACTATATTAAAATGACAAATGCCAATTTGATTCATGATCACACTTTTGACCATGTAATTATTAGTTCACAACTTCAAATGAAGAATGTGAATCCATTTTTTATAATTACACTTCAAGACCTTTTCAATGACATTTTGTAGGCCCAATTTGAATCATACTTACTACCTAAATTTTGATTTCAAACATTTGAAACTTTATGAAACTTTAACTCCCATAGTGGGAAAACCCTTTGAAAGTGTGTTTGAGTCTTCATACATTCTCCCAATCTATTCCCATTCCCATGCTTTAACCTTGGTCTTAAGCCTAAGGCACCTAAGGTCACAACATCAACCATGTTGACATTAAACCAAATTAAATTACAACAACATCAAAAAATGCATTAACTAACTTGAGAAATAAAATGAATGTGCTTGCCAAAATTAGGTTTTAAATCATGTGTAATCAAATTACAAATCCAAAATTGTTGGTGTAATCATTTCATGTAACAATTATTGTTTATGCAAATGACATCATTGAATAATCAAATTTGTAAAACCTACCATACACACTTTGATTGTCTTGTTTACATAAATTATTTCGGTTTAAACAAGGTTTAATCTACATATAAACCATAGAAAGTTGGCATAGAAAAAGTTAACATTGTTCATTAAATATAAATGAAGTGCATGTGCTTGTCAAAATAGAAAAATACAAATAAAAGGTTATAAATGAGAACAATGAGGGAATAATAGTCATTACGACATGCTAAAATTTGCATCAATAGTCAAAATTTCCTCAAACATGTTTACCTTGTCTAACATTGTGTAATTATCTTCTACCAAAATTGTTTCACCTTCCATGAAATATTATACATAACAAATGCCAATACTAGAATAAACGAGGATCATTTAACTAGTTTTTTATTTGATTATTATCAATGTTCAATCAAGATTTCAACCTATAATCAACATCTTGGCAAAACAATTAATACATCAACTAATAAACATTTCTTCAATTTCAATTCAAAAACCTAAAAATGTCACATTTGAAAACTTAAATTGATGAATGCACCACCAAAGATTCTGAACATTCTTCAAGTTAAATTGGCAAACAACAAAAAAGTTTATTGCTCCTTGCACAAGAACTTTTGAATGTTCTTCATTAATTTGTACAAATATATATGAGTAATAATAAATTCATTTGTTTCAAGGTCCATTATTGAACTATTAATTTCTTGACCATTGTAAAAAATGCTTGAATATATAAAACATACCATCAACAAGGGCAAAACAACCTTTTGGTCAAACTTACAAATGAAGTAATAAAGGCCCCATGTCCAACATATTCCACGATGCAACATGGACTCTTGAATTGGGGGTTGACCATAATGACAAACATATTATGTGCTTGTTATGCAACAAAAAACACAAAGAATTTTTTTTTTTAATTCAAAAACTTAAACCATTTCCCTCTTGATCCTATAATGCAACGAGAAAAGCTTTGTCTCAAACACATCAAAAGGTTTAACTAAATCCTCAAACTTCAAAAGTTTTACCTTCATGTTCACACAAAATGACATTGAAATTGTTAAATTAGTATGAGAAAAAAACCAATGACTTCTTGGTTGATTGCTTGAAGACATATATTGTTAACATTGTTAAGAAAATATTCAAAAAATTGGAATATCAAACTTCAATATCACACCAAATATCACTTTTGATATATGTTAGATATCACATCCTATGATATATGAGGTGATATCTTAATCTATATACACTATGAGAAAACTATGTCCGTTGCAAGTTGTTTGATGTAATTAGAAAGTGTTTGATATAACTAGATCATAACTAAATAGACTAGTTCCAACATACATGATTTTTTCATAGTGAGATATCATAATTTGAAATTTGGCCTTGCAATATTCGGAGTTCAATCCAAATATCACATAAATGATATCCAAGCAAGATATATTCTTTGGTTAAATCCAAATATCAAATCAATTAATAAATTTTAATTAAAATTTAAGTTTGGAACAAAAAGTTTGAAGGTTTGAAGTGGCTGCCATTCAAACATGGCTACCTCAAACATGTGAATATTCTTGTTGTTCTACTGAGGGCCCAAGTTCATAGTTGAACCCCATTTTTAAGAAAATTATTTATTGTTGTTTTATGTCATTGGTTGTTTGTGTTTTTTCCCCCCTTTCACATTGCTTCTTGCCTTCACATCACTACTATTTACTTTCACACTACTGATTTTTACCTTCATATTGTTAGAACTAGATTTGCTACAAAACCAAACTATTAGCATTATCAAGGCACATTGTCACAAGTGTTGAATATCCAACTACATTATCTTGATGGAAACAACCTTCATGTAACATTGCTAGAAATCTTGTCGTTTGCAATTTGTCTTTGTGCAACTACGTGCAACTAAATGTCACATGCAATTACAAATTATTGTTTATCCAATTATTTTTCAAATTTGGATGAAGTTTGGTATTTTTTTTAACTAGGTTATGACTATGATCTATTTCATCCTTAAATTGTGTTATTTTTATAATCTTTTTGTATTTTTTATAACATTGTATATACATTTAGTTGCAAATGTAACCAATATAGTCACATGCTAATTATATAAAATATTTAAGCTACCTAGCTAATAAGGACGTATTTAGTTATATATATACCTACCTACTTATTTATTAAATGCCTACCTACCTAGCCTAGGCCACATGGTACCTAACCTAGGCTTAATGACATGTGGCATTGCCTATGAAGTCTACATGTAGACCTACACATGACATGTGGAACATAGGTTAAGCCTAGGCCATGTCACATGACACTTATGCTAAACCTAAGCCATGCCACATGACATCTATGTTATGCTTAGGTCATGCCATGTGGCATTTAGCCTAGGCTATGACATGCCACATATGTTAGGTTTAGGCCATGCCATGTGGCACATAGACTAAGTCTAAACCATCCCACATGGCACTTAGGCACGACATATGACATGCCACATGGCACATATGCTGGGTTTCAGCCATGCCACATGGCACCTATGCTAGGCCTAGGATATGCCACATTACACATGGGCTAGGCTATGACATGCCACATTGCACATATGCTAGGTCAAATCCATGCCATGCGACATCTAGGCAAGGCATAGAACATACCACATATGGTAGGCCAAGGTCATGCCATGTGGCACACATGTTAGGTCTAAGCCATCCCACATGGCATTTAAACATGGCATGGTACATGCCACGTGGCACATAGGCTAGGTCTAAGCCATGCCACATGGAACCTATGATGTGGCACATGGCACTTAGCTTAGTCTAAGCCATGTTATATGGCACCTAGGCTAGGCTAAAACATGCCACATGGCATTTAAGCTAAATTAAAACACGCCATGTGGCACCTAAACTAAGATAAGACATGTCACATGACACATAGTTAGACCTAGGCCATGCCACGTGGCATCAAGGCTAGACTTATCCATGCCACATGGCACTTAAGCTAAGTTTATGCCATGCCACATGGCACATTGGCTAGGTTTAAGCCATGTAACTGGGCACCTAATTAACCCTTTTTTCCATGCCACATGGGAACACGATTAATTAGATGCCACATCATAAAATGTGTTAATTAATAAGCTAGATTAATAAGTTGTAAGTTAGGTTAGAACTAGTAGGTTAGGCAAAGTAGTCATTAGTAGCCCAAGTAGTTACATGACTAGTTGCAAAATTAATCCCATATGTTTTGCTTCCCATTTTAATTTTGTCAACTACATAAGGAGGTGCCTTAGGAACACGATGTACAAATTAAAATGCAATTGCATTTTGGGATGAGCTAATAAAAAAGGTTCAATTTTAATTGAACCCAAAAAGAAATATGGTATTTTTTAGTAAATGTTATGTGGGTTAAGTCTAAGCCTAACCTAAGTGGTGTAGGTCTAGACCTTGCCTAGGTGCCACATGGCCTAAGTCTAGGCCTAACCTAGGTGATTACCAAGGCTAGGCCTAAAAGTGGCACATGGTATATGTGTACACTTAAATGCCACATGGCATCTGTGTAAATATAAATAAGTTAGGTGCCACATGGCATATGTGTAGACCTAAGTGTCACTAGCCTATGTCTAAACCTATGTGTCACATAAGTTATATAAGTGCCATGTGACGTAGGTCTAAGTGTGTGCCATGTGGCATAATGCAACTGGTCACCGATATAGTTGCAATCTTAGTTACAAGATCATTCATGTATACATTATACGATATCCACATACATATGAGATGAAAAAATATTTCATTCATCGTATGCAATTGGTTTTCGCATGCAACTCGTCATTTGTTATTATAATTAACCAATTTAATCACAAATGTTGCTTGCGACTAAAAACTATTTGCAAATGATAGTTGCATGCAACTTGTCGTTTGTTATCACAACCAATTTAGTCACAAATGTTGCTTGTGACTAAAAACTAGTTGCAAATGATAGTCGCATGTGATGGTATTTCTACTAATGTAATTAATTTTGTTATAAGATAATGACCTAATGGTAAGTTGTTAATAGTTAACAATGACCACTTGTTTGATAATATTTTAGGAATTAACTTGGGTCATTAGGAATTAATTCAATTCATAGAGCCATTACAACTCTTAAGGTATTTAATTGGACCTTCATTGATTTTTAAAAATATTTTTACAATTTTACCTTCTTACTATAATTTAATTACATATGGTATTAGAGTAGGTGTAGTACAATAATAAGATTTATAATGTTGATCTATTGTTTAAACACAAAGATTATTGTGATTAATGACTATAGAAAAACTCAATATGGCATCATATAATGCAAACCAGGTATTAACTACTAATGAGTTGGGGCATAATTATTTGTTTTAAATGAAGCAAAAGAGAGCGAGAAACACATATTATAACAAGAAGTGTCACAAATTCATCTTGTAATGATAGATCGTCCATCGCCGATTCATGTTTAGGGAAGATTCATGTTCATTTCTTATTCTTTAACAATAATGGGATGTCCATTAAAAAGGTTGTAGATGGGTCATGCACACGATTGTGAAAACCTTGGGTTTTGCCTACCTACTCCTTGACATCCATTGGCAGAAAGGGAGGCATGCAAATAATATGTGCACATGCACACATAATCTGCACACCTTTTTAACTTTTCCATCTAATTTTCTTTCCTTACTTTATAAGGAATTAACAAATTCCATACATGGGAAACACCTATCCTAGTAGCTTGTCTTAAAAAAAACACATTAGGATAAAACATGTAAGGAGCGCCAATTGGGTGGCACCAACATGCATGAAGGATGTTTCCTAATTTTTGAAGAGGTGAGTTAATAGGGTGGGGCAAACATGTCCTCAAGGGATGTTTCTTATTGTTTTGAAAGGTGGGGGCTTGATTGCCCATCAATTTCCTAAATAATCCTTGTCAAATGCCTCTTGTTCCCATCAAGTTCCTATCAAGTTATTTTTGTTCTCATTAAATTCCTATCAAATTCCTCTTGTTCACATCAATAACCCATAAAAATCCTTTTTGTTCTCATCAAGTTCCGCAACAACTCCCATCAAATTCTTTTTATTCCCGTCAAGTTCCTATCAAAATCCTTATGTTCCCATGGCTATGGAGGATAGGTATGTGAACATAGGTGAGTAAGAAGGTGAATGGTGAGACTCATGAAAGATTCGGACAATGCTAAACAAAGCACCATAGTTTGTGGGGAGGTTGGAAAGGGAGCTATAGTGGTGAATAGATGTCTATTGTGTGCGGTTAAAAAAAGGTTGAGATTTTTTTACTTTGCCGGGTTTTGTAGAAAATCATGGGCATATTAGCTTTTCATGGCATTATCTACCATGTTTGTTCCTTCCATGTGTGCAACCCACCTTAAAAAGAGGATCATACTAAAGCTTAAACAACTCTTGTTGAACTAGCTTATAACATTCACAAAGTTGTAAACAAACAACATATCCTTACAATGCACAAAATTTATCAACATATGCACACACACTCAAACAAATGTAAAATACAAAATAACCCCAAGATGAGTTCAACATCACATAATGAATTCGAATTTTTCAAAGCAACCTCACTCTTTGTAAATTCAAAATGCGTCTTAACAATCAGTCAAATGGTGATATTATTCATAACGCCCTAGGGTTCTTCTCCTAGGCACGTACGATCAGTCAAAAATACTATTTACTGGACTGATTTCATTCAAAAGAAAAATCATGTCTAGAGACAGGGAACCAGAAGAAACCAACAAAAAGAGAGAGAGAGAGAGAGAGAGAGAGAGAGAAAGGATTATGAGAAGTGACACAGCCGGGCATGCTATTTTAGGGCTTGCCATGTGTCTCAAGTACCTACAGGCTACTACCCTACCACGCCTTGATGTCTGTGTTTTGAGAACGTCTCGGTTTGCTTTCATTTTTTGTTGTTGTTGTTGTTGTTGCAGATTGTGGTTGCAAGAACAAAGATTCTCTGATCGAGGTTTTCTAATCAATTTTCTTATACACACTCGTGCACTTGCAGACTCAAATGGTTTTTTCTTGCAAGAGTTAGTGTTTCTAAGTTGTAGATCTGGTTTTTTCCTTTTGGTTCCGTTGTTTTTTTTGTTTTTTTTTGTCCGTTGAGGAGGAGTTGTGGATTGGCTTTGTGAATACAGATCTGTGAGAGTAGGTAGAAGGTGTTTGTCAGTGTTTTTTTTTTTTTTGTTT
>Ga0116230_10004069_pt1 | contig 14315 bp, 12 predicted proteins | sample S1TSphfallax_3_FD_88678 | JGI IMG/M metagenome (GOLD analysis project Ga0116230, IMG submission 88678) | Host-associated microbial communities from peat moss isolated from Minnesota, USA - S1T2_Fd - Sphagnum fallax MG | ecosystem: Host-associated > Plants > Peat moss > Unclassified | place... | reverse complement strand
GAAACGGATCGATATCGGGCAGAGAGTCCATCGCTCGGGCCGACTTGTTGAATTGCGCGTGCCGCGGCGGGCGGCTTTCCTCCATGAGACACGCCCTTCATGGCCGCAACCCTGTTTACGCAGAACATCATCGCCTGTATCTGGGATTTCGACCGCACCCTGATCCCGGAGTACATGCAATCCCCCCTCTTCCGCCGCTACGGCGTGGATGAGGCGACGTTCTGGGCGGAAACCAACGCGATGGCCGAGCAGTACCGGCAGCGCGGCTATGCGCTCTCCGGCGAGATCTGCTACCTGAATCATCTGCTCACGTACGTGCGTTCGGGGCGCATGGCCGGCCTGAACAACCGCATCCTCTTCGACTGCGGCGCCGATATTCGTTTTTACCCCGGGCTCCCCGAATTCTTCGACCTCGCCCGCTCCTGGACCACCGCCCGAGCGGAATTCCGCAAGCACGAGATTCAGCTCGAACATTACATCGTGAGCACCGGTCTGGCGCAGATGGTGCGCGGCAGCCGGATCGCGCCGGCCGTGGCCGGCATCTGGGGCTGCGAATTCATCGAACGGCCGTTGCAACCGGGCTTCCTGGGTCAGAAGGAACTCGAACTCGCCGCGGAGGCGGAGATCGCCCAGATCGGCATGGTCATCGACAACACGACGAAGACGCGCGCGCTCTTCGAGATCAACAAGGGTTCGAACCGGAACGCCGCGATCGACGTCAATTCGATGATTGCCGCGGAGGACCGGCGCATCCCGTTCCAAAACATGATTTATATCGCGGACGGCCCGAGCGACGTCCCGAGCTTCTCCGTGGTCAAGCGCAACGGCGGCAAGACGTACGGGGTGTACAACCCCGCCAAGCCGGCCGAGTTCGCCCAGAACGACCGCCTGCGCCAGGTCGACCGCATCGACCATTACGGACCGGCCGACTACACCCCCGCCAGCAGCACGAGCCAATGGCTGCGCCTACAGATCGACAATCTGTGCACCCGCATCGTGGAAAATCGCGAGGCCGCCGTCGCCGCGCGTTCCTCCCGCCCACCGCGGCATCTCAATGCCACGCCCGAGGAGGAGGCGGCGCACCGCGAGCCAGCCGCGCCGAAGCAGGGATCGTTCCTTTAGCCCGGATATTTCCTGAAGCGGGGCGGAAGATCGCCCAAGCCGCTGGAGCAGAAACGGTCGGGTTAGCCGATCAGGGGTCGACCGCCACCGCGTTGCGATCGTATTGCTCGGCCAGCGTCAAGGCCCGCTCGGCGTAATCGCGGGCCGCGACGGGCGGCCGCCGGGCCGCCACCGCCTCGATGCCGCCGTTCCAAGCCAGGGCGATGGTGTAGGAATTCACCGCCAACCCCCGGCGGGCCAGGGTATCCCGGATCCATTCGTAATGCAGCACCGCCACGCGGTCGGCGACACCGCGGTCGAGCGCCAGGCGAAAAGGCTCGCGGGTATGCATGCGCCAGGTCGACCGCCGGAACTGGTAGGCGCCGAGTTCCCCGAATCGGCCCGGCCGGGTTGAATCGCGCGGATTCTCCAATTGGTGAATCGCCTCCAGCGTGGCCCACCGTGAGGCCGCGTTGGAGATGGAACTGACCGCCACTCCGACCGCGATCAGACCCAGGATCCGGGCGAACGTCGAGACCAGCCGCAAGCGCTCCCGGGTCGGCGACGTTGTCTCCATAGTCGCACCGAGACCCGGCCTTTCGCACCGGGTTCGCCGCGATACGTAGATTATTCCCAGAAATGCGGGGAACCTTCCGCCGGGCAAAACGCCCGGGTTCAGGCCGGGGCTATTCATCGAACTCCTCGATCAGTCGCGCCACCAGCGCGGTCCAGCCGGTCTGATGGTCGGCGCCCAGGCCCTTCCCGGTCTCGCCGTGGAAGTATTCGTGGAACCAGACCAGATCGCGCCAGTGCGGATCGTCGACAAAACGGGCCTCGGTGCCCATCGCCGGACGGCGGCCCGCCGCGTCCCGGCGAAAGAGCGACACGATCCGGATGCCCAGTTCGCGCGCAATGGCCTTGAGGTTGAGGCGGCGACCGCTCCCCGTGGGAAACTCGATGGTGAAGGCGTCCCCGTAGAAGTGATGGTACCGCTGCAGGGCCTCGATCAGCAGGTAGTTCATCGGCAGCCAGACCGGGCCCCGCCAGTTGGAATTGCCGCCGAAGAGCGACGAACGCGATTCACCCGGCTCGTAGCCCACCCGGTAGTCGACGCCGTCCAGCCGCATCTCGAAGGGGTGATCGCGATAGGTGCGCGACAGGGAGCGGATGCCGTAGGCCGAGAGAAATTCGTTTTCGTCGAAGACATACCGCAGCACCCGCTCGAGCCGCGCCCGGGACGGGATCGCGAGCATGTGCCGACACGCGATCTGACCGTCGCCGGTGAGATAGGAGATCTGCGCCGCCAGGTCGGCGCGGTTCTCCAGGAACCAGCGGGTGCGTTTGGCAAACCCCGGCAGTCGGGCGAACTGCTGCTCTTCGAATACGCCCACCGCGAACAGCGGAATGACGCCGACGATCGAACGCAGCCGCAGCGGCGTGGCGTGACCGTCCGATTGCATCTGGTCGTAGTAGAACCCGTCCTCCTCGTTCCACAGTCCCGTTCCGCCCAGGTGATTCATGGCATCGGCGATCGCCACGAAATGTTCGAAGAACTTGGAGGCGATGTCCTCGTAACTCGGATCGTGCTCGGCCAGCTCAAGCGCAATCTCGAGCATCGTACTGCAATAGAACGCCATCCAGGCCGTGCCATCGGCCTGCTGCAGCTGCCCACCCCCTGGCAGCGGCTTTGATCGGTCGAAAATCCCCACATTATCCAGCCCGAGGAAGCCGCCGCTGAAGACATACCGGCCGTTCAAGTCCTTCTGATTCACCCACCACGTGAAATTGAGCAGCAATTTCATGAAGACCCGCGACAGGAAGGCGTGGTCCCGGCCGCCCCGCGGCGCGGTCATCTTGTACACCCGCCAGCACGCCCAGGCATGGACGGGAGGATTCACGTCCGAGAAATCCCACTCGTAAGCCGGCATCTGGCCGTTCGGATGCAGGTACCATTCGCGCAGCAGCAGATTGAGCTGATCCTTGGCGAAGGCCGGATCGAGCTGCGCCATCGGGATCATATGGAAGGCCAGATCCCAGGCGGCGAACCAGGGATACTCCCACTTGTCCGGCATCGAAATGACATCGCGGGCGAACACGTGGGGCCAGTTGTGGTTGCGCCCCAACGCCCGCTCGGGGGGAGGCGGGGGCTGCTTGGGATCGCCCGCGAGCCACGACTTCACCACGTAATGATAAAATTGTTTCGACCAGAGCAGGCCGGCGAAGGCCTGCCGGGCGACCGCACGGCCATCGGCGTCACGCTCGCCGCCCAGGCCCGCATAGAAGCGATCCGCCTCCGCGCGCCGCGCCTGCAGCGTCGCCTCAAACTCCGGCCCGAATGCGGGCGGCCCGGCCAGGCTTTCGGCGCGCAGCCGTAGGCGCAGGACGCGCTGTTCGCCGGGCGCGAGCGCGAGCCCATGGTGGGCGGCGAACTTGGTGCCGACCCGCGCCGGATTGACCGCCGCAGCGACCCCGCCGACCACGCAGTCGTTGATCCCGTCCTTGACGAAGGGTGAAGCGTTGTCCGCGCCGAAGAGGCGGGCCGCGTTGGTTTCATTCTCGGTAAAGAGGAGCGGGACCGGCCGGCCGTCCGGGCCGGGCGCTATTTCCACGACAAAACGGCCGAGGGTCGGATGATCGCACTCGACCTTCGTGTCCGAGACGGCCCGCAGCACCGGTCGGGCCATGGTCGACTCCCGGACTTCGGCGCCCGCACCCCACGACCACGTGTTGCGGAACCACCACGTGGGCAGCACCTGCACCGTCGCCGCATCGGGACCGCGATTCGCCACGGTGATCCGCAGGCACAGGTCGTCGGGGGCGGCCTTGGCGTATTCCGCCCAGATGTCGAAATAGCGATTGTCGTCGAAGACGCCGGTATCGAGCAGCTCAAACTCGGGTGCGGAGCGGTCGCGCCGCGCGTTTTCCTCGCGCAGGCGTTCATAGGGGAACGCCGCCTGCGGGTATTTATAGAGCGCCCGCAGCCAGGAGTGGGTCGGCGTCGAATCCACGTAGAAATGGCACTCCTTCGCATCCTCGCCGTGGTTGCCCTCGTGGTTGGTCAGGCCGAAGAGGCGTTCTTTGAGAAATGGATCGCGCCCGTTCCAGAGCGCGAGCGCAAAGCAGAGCCGGCCCTCCCGATCGGTCAGGCCGAGCAGACCATCCTCACCCCAGCGATAGGCCCGGGATCGCGCGTGCTCGTGGGTGAAATAGCGCCAGCTGTCGCCGTTGGCGGAGTAGTCTTCGCGCACCGTGCCCCATTGACGCTCGGCGAGATAGGGACCCCAGCGTTTCCAGTTCTGCCGCCGCTGGTTGTCCTCTTCCAGTCGCACCAGCTCGGGATTCGGAGATTCGGTAGGGGGCATGGTTCAGGGACGGACCGAAATCGCGGTCACGCTCTGCAGACTACCCCAAACCGGCGCTTAAGCCAGCCCGACCCGAAGGTCGCCCGCGGGCGTGGCCGCGGGCCACCGCGAGCCGGGCGCGGGACGGCGAACCGGTTGAGCCAGACCAGACTGCCTCAATCCACGGCTTACCGAAAAAGTCGCTGCACCGCGGCCAGACCGGCTTGGCTGACCACCGCGTAATCGAAATGGGCATCGGACCAGACCGCCGCGGCGCCGGCCGCCTCCGTCACCAACACCGGTGCGGACGCACTGCCATAGCCCGGACCGCCCGTCCGCGGGGCAATGTACAGGTGAAACTCGCCACCGCCGCGCGCGAAGCAGACTTCCAGGAGCTCCCGCCCGGCGAAATGGAGGGTGCGGCAGCCCGTGGTCTGCAAACGGCCGTAATCCATCCCGACCTCGCTCGGCAACGGTGCGGACGTCGCGGCCAAGCGGGTCTGAAAGTCGCCCGTCGGCTCGCCCGTCCCGCCGTGATGGCCGTGGATCAGGTCGTCGAGCGCAAACTCCGCGAACGCGGTCGGCGGGCTGACCGAGCGGCTGACGGAAGCGTGGTCGAGGCCGAACCAGATCGCCCCCGCGGCCGCCACGGCGAGAACGAAACGGGCCAACCGGGTGCGTCGCTTCCGCGCCGAACCGCTCATGCGGACCCCCGCCAGGATGCTCTCGCGGAGACCGGGCGGAGGCGCGACCGCCCCGAGTTTATCCGCCACCGCCGCATCGAAGGCGCGGGAACGCTCGAACCAGGCCGCCAGGACCGGATCGACGGAGGACTGCCGGAGCGGTTCGGCCAAGGCCGGATCGCCCGCGTCCCGCCCATCGGGGCGGTAGGCCGTCAGAATAAACTTTGCTTCGTCGCGGTTCATGAGTGGCCTGCGGTTTTCGCGCCGGGGAAGGGCAGGACCTTGCCACCCGCGGATTGTCCCTGGGCGAGGGCCGCCCGGAGCTGGGCTTTGCCGCGCGAAAGCCGCGACATCACCGTGCCGATTGGCACATCCAGGGTTTCGGCGATTTCCTGGTAGGACATATCTTGAAGATAAAACAGGGTCAGCGGCGCCCGAAACGCCTCGTCCACCGCCTGGAGGGCCGCGACGACCGCGGCGCCGTCGAGCCGGCTGACCCGATCCACCTCGTCCGCCAACAACTCCGGGCTGGCGACCGCCAGCTCGTCGAGCGACGAGGATCGCGCGTCCCGCCGTCGGCCGCGAAGGAATTCACGGTACAGCGTGGTGAACAACCAGGATTTCGCCTTGGCCGCGTCCCGGAGCCCCTGGCCTTTCGTGGCCCAGATGAAGAACGTCTGCTGCACGAGGTCGCCGGCGTCCGCCGCGTTGCGGGCCAGGCTGAGCGCAAACCGGTAGAGCGGCGCATACTGCGCGTCCACCAGTTGGGCAAAGGTTTCGGAATTCATCGTGCGTGAGTGGAAACGTCCGAGGTGAGAGGCGCTCCCAAGGCGGTTATTCCCGACCGTCCGATATCGGCACGCTAGCGTGGGCACCGGTCGAGACGAGCGAATCCGCCGGTCAGCCCGGAGGCCTGGGTTGGGCATCGACCGACCGGCGCGAAAGATTCGGAACCGGGTGGACGAAGGCGCGGACGAGCTTGACCGCCCCGCCCTTCCGACCGCCTTTGTAGACCCTCCGCCCATGCTCCGATCCCCGCCGCCGAACCGCCCGACCGGCCCCGAACCGATGACCGTCGACGGATCCGAGCACTTTCTCGCCATCACCCTCCCCAGCCGGGAGCACGCGCACTACGCGGACGTGCTCGAGCTGCTCAAGCGCGGGGGCTTCGTGCTGGAGCCCTCGAATCGGAAATGGTGGTTGCGCGATCGCCACAAGACGCTCTCGTTCCTGGCCGTGCACGGCGCGCGACTCCGCGGCGCCTGGGGCGCCCGCTTCACGGACAATTTCGAGAAGAACACCGCCCACTTGCGCCCCGCCGAAGTCATCTGCGAAGCCGCCGCAGCCGGCGAGGGTTTCGAGGTCACGGTCGGCTTGCGGGCCGGGCCGGCGGCCGAGCCGGTCCTGCGCGAGGCGATCACCGCCGGACGCCGTTACGTTGAAGCCGGCGGACGGATCTTCCTCATCGATCCGGCGGAAATGCAGCGTCTCGCGGACGCCCAACGCGTGCTCTCCGGCGAGACCGCAGCCGCGGTGGGCGGCCGCCGCACCCATCGGATCGCCCCCCGGCGGACGGCCGAGGTCGAAAAGGTGCTGGTGGAGCTCTCGCCGGGCTTTCAGCCACCGGAGTCGTGGCGCGCCAAGACCGCCGGCTTGCGCCAGCTCGCCCAGCTCGAACCGGCTCCGCTGCCGGAAGCGCTGGCGGCGCAGCTGCGCCCCTACCAAAGGTTGGGCGCCGCCTGGCTCTGGCATCTGCAGCGCCACGGACTCGGGGGCGTGCTCGCCGACGAAATGGGCCTGGGGAAGACGCTCCAGGCGCTGGCGCTGCTGAGCGCGCGGCGGCGCCAAGGTCCCGGGACGAGCTTGGTGGTCTGTCCGGCCTCGCTCGTCGAGAATTGGCGGCGGGAGACCGTCCGGTTCGCCCCCGCGTTGCGCACCTTTGTGCATCACGGCGCCCGGCGATTGGAGAGCGCAGCCGAGTTTGCCGCCTGGGATCTCGTCATCACTTCCTATGGCACGCTCACCCGGGACCGGGCGCTCTTCGCCGAGGCAGAATTCGCCTGCGTCGTCGGCGACGAGGCCCAGCACGTCAAGAATCGGCACTCGCAAAATGCCCAGGCGCTCCGCGCGCTGCGCGCCGAGGGCCGCTTCCTGCTGACGGGCACGCCGGTGGAGAATTCGCTGGACGATCTGCGCGCGCTGTTCGACTTCGTGCTGCCCGGCTACATTGACCGCGTTCCGGCGGGGCTGCGCAGCGACGAGCGGACGTGGCACGATGCCCGCCTGCGCGCGCAAACCGCGCCCTATGTCCTGCGCCGCACCAAGCGCGCGGTCGCCCCGGACCTCCCGCAGAAGATCGAATCGGTGCGATGGTGCGAAATGCCCTCGGCCCAGGCCGCGCTCTACCGGGCGACGCAGGAACGAACCGAGCGGGAGCTCTTCGACTTGGAGGCGAGTGGCGCCGGCGACGCTCGCCTGCGGATGGCGGCCCTGACCCAACTGCTGCGGCTTCGGCAAATCTGCTGCGATCCCCGTCTCGTCGGCGCATCGGACCGCGCTCCCGCCGCCGCACCGGTCCCTTCACCCGAACTCGCCCCTGCGCCCCAAGCCAATCCTGCACCCTTCGCCGATTCGGCCAAGCTGGACGCGTTCCGCGAACTGGTGGCCGAGGCCGTCGACGACGGGCACCGGGTGCTGGTCTTTTCCCAGTTCACGTCCCTGCTCGCTCTCCTGAGACCCGAACTCGAACTGCAGGGACTCGCCCATTGCTATCTGGACGGCGCGATGAACCCGACCGCCCGGCAGGCAGAGGTGGACCGCTTCCAACGGAGCGCGGACATCCCGCTGTTCCTGCTGTCCCTCAAAGCCGGTGGCGTCGGGCTAAATCTGACCGGGGCGGATGTGGTCGTGCATTTCGATCCGTGGTGGAACCCGGCCGTGGAAGCCCAGGCGACGGACCGCGCTCATCGCATCGGTCAGACGCGGGTGGTGACGAGCTACAAACTCGTGTGCACCGGGACGGTCGAAGAGCAGGTGCTGGCCCTGCAGGCCGAGAAACGCGCGCTGCTGGCCGGCGTGTTTGAAGCGAGCGACGCGCTCTCGTCCCGGCTCTCCCTCGCCGATCTAAAATCGCTCTTGAGCCGATGAAACCCATCCGCATCGCCGGGCTCGCGGCCGCCTTGCTCGCCACCGCGGCTCGGGCGGCGGCCGCACCGGCGATCGCCCAACCTCCCCTGCCTGGCGCCCTGACCACGCCGGCGCCCCGCGGTGCGATCATTCTCACCCCGCGGGCGGGGCCGGCGCCGCGCATCAACGGAGCCCGCGTCATGGGGATTCGGATCGGCGCGAGCCTGCGCTGGAACATCCCAGCGAGCGGAGACCGGCCGATGCGCTTTGCCGCCGTCGGTTTGCCCCCCGGCGTCACCCTCGACCCGGCGACGGGCGAGATCGCCGGGACCCTCGCCGAACCCGGCGACTACCGCGTCCAGCTCCAAGCCAGCAATGCCGCCGGGCGGGATGAGCAGCCGCTCCGCCTGGTGGTGGGCGACGCCGTCGCGCTGACGCCACCCATGACGTGGAACCGCCCGGAAGATCCGGCTCATCCCCGGGCGGCGAGCGCCGGGGCCGCGTCGGACTGGGCCGCGTCCGGCCTGGCCGAGCACGGCTGGACGCGCTTGCCGCCCGCCGACGCCGCAGTCGCGCCGGCCGAGCTCAGCGATTCCTGGATGGGCATGGGGGTGATCGGTTTTGTGCGTTCCCGGCGCGAACCGCCGGGCTCACCAGGGCATTGGCGCGAACTTGGGATGCTCGACCTCGGCTGGATCGGCCCGGACTCCGCGCTCCATCCCAGCCGGCTCAGCCCCGATGAACAGATGACGCAGCTCAGCCTGTGGTGTCTGCTGGCGGCCCCGTTGCGCCTGGGCTGCGACCTCGGCCGGCTTGATCAGTTCACCCTCAGTCTCCTGACGAACGACGAGGTGCTCGCGCTCGATCAGGACGCCCTCGGACGGCCCGCCGCGCTGATCGCGCAGAACGACACCGTCCAGACGTGGGCGCGGCCGCTTGCGGACGGCGCGATCGCGGTGGGGTTCTTCAACCTGGGCACCGATCCGGGCGCCGGCGCGATCGCCTGGTCCGACTTGGAACTGACCGGACCCCAGCTCGTGCGCGACCTCTGGCGGCAACGCAATCTGGGCGCTTATGCGCAGCGTTTCGACGCTCCGGTCGCGCCCCACGGCGTGTTCCTCTTCCGGATTCGTCCGGCTACGGAGTCGGGTCTCCCGGCACGGTGATCAGGCGAGCCCTGCGCGAGCGCGATCCGGCGCGCCGGCAGCAATCAGCCTCATCGCCGCGCCGCCGCCGCCGCGATCTCCTCGACGATCGCGATGGTGAAGAGCGCCGCCTGCCGCGCGGCGAAGGGCGATAACTTCCGATAGTCGTTGTCGGGCGCCGACTGCGTGCGATTGCTCCCGCTGCGGATACACAGGAAGGGCACCCGGAAGTATTGGCACACCTGCGCGACGGAGCCGCTCTCCATCTCCATGAGATCCGGTTTGAGCTGGCGACGAATGTCGGCGATCCGCTCGTCCGTGATACCGAACTGGTCGCCCGAAGTGATCCGGCCGAGGCGCACGGTCGGGGTGTAGGCGGGATCGTGCTGGCTCGCGGTTTCCGGCACGTGACGCGCCATGACCCGCTTGGCGATGGCGAGCAGTCGCCGGTCGCCGGGATAGAGGATCGGCATCATGTCGCCGAGCGGACCCTCGGCGCTGAAATAGTCCATCGCGTAGCCGGCCCCGAGCGAGCCGAAGTCGTGATTGCAGGTGACCTCGCCCACGATGACGTCGCCGTTGCGCATCTCGGGATTGATCCGCGAGGCGGTGCCGGTCATCAGCACCTCGCTCGGCTGAAACTTGGCGACCAGGAGGGTGGTGAGCATGGCGGCGTTGGTCTTGCCGATGCCGGTGATCGCCACCACCGTGCGCCGCCCACCGATTCGTCCTTCGAGGTACGGGAACGGCCCGACCCGGCCCGACCGCTTATCGGTCAGGGCCCATTCCACCAGCTCGGATTCCTGCGGCAACGCACCCAGGACCAGGGTCATGATCCGCGCACCGGGTGCGGCGCGCCGGCGGGCGGCGACGGCGATGCCGGGGATGATCGGAGGGGCGGAGCGGCGGAGCGGCGGAAATGACTTCATGGCACCAGAAGAGCCGCAGGCAGAGCAGGAAGCGAACCAGGAAATCCCGGCTCCGCCCCATCCTCCCAGCCGAACGCCGGCGCGGTCAGGGACCGAGCAGGCGCCGATTCGCCGGGTCGCCGGCCCCGGGATCTTCGCCCTCCTCGACCGGCTCCACGGCTTCCACGAAACGCAGGCCGAACGCGAAGCGCCAGAGCCAGCAGGCGCCGTCGCGACGATCGTGGACGAGGAGAAAGTCCGGGGTCGCCCGCTCACTCAGGCTCGCGATGCTGAACTGGCCGTTCGTCACCCGATCCAGCTCCTCGGGCAAGGCCTGGAGTTTCGGACCGCCGTTCAGCGTCACGGTCCAGCTGCCGGTGACGCCGAAGGGGTGGTCACCCTGGAAGTAGTAACCGAAGAACCGCGGCGGCGAAAAATGACCGGTGGCCCGGAGCCGGCGGAGCTGGTCGTCCACGGCGGCGACAAACCTGACCTGCCAGGGAAAATCGGATGGCAGGCGGAAGCCAGGAAGCGGGATGAGAAGATTCTCAGTCATCGCTGTCGGGTTTTCACACAGCATAAAAACGGCCAACTTCGCCGGAATTGAAGAATTTTATTCATTGTCCGCCGTCCGACCGTCGGCGGCGACGTAAGCGTCCAGGGCTTCGCGCGTCACGACATGCCGGGCCCCGCACCGGGGGCAGCGAATCTCGAGCTTCGGCTCCCCGCCGAACAACGCATCGGGATTGTCGCGCATCGCGGGGGCGAGCACTTCCAGCATGCGCCGCTGATTGCAGCCGCAATGCCAGCGGTAGATGCGTCGTTCCATCGGCGCGAGCGTCTCGTCCCGATCGAGCGACCGCACCTGCTCGAGCGCGAGGCCGCGGAGCCACGCCAGATCGGCGTCAGGATGCTCGCAGATCAGCACGAATTCCTCCTCGGCCGGCTCGAAGAAGCGCACGAGCCGCTGTTCGCTCTGGGCGTAAAAGCGCTCGGCCGCCACGAGCGGATCGCCGCCGAGGAAGCTGACGGCGCTCCGCCGCTTGGGTTCGCCGGGGCGGACGACGTCGGAGAAAAACAGCCCCTCCGGCAGCACCTTGACCTGATCGGCAAAGACGCGGCCGGTGACCGCGCCCGTGTCGTTATCGCCGACCAGGAAGACGTTCAGCAGCGGCTCCTGGAAATTGATCGTCCACGCGATCAGCTCGTTCCACGGCCGGGAGGCGCAATGCAGGACGAAGGCGGCGAGCGCCCGCTTGAAGATGCGGTCATGCGCCGCTTCGGGATGGAGACCGTTGGCGGACAGGTGCAGGTAGTAATCGACGTAGAGCTCCGAAAATTCGGCCCGGGCGACCAGCGCGTGCCGGCTCCGCACGAAGGCGGTCGGCACCTCCAGCCCGGACTCGGCGGGGTTCAACGGGGTCGAGGCGGACACGGGCGGGGCGGTCAGGCGCGGGTGAGCCGGCGGTACTTGATCCGATGCGGCTGGTCGGCCTCGTGGCCGCGGCGCCGGCGATAGTCCTCGAGGTAGGCCGAATAATTACCCGGGAAGGCGTGGACGGTGCTGTCGCCCTCGAAGGCGAGGATGTGGGTGGCCACGCGGTCAAGGAACCAGCGGTCATGCGACACCACCACGGCGCAGCCGGCAAAATTCTCGAGGGCCTCCTCGAGCGCCCGGATCGAATTCACATCCAGGTCATTGGTCGGCTCGTCGAGGAGGATCAGATTGGCCCCGGACCGGAGCAGGACCGCGAGATGGACGCGGTTGCGTTCGCCGCCCGACAGGATCCCGACCTTCTTCTGCTGGTCGGGGCCGGTGAAGCCGAACTGCGCGCAGTAGGCGCGCGCATTCACCTCGCGGCCGCCCATCCGCAGGATTTCCTCGCCGCCGCTGATCGCCTCGTAGATCGTTTTGGCGTCGGGCAGCGCCTCCCGCGACTGGTCGACGACCGCGAGCTTGACGGTCTCGCCCACCCGGAGCGTGCCCGCGTCCGGCTGTTCCTGGCCGGTGATCAGCCGGAAGAGCGTGGTCTTGCCCGCCCCGTTCGGACCGACGACCCCGACGATGCCGCCGGGCGGGAGCGTGAAATCGAAATCCGCGAAGAGGAGTTTGTCGCCGTAGGCTTTCGCGAGCCCGCGGGCCTCCACCACGAGGCCGCCGAGGCGGGGACCCGGGGGAATCACGATCTCGAATTCGCGGTCTTTTTCGGCGACATTCTGCTTGAGCATCGCCTCGTAGGCGTGGATGCGGGCCTGCGACTTCGCGACCCGCGCCTTGGCCGACTGGCGAATCCACTCGAGTTCGCGCGCCATCGCCTTTTGGCGGCGGTCCTCGGTGCGCTGCTCGACCGCGCTGCGCCGCTGCTTCTGCTCCAGCCACGACGAATAATTTCCCTTCCAGGGGATGCCGTGGCCGTGATCGAGCTCCAGGATCCATTGGGCCACATTATCGAGGAAGTAGCGGTCGTGGGTGACCGCGATGACGGTGCCCTCGTAGCGGGCCAGGTGCTGCTCGAGCCAGTGGACACTCTCCGCATCCAGGTGATTGGTCGGCTCGTCCAGGAGCAGAATCGACGGCTTGAGCAACAGCAGGCGCGCCAGGGCGACCCGGCGGCGCTCGCCGCCCGAGAGCCGATCCACGAGCTGATCGCCGGGCGGGCAGCGGAGCGCATCCATCGCCATCTCGACTTGGGGGGCGACATCCCATGCGCCGGCGAGATCGATCTTCTCCTGGAGATCGCCCTGGCGTTGCAGAATCTTGTCCTTCGCGGCCTCGTCCGACGCCGCGGCGAGTTCATCCCAAGTGGCGTCGTAGGCGGCCACCAGGTCGGTGAGGGGTTTGACGCCCTCTTCCACGCAGGCCCGGACCGTCCGGCCCGCGGCGAGTTGGGGCTCCTGGTCCAGCAGGCCGATGGCGTGCCCCGGTTCAAAATGAATGCGGCCGTCAATCTCACGGTCCCGGCCCGCCAGGATGCGCAGGAGGGAGGATTTGCCCGAGCCGTTCAGTCCGAGCACGCCGATCTTGGCGCCGAAGTAGAACGAAAGCGAAATATCGCGGAGGATTTCCTTGCGCTCGATCTTCTTGGACACGCCGATCATCGAGAAGATGACCTTGGGCTCGTCGGGTTTCGCCATGGCTGAGTACGAATGAGGCCTGAGCGGCGAAGGGCGTCAAGGCGCGCGGACAAAAGGGGAATTGCACGATTTGTCCCCCCGGACGCGGGCAAGCTTTGACGGGAGGTGATTTTGGCTCCACGCTCAACGAGTTCATGAAATCGGTCGCCATTCCGGCTTTCGAGCTGTTCCTGCACGAGATGATCCCGCTCGCGAAGGCGATGGACGTCGGCGTGGAGGTGAGCGACGAAAAGAAGCTGATTTTGACGGCGCCCAAGGAACCTAATCGCAATTCCCTCAATACGGCGTTCGGTGGCAGTCTCGTCTCGCTCGCGACGCTCGCCGGTTACGGCGTCGTGTGGGAGTTGATGCGCGATGACAAGGAAGGGGTGAAGCCCAAGTGGCACATCGTCGTGAAGGAAAGCCGCGCGGCCTACCGTCGACCCGTGATCGGGGACTTGCGGGCCATCTGCGAGCGGCCGGCGCAGGCCGCCATCGCCGAATTCAAGGAAGCGCTTTCGCGGTACGGCAAGGCCAAGCTCAAGCTCAAGGCTTCGATCATCGAGAACGGCAGCGTCGCGGTGGATGTGCAGGCGGCGTTCGTGGTGACGCGGTAGCCGCGCTTCGCGCCATGAGGCCGGTGAGGGCCCGCGCCGATTGCAGTTGCCCCCGAGGGAGATAAGCGTGAGGGTGTTTCTTTCAGCGCACGCGTCGAGTGCAGGTGACTGCCTCCGCCGCGCCGATCCAACCAGGGTCGCTCCCGCCTCGCGGTGAGCCCCGCCGATAAACCCAGACAGCATAACATGACAGATCCCACTCCGTCCGGCTTTCCCGCCGCGACCTCCGCCGGAACCTTCGGCACCACGCGAGGCTCCGGCCTCGCCCGCGGCAAACGCG
>Ga0116230_10004068_pt1 | contig 14317 bp, 19 predicted proteins | sample S1TSphfallax_3_FD_88678 | JGI IMG/M metagenome (GOLD analysis project Ga0116230, IMG submission 88678) | Host-associated microbial communities from peat moss isolated from Minnesota, USA - S1T2_Fd - Sphagnum fallax MG | ecosystem: Host-associated > Plants > Peat moss > Unclassified | place... | reverse complement strand
GGGTTTAGGGTTTAGCATCATCATCACCATCAACCATCACCATCAGGAGGAGGAGCAGCATCATCATCACCATTAGCATGTCAAGAGGAGCAGCAACAGAAGCAACACCCATTATCATCAGGAGGAGGACGAGGAGCAGCAGCAGCAGCATCATCACCATCATCGTCACCATCATCAGCAGCAGAAAGCAAAATCGTCAGAATCATGTGGTGTTTTTTGTCCATCAGAGAGCTTCTTTTTTGTCTTTAATGCAGGGAAGAAAAACCAGTAGTAAACAAGTACACGACCCACCCAGAGACAAGAACAAACATGCAGCAAAAAGTACACCAGCACCAGCACTGGTGTTTGCAGAGAAGAAAAACTGCATCTCCTGCAGCAGTTGTGGTTCCCCGTGTGTTTTCAGCAATTGATTTTTTGCATGCCGGAGCGGCATCTGCTAAAGTCATCTTCTTTTGTCAAACACTTTGCAGATGTTTCCCGTAGAGTTGAGAATGAATGTCAGCAGCTGCGACACCAGGTCTTTCGCAAAACGAAGTTTGGAAGAAGGGGAAGAAGGCAGGAAAGAAGAAGAAAACAGCGTACATGCAGAAAAGATGTAGTAGTAGTTGTTTTTGTAATGTCGTTGCACACAGTTGATCATCGTCGTCGTCGTCATGTGTTGCCGCTGTGGAGGATATGGGGAAGAGAGTGATGCTCTGTACTTCTTATGGCAATGGCGCTTCTCCAGACGGAGCTCTCTCTTATTCTCAGCTTGCGAAGATGCCGCAGCACAATGTGTGTGACTTGAGTGAAGAAGAAGAAGATGATGATGATGATAAACTTTTTCAATTGAAGAAGCAGCAAGATGTCGTTATTGTTCCCGGTATCCAGAAGAGAAGAAGCCGTAGGTCGCGGCGGGAGACGATGCAGCAGAAGAGACTAGCGGAAGTGCAGCAGGAGAAGGAGATGTCGAGGAGGATCATCAGGTCTCCGCAAGTGGAGCTGATGCGCGAACTGACAGCAGCGGTGAAGAAAGTGAGGTCGTTGCAAGATCCTTCCACTCTCTCCTCCTTCGACACGCTCTTGGAGGAAGACAAGAGCAACAGCTGTGTGACCGGAGTGAGCTCCAGAAACAACATCAATGCTGCAGCACCAGGAGCCGGGATGATGATGATGATGGCGACAACGTTCGGAAACGAGCTTTCACAACCGCTTGTAGCGAAGAAGAAGAAGACTAGAAGAAGCAGCAAGATCAGGAGAGGAGGAGGAGGCGTAGGAGTTGGAGATCATCATCAGCTGAGCAATAGGCAATGGCGATTAGGAGGAGCTCCTACTGCTGGTGGCAGCAGCGATGGTGCGAGAACGCTTACAGCAGGCTGCAGAATTACGACTCAGGAGATCGGCGGGAAAGACGACAATGCAGCAAAAGGAAAGGAATATAGAGATGGCGCGCCAGCGGCACACGGAGGAGACAGAGGAGGAGCGGCTGAGGCAGGAGGGTCAGTTCAAGCACAAGCGATTGTTGATTTGAACGGCAGAAGAGAAGGAAACGATCGGCGATGCTACGATGATGATGATGAATCTCCACAGCAATGCGCCCCAAGAAGAGTCGAGAAGGAAGCGTACAGATACGGAGAAGGAGGGCAAGGAGATGATGAAGATGATGCAGAAAACAACGCCAGGAGATTGATGATGATGTCCGAGACTCGCCTGCTTCCTTGCGCCCCTTATCCTCACCACTCTTTCTATGTTTCAGAGCTCACCAGCCCAGCATATGATGCTCGTACGTTGCAAGGAATGCGAGATCGTCAAGACCAAGAGGAAGAAGAGAGATGGCTTGAGAGTCAGGAAGAAGAAGGCAAACACAATTCTTCTGTTGTGCAAGAAGAATCGGTTGAAGAAGAAGAAGAAGAAGCATCTTCACGGATGTCCAACTCTGCGTCTCCCTTTGGAAGAAGAGGAAATCCCGTGAAGAAGAAGAAGACGACGCGGCAGAATGGATTGGATCTGAGGAGAGTGTGCTCCTCCTCGCATGTTCGACGACGGAGCAAGAACCAAAAATCGTCATCAGGCGGCGGCGTTGATTGTTATGGTGAAGAAGCTCGCATTGCACTCACAAAGAACGTTGACGACGACGACGACGAGCCGGAGGTTTCCAGTCGTCTCCCACGGAAACAACAACCACGACGTCGCGGCGGGTTGCTGCTGTTGCTGCGATGCTACTGGTCACGTCTTCTTCGCAAGTACAAAGCCAAGACGAAGAACAAGAGACTCTTCTTCCCCTTTCTGCGCAGCAGGGGCTGCTTCTTCGCATCATGTGTGTTTCCTGTGGGAAAGAAGAAGAAGAGAATCAACAAGAAGGAAAACACGAAGCTGCAGCAGCAGCCGCAACAACAAGGAGGAGCAAGAAGAAACGGATCGCGAAGCTGCGCTGAGGAGGAGGAGGCAGCACCTGCTTCCAACAACACAACAACAGAGAAGAAGAAGAAGAAGAAGGAGAACTCCCTTTCTCCTCCCAGACCGCTGCATTCTTACTTAGGTGGAGTTCTTCAACAAGGAGTAGCAGATCGGGACAAGAAACTGCAGGAGATGGCGAGATCTCGAAGAAGAGCAGGAGAAAGACCAAGCAGGAGGAGGTCAGCGGCTGCAGTGGCTATCTCCTCTCAAAGGAAACTTTCAGATGACAGAGAAGGAGGTCCTCCTCAAGGATTTCTTGCAGAGAAGGAAGAAGAAGAAGCACAAGAACAAGGGCTGCAGCATCAAAGATTGTGTCACAAGTACAGACCGAAATCCTTCAAGGATCTGGTGGGACAAACGCTTGTGGTGAGATCTCTTGTGAGTGCAATCACAAAGGGGAGAGTTGCACCCATGTATCTCTTCAGCGGACCTCGAGGAACAGGAAAGACGAGTGCTGCAAGGGTATTTGCAGCAGCTCTTGTATGTTTAGCAACAGAACCACATCGTCGCCCCTGTGGACTTTGCAAGGAATGCACAGCATCTTTTGCTCTCAACACGAGTTTCCATGTAAGGGAAGTCAATGCAGCAAATGAGCTAGAGATTGAGCACATGAGAGCCTTGTTGAGCAGTATGAGCTCCTCCCCATTCCCCTCTCACTCCCGTTACCAAGTCTTCATTGTTGAGGGATGTGATTTTCTCACTCCTGAGATGTGGAGGACATTCCTCAAGTTTTTGGAGGACCCACCACCAGATATTGTTCTCATTCTCATTACCACTAATCCTGAACGTCTCCCTCTTACAGCCACTTCCAGGTAATATTGTCAGGTCATCACTTGCCATGGGAAATTGTAGCACCCATTCAATCACTCACAGCCAAGTCACAAAGATGGTACAAATGTGCCATGAATTAGATTGCATGTTTTTTCTTTTGGTTGTTTGTGTTTACAGATGTGTCAGGAATTCTTTGGTATGTTTTGCTTCTGTTTGTTTGTGTTTACAAATGGGTCATGATTTCTGTTGCATCTTTTTGCTTCTGGTTGTGTGTGTGTTTACACAAATTGCGCATGATATGCAGGTGCCAGAAGTTTCTTTTTGGAAAAGTGAAAGATGCAGAGATAATGAGCCGGTTGCAGATGTTAGCTGCAAAGGAGAATCTTGAGGTGGATGTGGCAGCTTTGTCATTGATTGCATCAAGAGCTGATGGATCCTTGCGAGATGCAGAAGGCACTCTAGATCAACTCAGTCTTCTGGACAACAAAGTCTCCTTGGCCATTGTTCAGGAGCTTGTAAGTTGGTCTGCCTCTCCTCCCCACATGGACTTGAGAACAGGGTTCAGGTAATGAAGTTTTAGCATGCTGATGTGTGGCATTTGGTCTCTCGAATGCTAGCCAACATTACGATGGATGCTTCCTGTTGGGAATGTGGGACAGAAACTCAGGACATGGGCTTTGTATAAATCTTTTGCCTGAGATACATATCATGTATCTCTACACACACTGTTGGGAGCAGATGAAGTCAGTCGGTGGTCATGGCAGCTTGTCACTGCAATTCGTGATGAAAGTGATGGTCTGACACTTTGTGAGCCACTCTCATAAGGTTATGGCTGCACTTACTCATTGTTGTTACCTTCAAATTGTTGTTGTAGAGATTTCCTTGCAATTACATGGGTATATGATGAGGGACATTTTTTCCATTTTGTTGGTTTGAGGGCATTCATTGTATTTGTTTTCAGGTGGGACTCATTCCTGATGACATGCTACTGGATCTGCTGGATTTAGCACTGTCAGCAGATGCTGTAAACACGGTGAGATGCACACGAGAGCTTTTGGACCTTGGGGTGGATGCGTTGTCATTGGTTGCACAGCTAGCATCTCTCATCACCAATATTCTGGGTGGAAGCTTTGACATACACCGCGAGATGCGTTCTAAGGGTGGTTTCTTCAGACGTGATCTCTGTAGGTGATACATTTAATGTGCAATTTTCTCTGTCCAACTGCATTTATTAGCACAGTTAATCATTAATACATCTAAGCAAAAGTCTATCCTTGTTGCTGACTGGCCCCAATTTTGATCATAGCAAACAAAAGACAAAAAAGAGCAACACCTTGAACACTTTTGACATGCTTGATAATGTCGTTTGGATTCTCTAGCTGACATTGGGTATGCTGCTAACTCTTATCAGCGAGCAGGGAAGAGCAACATCAACTACGTCAAGCATTGAAGATTCTATTAGAATCTGAGAAGCAGTTACGTGTATCGCATGACCGACCTACATGGCTTACTGCTGCACTGTTGCAGTTTGCCCCAGATCGATCCTATGTTCCTTCCTCTGTTGATACCAGTATGGCACCAAGTCCCATTGCATTTGAAACCTTGGAAACTGTGATTCCTAGAGAGCCCTATACTCCAAGGCTGCCAAATTTCAGAGATATAGAGGTGCACCGACATCAGGCTCACTATCGACACCCTCAATTGCAACCGCAGATGTCACATATGGCTTATTATCAAAATGAAGAAGAGAGACTGCAGTCCTTGACACCTTCAGAAGGTAGGAGGTGTGTTCAATCAGTCATAGCTCAATCAGAGGCCAAAGTTCACCCTGCCCATTCGCCCTTACTAAAAGCCAGAAACAGTTCATCAGAGGAGGTTCTGCAATCTAGTTCCAACTTGCTCTATGATGGCCACCAAGTGCTTGCAAAATCCTGTGACTTTCACCTGCTTGGTCATGGAGAACTGAAAGATGTGTGGACAAAGGTCCTGCATAGTTATCGGTCTGATGTGTTGAGGCAGCTCATGCAGGCTGAAGGATCATTGGTTTCTCTATCTGTGGCAAATGGTATGTTCTGTACTTTTCTTCTCCTCCTCATTTGTTCTGGCCAGATTGTGAAGAGAAGGTGTCAGCTCTTCATGTTCTCTTGAACAATGTTCCTCCTCGTTTGTTCTGGCCAGATTGTGAAGAGAAGCTGTCAGCTCTCCATGTTCTCTTGAACGATGTCTGCAAACTGCTTTGTGTTTCACATACTGATTATGAATTCAGCATGTCTGAGTAAGAACAATACCTGCAGCTAGATAAGTGAACCTGTTTCAACATGCAATATGTCTGAAACTGTCTCAATCTTCAGTTTTCACCCAAACAGAAGTGCATGCAATACTCAGATTATTCATATTTTTAAATGCAGCCTTAATCCTTGTTTGTGGCATGCTATTTGTTTTATGCTTCAGACAATACATATGCAGTTGCTCATGTGGAGTTCCAGCATCCAGAGCACAAAGCAAGGGCAGAAAGGTTACAGAGTGGCACATGCCATGCTTTTCAAGTGGCACTTGGGTGCCCTGTGGAACTCAATTTCAGACTGGCAAGGCTGCAAGAGACTATCCTTGAGGACTCCAAGGAGCATCTTCAGTATGATTCCATAGCAGACTCTCGGGAGGACTCACCATTAAGTAGCTCAAAGAAATCTGAGCTCATAGGTCCAATCAGTAAGGTATGTGCTGGAAAGAGTTTGTCAAAATCATCTGAAGTACTGGGCTGTCCACCAGATTTGAAGCACGGGTCCTTGCAAAATCAACAACTAGAAGGAACAACAGGGCAACCTCCAGTGTACTCTGGCAATCCGGATCATCAAGGCTTTCAATCACATAGGGCAGGTGAAAAAAGTCTATCATGTTTTGAGAATCCTTGCATAGCAGGAAGTGTGTGTCAAGTGCCCACAAAACTGAAGATTGGATGCCGGGTGTGGCAGCATTCTACAGGCTTGGATAAAGCAGACAAGATCCAATCTCAGACTTTCAAAGTTCACAAGCCCATGAAGCAGAAGACATTGAAGCTGTAAGGCACTTCAAGCATCGAACAGGACAAGCTGTGAGTGTAGAGCTTGTGAATGCAGTAATTCCTTTTTTGAAAGGAGGCTGGAAATGTGGGCTGATTTTACACCGTTTTCTTGCTTCTTGGACAGGGGGTCCTCTCGGGTGGAAATCAACTCAGTATGGCAACAATTTAAGGCAAGTCTCTCAGCTCATCATTTTCCTTGCTAAGCAGTTCCTTGATGACAAAGGGTCACTACAACATCTTGATCAATTCACTTTGGTGCTTCCATACATAGAACATATGGGACTCTACCTGTATATTTCTCTTGAATTGGACAAGGGCAGAAATACGCTGAGAGGGCTAAAACAGAAGCAATGTCCCTCTTCATTCTGATCCCATTTGTTGGGTTGAAGTCCCTGTGGTCATATTCTACTCCACTGGAATCCTCAGGAATCTGACCTCTGCTCTTGAAATGCAGGTCAGTGATGAAACCTAAATGGGATGAGTATATTTTCAAGGAGAGAGAGTACATGGAAGAAGAGGTGAGCATGGGCAGATTCTTGTGAGAGAGCCAGAACTGGTCAACATAAAAATTTCTGATGGCTCATCATCAGCCTTGTTTTTACAATGGAAGTCTTTCTGTGACCCTTGCAGTATGTCAAAATTCTTAGCAACCAAAACCACCCTCTCCTTTCTTATTCATGTCACAATGGTTCAGAATTTCTGCACACAAAGAGTGTAGGACAAAATTGCAAGACTTACATTGGAGAAATGCATATGGCCTGCAGGTGTTCAGTACATCACTGTATCATCCAGCAGTGAGGTAGTGCCTTTCACAGTTCTATGATGATCAATTTGTGTAACTGCAGCATCTTGGAACATCTGCTCTGAAATGGTGAAAGCATTGAACACCTAGCATATCAGAATGTGCTATAGTGTATGCACCAAAGAGAAGCCACCCTGTTTGCATGTGGTAAGAGTCTTTGGACTCTTGTTGGCTGGTTTCTGTTTCATCTTTCAGCTTTGGGTTGTAAGCAATCTGTCCTTGATTGAAGTTTTCCATTCTCATTGATCTGCTGCTCCCTGGCAAATGCCTGTGGAAAGAACTTGGACTGTGTGTAAAGATGTTGATGTTTGAATCAGGAACTCTGTTGGTGCACTTTGATGAAAGAAAAAGCTGTAGTCTGCAGATGTTGGAAGAGGATGAAATTCAATTTGTTTTGCAAAATAATCAAAGCTTTCCACTTAACATTCTTGCCAGGGACCTGAAACACAAACATCTCTTGAAAATATGTACCTGTGAGATTGTCATGTACAACCACAAACATGTCTTGAAAACATGTTACAAAAACACACAAGTGGAATAGTGGTATACAGTCACTAACAGACATCATCACTCGAAACCAAATAACAAAAGGCACAATAGTGGAATTGCAGCATGTGAGGGTTGTGGCATTCAGCCATTCCTTCTAGAACAGTTCACTTAAGATTTGCTGTCAACTGAAACTCAGCTTCAAGCAGTCTTGGAAAGGCAACACAAGCCACAATTGAGAGTAATTTTCAGCTTGTGTACAGTACAAATACTTCACCCCTTTAAGACCAGAAATATGCACGATTCAACAGATGTTTTGATTGCTGCAAATTGTTCATACACAGGATGAAGTATATTCAAGACTACAAGAGGGATCTGCAAGATTATCTGGGTGAGAGAAAATCTGCAAAAGCAGTGGGTAACCAAGTTCAAGTTCAGAGATTTGAGTTGATTTCAGCAAACAAGGCACAAGTGAGTGCACTCATAAGCTTGCTGAACTCACAATGTACATCAGATTGTCACTTTTCTTATTCACCATGAACAGCATTGGCTAGCTAGCTGCCATTACTACCCACTGACCTCATCAGCTCCTGACAGAACATGTGGCTACTTATGTAATAGTCTGTGACTTCACAGAAATCCACAGAGCATATAACTCATGATCTCCACAGCACTCTTTCAGTGTTGCCTTTGACCATCTGTAGTTCAAGAGAAATCACGATCGGGGAAGATATTGGGGGCAACAAGAGACCAAACGTAAAGTGCAGCAGTGATCCACTGTGTGCACATACGAACCCACACAGATGGCCAGCCAACATCAATAATATCCTTCTCTTCCACGTTTGCATTCCCCCAGCCTGTAAGGAGCATGGCAGAATACATGCTGGCAAGGGCAAATATCAAATGGAAAAAGCTGTACACATAGGTAACAGGACGGGGCTCGCTGCTACGTTTGCCTCCTCGCCGAATTGGCTCATCGTCATCTTCCAGTTCATTACCCTCCTCCACATCCTCCTTTGTCAATAGAGGCTTCCGAGATGATCCTGACCAGAGACAACACATGATAATCAGACCCTATCATGCTTTCCATACAAGATAAAGGAGTTAGCTACTCCAGGGCAAACTCTGGAGCTTTTACATTGCAACATGCCAAGAGGGATTACACAGTGTTCTATAAACAAACTAGAGTTTATGAAGAAGGATGGCACCTTCTCTAGGGGAGGATGGGGGGGAGAGGAAAGTAGTAGAAGAGCCTGCACGGACAGCAGAGTAGACAACAGAAAGCAGTGTTGTGCCCATGCCCAACACTAATGTGCCGGTTGACACAGCCCCAATGTGTTTGTGGAGGCCATTGCACTCATAGTCCCGAGGCTCACTTGACAGAGCACTGTAGCATAAATAGGTACTGTAGACAGCTAAAACTGCAGCAGGCAAAAGGCTCCCATTCACCTGTTCCCCATTTCCCCATCCCATGTGGTAATTAGCTGCTTGAAAGAGCTGCTGCAACAATTGTGAGGGACTGTCAATGCACACTTGAATCCACACACTCAAGTTCAAACCTAAGCAGTGCTTGAATTGACTGCTTCATAAAGCAGAATTCAAGTACATACCATACAGTGTTGTTCTAAAACAAAATCATAAACACAGTGGAGACCAATCCAAAATAAAGCATGAGAAAGTAGGTTGACAACTCCTGCAAAGTACATAGGCATTCAGCGTCAGATGTGGAACATATGCCTACCCACCTGGGGATGGAGGGAGATGATCGCAAAAGATACAGCAAGGATGAGGGTGAAAACAATGAAGAATGTGTTGAGCTGACAATCTGTGCCTGAGGGAGTGAACCAGTGGAAAAGCAGCCCCGAGAATGCAAAGCTTACAAGATAGCACACAACTGACACCACAAGCAGTGCTATGTACCTGCAGAATCACCAAATTCATCCATTACCTAAAGGAACTCTGCAAACATCTCAGCACCTCATCAGACTGTATCCGTACTGTTATCATGAGACCTCAGGTAAAGATGATATCTTGTACATGCAGAACTGCTAAGTAGGTATACACTTCTACTGAACATAACATCTGAGGAAGTAGAGGGAACTTGTCAGCATGACCACTGAATCTGCACTAGCCTCAACATTGCATTGAAACATAGGTGATAAGTATGTTTTGAAGGATCAACCAGAATTGTTCATCTTTGGCAACCCATGCAGCATTCCAGTTGTGTGTGAAGTCAAGAAGGATGATAACTTGCACCAGTAGAAATAAGCCTGATCCAAACCTTGACACAGCACCTGCACACAACCATTAATAGTTAAGCACTGGCATTGCATGGTGCTTGCCCTACCAATACCCTCAAAACCAAGTTGAATGAAATTTCTGAAATGCACAAAGCACACTGGGGAAACAGATCTTGACTTCTGTCATCCCATATTCTACTTCTTAATCTTTCAAACAATGCAGTCATAAAGAGTAACAGAATGGATTGGTTTCAAACCATAAGCATTGGCAACGCCATTGGGTACAAAGAACATGAGGATGACGGTGATGCACCAAATGACGAGCTTTGCCATCCAGCCACCATGATGCCATGAGTCTCGATAGTCCCGTTGGTCCTTGACACCAACCATGATGAGAGCAAATGCCAAAAAGAACAAACAGTTGCCCAGGCTTACACGCAGTACTGCTTGTGTCGCAAACCATTCCATGCTTGGTGTCTCTGCGAAAGTGTTGATCCCTGGCATAACCCGTAACCAGAACCTCATCAGTAACAACTTTAAACTGTAAATGGAAGAGATCATGTTACAGTATCAACATGAAACTGGAGATGAAGAATAATCCTAAAGGCTTATTATTGCTTCCCTCTGGAGGCTGACACTTTCTAACCACCATAACAGGGTTAATGCCAATGCCCAATCTTCCCCCCAGTTTTAATCACTAGGTACCCACCTTTCATTTTGGTGATCAAATTGACATTGTGACCCCTACTACAGCTAGATTCACTACTGTAGGTAACCTCTAGCAAGGCTTAGTGGAGAATTGAACCCACAATCACTTGCAAGGTGGCCATGAATCCCAAAAACTTGCACTATCAGTTTAATGCTTCCATCAGTTACTACATAACACAGACACTGGTTCTGTGTGCATGGGGCTGTTATGGATATCTCTTTGCAATACCATAGCACAGTCAGTCTACCTAACTCTGACACCACTTGCAGGACTCAGAGGAAAAGCAACAGATAGGGATTGTATTATACTACAGATAAGAAATCACTTGCTATTGACTTGAATTTACAAACAGGAAAAAAAAACTGAAACACTGGAAGATGCTAGGGAAACTCCACAATGAAACAAGAAAAACTTACATGGAATTTTGGCAAGAAGTGGTCCAGCAAAATCACGTAAAATCCATGAGACTATAAGAGACAAGGCAAAGAGGCCACAATATGCAATTCGAGCAGAGCGGCGTGAAATGCCACCAGCCACCCCCTTGCATGCCTCACACGCACATGATGCACAGCAAGATGCCAGGCACGATGCTGCCCACATCCTTCTCTCCTTCTCTCAACACAGCACAGCTCCTTATAGTCCTGGTCCTGATGCCACAAGCACCACAAAAAAACAGGTCCTCATTCCAGGTAATTCCCTAAACTAGAAACTATCTAAAATCCCACACCCAGAATTCTTTTTCAAATTCAGTCCAATATCCAGAAAGTGTCACAGCAAATATGCATATCTAGACATGTTATCCATATTTCAAGCAACAAATAGATATTGCACATAAAATAGCACAGATTACAGTATTAAGATTCTGACTCGGAACTGGACTTTCGACTCTATCATGTACACCAGGGACAAGCTACATCACCCCACTAAAATCATTGGTTCCTGACAGTGGGCATCAATGAATAAATATGATCTACTTGATCACATGACTACACAAGTATTACAGAAATCCACGAACTGAGTTTCTGTCACAATGTCTGCAGTAGTGGGGAATCAAACAATGATATCACTGGCACGCCCTCCCATATTGGGTGCAATCCTAGCACTCATTTCTGAAAGCAAGTGCAGAAAATTGAAACCTACAAACATACCAGGAAGATCTGCACTCCTTATCTGCAAACTTGAAAACCTAATGCAGAAAAGAAAGTATGAATGATCCATTTTCATTCTGTTCCACTATTGTTCTTAACACAAGAAGATAAGCTCTTCATGGGTAAAACATCATATCAGACATCAGAAACCAATAATCTACCCTTCTTTTCAGCAACAAATAGCAAAGAAGAAATCCTCTAAAGTATTCTGCAGTACTTCATTTCCAAAATTGCCGCCTCTTTGATGTCAATTTCTTTACCCTATATGGCATAGGTTCAACCCGGTTTGCTTAACATCCCACCAGAGAAAAAAGCCTTCTACCTGTGATTCTAGGCAATAACAAAAACCAGAAAATACTGTAACAACTCCACAATCCACAAACTAACTCTTCAGGGTTCCTTCAAAACTCGTAAACACCAAACTTCACCGAACAAATTTTTAAATTTTTTTAAGGAACCCTACTTCTCTCCACAAAAAAAGAACCTTCTCCCGAAAACAACAAAGATTGCCTCTGCATACAAAAATCTTCATCTGTTGGTACCCCAATCCACACCGACAATTCATCAAGAGGCCAAATCCCACTGGGGGGAAAAAAAAAACAAAACAATCCAGAAACCCTATTCATAGGGTGCACAAAAAGGACCCACTCGACAGATCATCCCATAAAAAAGCTTCGCGAACATATCACAGATTCATCAAGAGGTTATCCAGATTTTGATAAAAAAAGAAAAAAGAAAAGAATTTGAAAAAAAAACTCGGGTGCATATGCTTTACCTTCGTTACACGAGGAACTTACAAAGAATTCACCTTCCTGTTCTTTTCCCGCACACAAGATCTCTCTCGCTCTTGACAACTCTCTCTCTCTCTCTCTCTCTCTCTCTCTCTCCAGGCGAAGCCAACCAACCCAAAAAAACTAAACAATAGATGAGTCCCAAAAATCCGTTGATTTGCAAGAAACAAGGTACGTGCGAAGTAGGCAAGAAAGATGGAGGGCAAAAGGTCAAGAAAATCGATACTCTGGATGCAACAACGTAACAAACGCGCAAAAACTCGTCCCTGCGTTCGCAGTACGCGCGCGCGTGAGGAAGCAGCGAAGTCACGCTCCTACGAAGCCCTAGCTCAAGGGTTCGACCAATCGGTGGCTGGCACGATGAGCCACGGTCAGCAGAAGCCATAACAAAAGGCAAATTTTCTTTTCGCAGTTTCTTTTGCATTTCTTCTTTTTCCATATTTTTTTTTTTTCCCTCTGGGTGTTTTTTTTTCGACACCCAGAAGACAATTTTTTTTGCCCTTTCTAAGATAAGAAAGTATTTTTCTTGACGAAATTCCTCTATTTTTCGACAAAGAAATTGGCCTACTCCTTCTGGTCTCTTTTTTTAAATGCCCGTTTTCTTTTTTTTCAATTCTGCCCAGCTCTTTACTGGATCGAGGGCACTACTGATAAAACACTTAGCGGCATTTTTCCCTTTGTATATATTCAGTGAGGATTCTGTGTTAATTTTTGGGTGAATTTTTGACATTTTTCTTGGCATGAAAAAAATAAGATTTTAACAGCTACAAAGGATTTCTGTGAAAAATAGAGACCCGAATTCACAGATTTTTGGAAAAAACAAAATTTAATCGCCAGAGTTCTTCAACAGCATCCCACAGGTCGACAAAATATAAATGAATATTTAAAGAATTTACTTTCATATCTGATCTATAGCCAAATTTGGCCAATTCCTCCTATTGATGATCACCAATTTGGCTACTTAACAAAAAAACACGCTTTTAAAGAAGCGTTTGGGAACCTCTCACACCGCATAAATCTCTCGCACTTGCGCTTTCTCCCTCTTTTCCGGGCAATTTAAAATGCAGAATATTCCAACTCCAAGCCAATTCCCAAATCGAAAAGGCAGAGAGGGTAACCAAAGCCCGGGCAACACATTCCAAAGGGCTATGCAAAATCAGAGATAGATTTCCAATTCATAGTCCTCTACACTTGAATCAAGAATAGTTTTAAGAGACGCCCAATGGTTTCTCTTAAGCTAATCTATGTGTTTGCAAATAGCATGGAAAACAACTTATTTCATCTAAGCATAAATTGCCCATTGTAGAAGCATGACTGTAAATCTATTTTTCAGATATATGAATGTCACTGAGAATAGCTCTGCAGGTGATCAGCACCATTGCTGTTGCTTTCACAGCAATTCTTGATTGCGACCCCTTGTTGCAATAGTCATGACCACCACAATAGATACCTACAAGAATACTTACTAAAAGTTCATCAACCCTGGCACTCTTACATTCATGTAATTTGAAGTGTTGCCACAGAAAGATGCCTTACACCTTCAACCATTGCACTCCAAGCAAAAAAGTGCAGGTCCAACAACCTTTTGGTCAATCTAATTCACAGAATTGTGAACCCTGCAGTGATTGAAAAAGTCAGGATGATTCAAGGAGGATACTTTCTCCTTGTTCAAGGAAGGCCCACCACACTCTGGAATCTTGTGCAGGGATTTACTAACCCCTTGTGTCAGGAAGCATGTGATCCAACAGAGCCATACCCTAAGTAGATTTGGAATCATTTGGACATTGCTATCAAAGTGATCTGAAAAGACTCCAAAATATGTTCAAACTAGAAAATTGTGTGTGGCAATACCTAAGTGGTAGTCTTGCGACGG
>Ga0116230_10004067_pt1 | contig 14318 bp, 8 predicted proteins | sample S1TSphfallax_3_FD_88678 | JGI IMG/M metagenome (GOLD analysis project Ga0116230, IMG submission 88678) | Host-associated microbial communities from peat moss isolated from Minnesota, USA - S1T2_Fd - Sphagnum fallax MG | ecosystem: Host-associated > Plants > Peat moss > Unclassified | place: USA... | reverse complement strand
CTCTCTCTCTCTCTCTCTCCCTTGCGACAATTGACCAGTTCGTAGATGGCCGATAACAGGACATTGCAGATTGCATAATCACGTTCACTTATTGTCGTCGAGGAATCTAAAAACTTTTTTTTTCCTGTGGTCCAAGAATCTACAAGATACTCTTTCTTTTCTACCACTTTCTTACCATTTTCAGATTTATTCTGATTCTTCTTGTGGTGATTATTATTGCAATTTGCAGCTAGTTTTTGCCAATTCTGTTCCGATCTACAAAATACTATTTCTTTTCCACCGTTACCATTATCATATTTCGTCTGATTCTTCTTAAGCGATTATTAATGCAACTAGTTTCTGTCAATTCTTTTCCGAATTCCACTGCCTTCAATCGCACACATTTGCCTTTTCGCTTCTGCCTGCCCCTGCCGTCCCAATTCTTTCAGCATCAAGAATCATATCGAGCAACAATGGCAGAGTTGAAGAATTCAGAGAACAGAACAAGTAATCTATTAACCACATATTGCAATCGATCATGTCCAATAATTTCAGAGTTAAAAAAATCAGATAAGATGACCAATAATCTAAGAGCACTAATTGCAATTGTTATTATTGCAATTGGAGGGGTGATCTAATAATCAGTTATTGCAATTGAACAAGTGTCAAAACAAGAGAATTGCCATGCCTGTCTCTTATTTTGCCAAAATCCACTTTGCTAAGTTGCCAAGTCCTCATCACTAAATCACCAATTCCACATCGCCAAATTGCCTTAATCTGGTTATTTGAAAACGCTCCTGTTGAAGTTTGAATCTCAGTTTTCACTCTCTTTTAGAACTTCATTTCATCTTTGCCACATGGTTTCACCTTTCACCTTTGTACTATTTTAGTTTGCAACAGATTGAAGTTAAGCATGATCAAGTTAAGCACGATCGCAGCATTTGAGTAAACATTTGAGACACATCAATGAAATGATATATTTTTTTTGTATTGGAGGTCTGAGAGCGGTGAGACAGGCGATTCCTTCACTGTGGTAGTTGTCTTGTGGAAGGTGAAAAGCAGTTCCAAAACCCAGTTTTGATCTCCTTCTGAGCTATTTTAGCAGCATCATTTTCCAATTTTTCCCTCCTCCATCATGATGGTGTCCAACGACATCACCTTTGTCCACAAAGGTTTGTTGGATCTCCTAAGAGGGAAGAGACTTTGCATGGGTGTTAAGTTTTTTGAGGTAAAGATTTTTGAGGAAGAAACAACGAGAAAGGACACATGTCCGATCAAAAGAGAGGACTCAAAAGTGCAAACCCACAAATGGGGGTTGCAAAACAAAACAACTGAGACTTGCCAAAGGGGGTGCAAAAACACAACCTATGATCTAAACATTTCACTTGTTGCATGAAATAGATTAAACAAAGAAATGGGTGGAAAACCCATTTAATTTGATCAATTTTATTTTGCAATCAAAGTCACTTAAACATGTTATATGGTTCCTTCATTTCAGTCATGCAAAATAATCATTTGGTTTTAATTCATTTGTTTACTGACATTGTCCTTTTGGTTCTTTGCTTACTGGTAGACGTAGGGGATTTTTTTTTCAATTTTTTTTGATGTTGTATCATTGGCTAGCATCTCAAGAAAGAATTAACATTAAATAGCAATGGGACACGTATGACAATAGAGTTAAAAAAAATCTTGCCACCATTTGGAAACTCATAAGGGTAGGCCTTCTAAATCCAATCCAAAACCCTTGCTTTTTCTGGCGAATTTCTACAAAATAAATAAATAAATTTCTGTAGATATCACAACCCCAGTTTTTTTTGCATTTTGGTGAGATTTCACAAAATAAAATAAAATAAAATGCTGATAGGTAGTTCACAATAAACCATGTTGAATGTCATCAATTTGGGCATGTTAATAGTTGTTGGATTGGATAAATCATATTATTGATTTCATAAAGAATGAATATGAAATATTGTTTGAGTTGTTTCATGAATTTAAATAGGTAATGAATTTGCTTCCCTTTGGTTTGAAAACTCAAGTTCATGAAGTCAATAAATTTGAAACCCCATCCTGCAACAATTTTGTGTACTCACATCCACTTTTACACCACTTTGGTGTATTGCTTCACCCAAAACTGGAGTGAACCGCTGGAGATGTTCTAAGATGTGCACTTTTAGAATGTGTAACTTCAAATTTTAAATGCATATGTACAATAAGTTTAACATTTAACCCAACTAGCAGCAGTTTTTTTTGTTTCCCATGTCTCTTGAAACCCCGGTTTCTGCCACACACTTGGTGCTACTGATTGGCTGGTCGCACTAATTGGCCCACGTGTGAGCGTTACATGATTCCTTAGTGTTTAAAGCTTGGTACGTGGAGTTCATGGGTGGGGAGTGAAATACTTTTAATACAACTTTTGGATGTGAAAACATGGCGTGCAGGCCATTTTCCAGTGACCCGCTGGAGATGCTCTTACTGGCAACCAGTGCACAATTTCTTCATATGGGGAAATTAACGATGTGCATTATTAGAAGTCTTTTAATTTATAATTCACTTCCATTAGGCTGATCACAAGTGCATTGTGCATATTTCAATTTCTAAGCTTACGATGGTTATATTTGCTTTATGTTGGATGTGACAAATATTATTTCAGGGTCACATACACTGAGCACCGCTCAAGATGCTCTAAGTGATCATCCAAGTGATTTGACACACTTTTAAGTATACATGAGCTCATGTGATTGTAAGATTCAATTGTGAAATCCTATTGAGTTAATTTGAATTCAAATTCATGATGGTATTTGACTCATCTTATGGCTTCAGTTCTATAGTCTTGTTGATAATGCTACTTTGAATTCATGATGGTTGTGGACTCCTGTTGTGTTTGAATGGTATTGTGTTCTTGCCTGACTTTGAATTAGCAATGATGTTCAACTCCCTCGTATTTCAATTGTATTATGTACTTGTGCTAATTTCCATGGTGACAACATACTCACAGGAGCTGGTCTGTGGGTTTTAGTTTCATGATCTGCAATCAATCACAATTGGGCTGCAAGAAGGTAAAATTGACAGTAATTTGTGCATGTTTTAATCTGCAGATGATGAGCAGAGATATATATCCCCATTTCTCATCTTGGGTGTTGTAAATCAAAAGTGCATTTATAGTGGGAGCATAGTACAGTCATAGAACTTATAATCTAAGCACAAGTCCCTCTAAGTCTTTGTCGTTGATGTGAAACTATATTAACAAGTTAGAACTGAGTCTAGATACATGCCATGGGTTCATGGTAAATCTCTTGTTTGCAAGAAAAGGTGAGAAAGAAAGCTAGTGGAGTCTTCAATAAGATGGAGTGCACACCAACAGTATTTGATCACAAGTATATTCTCAAAAGGAAATGAGGTGCAATATTTCACATTCAGGTTCAACTTCAAGGTCCAGTGTCCTTCCTATCAGTTGGAGTTTTTGCCCAAGAGCTGACTGCAAACTTGCGTACCTTCCCCTGCAGTGAGGAAAATCCACTCTTGCCCAAGGTGTTCAATAAATCCCGAGTTTTTCAGTCTCTTCAGTACTTCTGAACCAGGATTTGCCAATGCTAACTGCAACAAAACACCCAACAGCAGTTTTAATGATGAGAGGTCATAGCAAATGGAATTTTTTTGTGCTTCACAGTGAAACTTTTCTGCTTTTATCCACCAAAAAATGCTTTACAATGGGGATGAAATCATGGAACATAAACCTGTACCTGAATATTTTGCCTTTTCAAGATGCCTAGTATGTCTTCAAGTCCTCCAACAGCTGTACTATCGATGGACATAACCGCTGTATAAATCACCAAGCAAATGCAACTCCTTCACTGTCAGATGTTCCTTGAATTCTCTAGAAGTTTCATCTTGTGGGCTTGAAGAGACATAGGAAGTAAGCAACATAAATCCATTACATGGTTGCATTTGCACACTGAAATTGCATATAGTTATACACAGTGCAGTACCCTCCTACATGATCAAGCCACAAGTTTCTTTCCACATAGAAATGTGAAGCAATTTGCACTTACGGCTCAATTCTAAAATGACATATTGGAGAGGGACACCGTTGGGACCAGTACTTGAATACTCCTTTTCACGATTGACATATCTTTTGAGCCTGCAACAGCAACAATTTTGTCAGAAATTCAGGGAACAAAACTCAAACCCCCTACTATGAAATTCCTGGTAAATTTCTTTAGCAAAAACCCCACCTCTCTACAATGTAGTTGGTGTTTGCAAAGTAGATGGCAGCATCAATACGAACAAGAAGAATTCCAGGTATGCGAGTTGCGTCGGGATATTGTAAAACATTTCGGTATATATTGGTGCCAGGAATCTTTCCAAGGACAGCTGTGTGGGGTGCAATTACATGCACTATAATTTTCAATGCTGAGATACATACCTGTCAAAGATAACCGAAATCAATTTTGCACATATGCTTAGAAGAACAATGCACATTGCAGCAAAAACTTGCATGACAGTTTGACACAAAACAGGACAAAAGTTGTTCACCAGACTTGGAACACTTTGAGGAAAGCAAAAACTATTTTTCATGTATTTAAAGGATATAGTACTTACAGCAATAAGGAGCCCAATTTCGACAGAGACAAAAAATACTCCAAAGAAAGCACCCAGTAATGCAAGAAAGTCGACCTTGTCAACTTTCCAAATGTGATAGGCAGCTTTGACATCAATCAACCCAGTAACAGCTGCAATGATGATGGCAGAAAGTATACAATTGGGTGTGTATTTGAACAAAGGTGTTAGTGCCAACAACACAACCATCACCACAAGTGACATGATAATGTTGGAAAGAGCTGTTTCCACTCCTGAAGCAAAATTCACTGCAGACCTTGAAAAGGATCCTGTGCCATGCTCCCCACAATCACTTCCTCAGGAAACAGCATAACCAAGTGCAGAAAAGTTCTAGTGGAAATTCAAGGGATTAAGTTTATGAGCAAGATACATAGCAATGATTTTCCCACTATCAAATCCCCTCACATGGACAAGTTTTCAATCCACATTTTCTTCCTCATGTAGATGCAAGAAATCATTTCATGGAGATCATAAACTCTCATCATTTTTACATATTACTTGGCTGCAGGAAACAATCATGGATGTAACATGCTGCAAAGTTGCAAAGAGAATTTTGGAATTTTGCCTGACTCATCAAGTGATGAAACAGGGCGAAGAGATTCTTCTAACCTGTGGTAGTATAGCATGAGGTCAATGACCCAATGATGTTCATGAGTCCAAATGAAAGTATCTCCTTGTTTCCATCAAGGCGGTAATCTTTCAAAGTTGCAAATGTTCTTCCAATTGCAATACCTTCCTGTCAGATGCAGTGCAAGGAAACCATGAGGTCCAACCCAACCTGGTTCATATCATCTGAGTCCAATAATCTTATTGAGATTGCTCCATTGAGAATTATCCAACCATTGATGGTTGCCAACAATAGACAGAGAAAAGTTTTCTTACTGTAAGAGCAATGAATGCAGTTACAATTCCAATCTTAGCTCCTGCGGCTAGGTAATGTCCACTTAAGAAGAGCTGATGTGCTGATCGTGGATTTATGCCTTTGTGGATATGACCCACCTGCATTATTATACAGTTGGAAAGAAGCATCACTCTTCTCTGAGCAGCAAACTTTCTCTCTTCTTGTTCTTCCAACATGATCCTCACTGAATACTGTAGTATCAAATTTGGTTCAGAATCCTGAAATGCAGTTGCAAATCAAAAAAAATATTGCACTAAATTCATTGCACAAATTATGTCAAAAATCTGACAAAAGTTATATCACGTACAGTTGCAACGCCATCCTTATCAAGCCGTGCTTGAGATACAATCACTGTTGACACAATAACTGAAAACAGTGGAGCAATTGCTGACACCCAAAACAGCTTTTTCCACCTTTTCCCCTGCATCACAGTTTTCATGAACATATAGATAAAAGAGCTTTTGTAGTCAGCATAAACTCTTGCTATTCTTTTTGGTTGCATCTCCCATCTTGATCAAGTAAAGCCTGGGTGAGGAGGATTATTATGACTCATTTGACTACTACTACTATGCATTTGCAGCTACATAGGAATAGAGCTGAGGATTTGAAGACAAGAAAATGCTCACGATTTGTTTAGTAATGAGAAGAAAGATCAGAAAACAGACTCCAATGACTATGGTCTGCCAATTCCACTGCACATCACACATAAAACACAAGCACATGTGGTTACAGATTTGCATCATTCGTTATCACCACTTGATAACATGCCAAAACTAAGATCTCTGTAGAAGAAAAACAATGAGCATTGAGCTGAGGATCACAGGCAAGGAGCAAAAATTTCATGTCTTCTGTCATCAGATGCCTTTTCCCAGATTTCAAGGAGAAAGAATTGCAATGGAGCAGGTGACAGAAGCTTATGAATTACCTGCTTGGTTTCAGTAAACACAGACCTCAAGACGGGGACGATACCAGTTTTTGTTGTGAAGGTGGTTATGCCCAACAAGCCCTTAAGCTGCTGTAAACCAATGGTGATGGCAGCACCAGCCATAAATCCAACAATTGTTGCATGAGAGAGAAAGTAGATGACAAAACCCAGCCTGTTCAAGATCGCCATATACAAATCTTCAGTACTTAAGGAAAGATGAATATCCCCACGATGGTAATGCAGGAAACTTGGTTGACATTCCACAATTGTTGAGGAGGAAAAAATGAAATCCTTCTGCAGAAGATCAGATTGCAGAAATTGATTCTGAAAATGTCATTCTAATGTCTGCAGTAGAGATGACATGGGAGCAGCTGCACACCTGATGAATCCTACAGCTGCTTGGACAACACCAGCAAAGAAATTGGCAGTAAAAGCAAGGCGCAGATAATTGGGATCGTTTGTGTCTGAGATTTCGTTTTTCAACAATGTGCCAAGGAGAATAGACACAACAGCAACTGGACCGATGGCTATATGTCTTGAGCTTCCGAGTGCTGCATATATCAGTGGTGGAACAAAGCTCGAGTCTGCAAACCATAATTAAAGAAACAAAAGTTCTTAACTTGAGGGCAGAAATCAATAAATTATTCAAAGGACCTAGACAATCTATCTCATGGCTGCACACAACTTGAATCTCTCCTCTGCCTTGCACACTTTTTTCTCCTTCCATTTTCATTCAAGCAAAACAGTACACTGGCGGTTTGTTGAGAGATAGCAGTGGGGATGAAATCGCCTTACATAGTCCATAAACTGACGGCAGACCTGCAAGCTTTGCATATCCTAAATCCTGCCAGAACCAACCATGAAAGCCGGAGCTTCAGAGTTTCTTTCTCGCAATTTCTCAAGAGCGGAAGCAATCAAAGATCAAACAAACATAAGCACAAACCAAATCCTCTGAGGCTCTAAGGACTTTCGTGATTTGACAAAACTGTAAGAGATTGAGAACTTAGATGCGAGCACTTCATGACTAGATAGCCATCAAAAATTGCTTTCTGTGGTGGACCTGCAATTGTGCTGTGAGAATGTCAGAGCGAACTGGTGATATCTACCTGAGGGACTGCAAGGCTTGCAATCGTAAGGCCTGCAACAAGATCGGAGGGAAACCATCTGGGATTGTATCGAGGGAGCCAATCCAAAATGGGCACGGCGTATTTCAACAAGAGAAATGCTCGTTTCCCTGCGGTCTGGTTCTGGAACTGACGCAGAGATTCATCGTGGAAGAAAATCTCTTTGATAGGACCTGTAACATCGTGCACCAAGCTGTTATTCGGAGGAATGTTGACCTTGTGCACCAATGGCGTGGTCTCTTGGGTACCGGCCTCCGGTTTCGTTGGTGAGTTGTAGGTCCAAGGAGAGGCCCCAGCTGGCTGATCAACGCCCACCTCGCTCCCATCACTTGCACCGCCGTTTCCGACCATCTCTTCTTTCAATTCACGCTTCCTGTCAATCCTGTGCAGACAGACACTCCTCTTAATTATATGATACGCTGATTTGTGCAAGTCTGCAACCTGGATGTTTCCAGAATTAGCCTCGAAGATCACGGTTCCTAAAATCTCAGACTAGGAGTTGTGGAAGACTACAAATTCTCAGCGCTTAATATTATTGACTCCTAGTGCACGCGAAAATTTCTCGTAATTAATACAATTGAATTCATACAACAGCAGCAGACACAAAAACCAAAAGTATCACTATGATTTCGCAAGGTGATAAGGGAGCTCGAGTTACCTAGTCCACTAACTCTTTTTCTTTTTTTCCTGATCTAGATGAAGTTCTAGGCTGCATAAGAGGGAACGGAAGTGGGAGCTCTCTAGTCTTGGAGGTAGTTAAAGCGGCCATTAACCGTGTAGCAGTAATGCACTTTAACATGCGTACCTGGGAGTGATGACAAGAAAATCAAGTGAGGTCACGACTTCGCTGGATTGGTACGAGTTGCAAAGCAGATTGTACAAGTGATTGAACCAACTGACATCTTGACTTCGTGGGATTTATATACAAGATGCCTTCGTTGGCTCTCTTTGCTAGCTCTCTATTGGAAGGCACAGACCAAGGAAATAGTTTTCAGTTGATCCTACCTCCTATTTTTAGGAATGTTCTCCAGGTGTTAATGTGAACCGTGTGAGTTCTCGCTTGGAGAACTTCATGGAGCTTTTCATATTTAAACTCTTGTTGCTTGTTTCAACTTTGTGATAAGCGACATAAGGATTATGCGACGAGCAAGAGGGCTTGTTTGGATTGAGGCTAGTTATTAATTGTTAGAATACTAATTACTTACATCTAAGCTGGAACTCTAGACAAATTGGTGGCATGATTATTCATAAGGGTCTCTTTATAGGTACCCACGCCAGTGGATTGGGGTATTAGTGTAAGAAAAAAGGGGTGACCAACACAGTTCGGAGCATAAATTCCTAGCAGCCAATGAGACGAGAAAGCAGGTAGACAAGATGCCTTTTCTTTTGAGGAGTCTGGGGGAAGGTTTGGATTGTAATGTTCCCAATGTGTTACCATCAAGTTTTAATCCATTCACATGAAGTTCACAACGCATTCTCAAACTGATTCCCCAACTTCTCTAAATGTCCGCAAAATATTCCCGATATCCCCACGCTTTATCCCATCACGTTTGCTCAAAAAGTTGAACTTACATAAACTATATAACTGGGCCAAAGGTCTATGATTCTATTTTGAGATGTCAATCTTTGAATGGGAAAGGTATCGGAAGTCACATAATCTTCCAGTAGTCGTAGGAAAAGAAAGAATTTAACTTTGGAATGCCAAAATAAAATTATAAATACGCACCGATATGAGACTAAATGACAAGATGAGCCTCTCTATAATCACACCTAAGCTAATGCCACCCAAAAAGGAGAACAAAAACAATAAGAAAAGGTGAAAGTTCGAACTGAAAGGACATTAAAAACCTCTTCTTCGCCAAACTCACCGATTCACCACGCAAGGTCCACCAATATTCACGCCGTTACTTCCGACGAAGGCCACGTCCAGGTTCATCCCCTGACGCGTGTCCATCCTTTTCTTCAGAGGATTTTTGGCCAAATTCCCGGCAAGGAAGTTCCACATGGACGATTTCCCATGCATCTTGCACTATCTTTGTCGCCACCTCCAAATCTGGACAGTTTTACAAATTTTTGCGAAAGTGGTGTGTGCGTTTTATTAGCGGAATCGCAGACTTTCCAACTTTTCTCTATAGTTTTAATCCGATGATTTAAATACTAAATCATGGTTTTGAATGTCCACTACTAACTGCCAGCTGCAACTGCGCAGAGTCCTTGATCCTTCGGCTCATGGTCAAGCTAGTTGTAAGTAGCTCTCCATGCATCTGAGAGGTGGCGATCCGATGCTGTTCAGCTCGTAGCGGAGACAATGGATCCCCTTGTATCCGGAGATTCTTTCTCTTCTTTATCTTTTACTTGCCACTTTTCCAAATGGAAGCATTCAGTACTAACTCAGTGAGGAGACGTCAGTAGGAGGGTTCTGAACGTCAGCGACGTCCATTACATTTCGTTGTCTCGTTCTAAGCCTGCTGTTGTTGAGTTTTCAGCAGGACCATTCTTCCTTGGTTCCCTAAGCAATCAATCACATTGCGATTTCTGAAGAGTTCAGGTAGTTAAGCTTGACATTTGATCTTAATCTCGATTCAAAATCGTTGTGGATACTGATTTACAAAGGCTTTCGACATCTGGACTTGAAGGTTTATAGCATACAACTATATCGACATGGTTCATGTGTTTGCAACTTGTCTGGTTCCAAGTAGAGTTTTAATGGCACTTACTGTGGTTGTGACGACGTTGTTTGCGATCCCATGATCCAAAGGCAATTGGAACTGCAACCTCCTCTTCACTGCAAGTTCTATGTAAGTTTAATTCAAGTAATTGCATAATTGCATGTTGAGAAGATTGGATTGCAACGATTTTTTATATCATCAAAACACAAAATTTGTTTTGCAAAGATAGATTTTGAAGGCATTTGGGTAAGTATTAAGGTTCTTCAAGTTATGAAACATTGGTATGAATTTTTTTTGCTTTAAACATAAACACATTTATATGTTTATTTTCATGTTTATGTAAACATATAACATATTTTTACACATTCTTTTGAATTATTTAGTGGCACTTGAAGATGTGAACACATATAATGAAAAATTATATTACGAGTTGAACATTTCAATGTGTAATTTTAAATTAATTTAAAACATAAGTTTGCATGAAATAATGAATTAAAATTGCTCATTAAAAGCTGATACGACAAATGAATTTTCAATATTATGTAAATATAGATGATGTTTTTTCAAAATCTTGAAGAGGGTATCATGTTAGTGATGATCAATTGTGAGGTGATCAATTTCACAAATAAGGTTGATTAAATTTTGCATTTTATGTTTTCATAAATAAGATTCATCATATTTGATCATAAATCGTTATTTTTTATGCATCTCCACATGTCACTAAGTAATTTGAACATTCATCCAAAATGGATTTGTGAAAAACCTATTTTTTGATTTGTTTAAAATACTTTACATGTAATATTTTGAACTTGACCAAAAAGTGTTTGTATAATGCTTTATATGTCCAGCATTTATACCGACATTCTTTTGAAAACCAAAATGAGTTCAGTAATGGACATTACATTTTGGGAAACACTTCCATGCACTCCATGCATGGTGGGCCAGTGTGAATGGAGTTTCATAATTTTCCATAGTACAAGTAGTTGGTTCCAATATAGTGGCCCACCTCATTCATTAAATAACATTGTAAGAACTTGGCCCTTGCCATCAATTCACAAAGTGTAATCGTTTAGGAGGAGGGCATTAGGAAAATGTTAAATCGGCTTAAGATTGTAAATGCATTCCATACAAAAGTATTGCTTCTATTTTCTCCCCTAGTCTAGCCTTTGCCCTCTTCATATTTTCTAAAAACAATTGGGTGATACTTGGGCACATTTTGTACCTACCTTCCATGTTGTGAATGTTCCCAAAGGCACAAAACATGCCCAATGACATGTTACATACCCCTGATACCCATAAAATGTCCAAAACATGCGATTAAAGACCACCTTACTGTGACTAAGGACAAATCCACCAAAGGTCTTTACCAATGTTGGTGGGTGATTTTTGACTCTTATGAAGAACTTCCAATTTTGGTTGTTTAGAAAAAAAATAGAATAATTTCAGTTCCACAAAAAATTTGAACCTTGGCAGGTCTAGTTTTGGGTTAGTGCTTGAATTTTTTTTCAAATTTTGGTTCCAATTTTTGTTTTGCAAATCAGACCTGGTTTTGGGTAACTTGGTCCAATATCAACGATTAATTACTTCTTAGTTTCTAGTTAGCCCATAGTTCCAAATTTTTTTTTCTGTCCTACAAATAAAAATTATTTTCAAAAATCTTGGTTGTAGTTCCAAAATTGGGTCCAAGTTCAATTTTAGTTCCAAAAGAGAATTTGATTTTAGACTTGGTCCCAATTTTGATTCTTGAAGCAAATTCAAATATACACTTGGTTTTGATTTGATTTTTATTAATTGCAATTCGAATAATTAGTATCAATTGGCCAAACTTGGTAAATGCACATTGCTAACGGAGCCTAGGGTCAATTTCCACATTGACAAAGCGAACAATTATTATTTTTCAAAAAATGAATTCGTTTTTTAATTTTAAAATAGATTTTTCCATCATCTACTATAATATTGTCATATGAATAATGAAATTATTTAAAGTGTAGCCTATGATAATTATGATGATTTTCAACATGTCAACTTCATATTTTCACAAATTTTCATTTCACTATTGTGAGGAATATTTAACAACGGAACTGACCTTAAGGTAAGGTAATCTTTACATATGATGCATAAGAGTTGATCAACATTTGATAATTCATGAATTGTTCTACATTTCCTAGGGACAAGCAAATATGATAAAACATTTATTCACATTGGAAATCATTTGGAGATTGGAAAATTTTCATGGTATATTTTTAGGGCACCTTATGTTCATGAATATTATTAAATAAAATCTCATATTTTGTAATTATATGCAATTATGTGTCATTTGCAATTTTTTTCACAATTATTAATTATCCTTGAGAAATTTATGACTATTTTATAATTATGCCGGGATTATAATACTGATTTGAAAATAATCTTTTTATATCAATGATTTTTGAAATGTATTTCATTCATGAATAAATTGTTAAGTCCCATTGGTTGCATTAGTAATCAAACGCAAATAATTTGTTTAGAGACTAAGTTGTTTTATGAATATATTAAAAGCTTAGTACCAACATGTATCGAAAGGAATAAGGTATTAAAGTTAGATTTAGCATATATGTAGAGTATATTATATATATTTTAAAGGTTAATTATTAAATTATTATTAGTTTAATAAGGTCTATTATATATGTAATTTATTAAATGCATATTAAAATTATTGATGTTATGTTGGAGGTATTACATGTATAATAAAATTGTCTTTACATATGCTTAGGTTGTATTAAGTTATATTATGATTATATGTAATCTTGATAAAATATTATGTTTTCACTCAAGGTTGTACCAACATGTATAAAGAAAAATGATTGAAAACTTGATATTAGTGTTAGATGCCAACTAAGTTTTAAATAAAAATTAATCAAAGTTTAGTCAATGTTTAGTTAAATTCTGATTTAGTTATAGTTTAACCAAGTTTTTATTTAATCATTGTTTAATTGAGGTTCAATTTAGTCAATGTTAATCAAATTTTGATTTAGTCATAATTTAACCAAGCTTTTATTTAATTATTGTTTAATTATGCTTTAGTTTAAACAAAGTTTAATTTAACAAAGGTTTAGTCATTGATTTTTAATTTAACCAATATTTTGTCAAGTTTTAACCAAATATTAATGGAATAAAAGTTTAGCCAAAGTGCCATGTCGTAAATATAATTTAAACATGAATGTTTTATTGGCCTAGCTTAAGTGCCACATAGGTAATGTCAGTTCGTAGGTTAAGTTAATTAATAGGTAGCAAGTTAGGTTAAAAGGTAGTAGGTTAGGTTAGGTGGGTAATTAAGTACTAGATAAGTGGGTAGGTAGTTAATTAATTACTTAGAGATACTAGTTAGAACTAGGTTGTGAATAAAATGTTTATTTCATATGGTTTGTTTTTCATTTTTGTTTGATAATTATATAAGGAAATACATTATAAACATTGAAAAAAAACACAAAAAAATTAAAATGGAAGTGCCATTTTGGATGAACTAATAAAAAAATTTCAATCATAAAAGTTAAATCCAAAATGAAATAGGATCTTCTTAACTAAATGCCATGTGGCTTAAACCTATGCTTACCCTAGGTGTCATGCCACATCAATATGGGCTTAACCTAGGTGTCACATAGGCTATTGGAGCTTAGGTTTAACTTAGGTGCCATGCCATGTCCTAGATTTAGGTGCCATGTGATTTAGGCGTAGATGCCATATGGTTGAAGCCTAGGCGATGTGACCAAGATTAAAAATTGAATTTTTTAATTCATTTTATGTGCCATGTAAGCTTTCAAGTTGACTAGGTTTGTCAATCTAAATTTTCCAAAATAAATGTGGGAGATGGAAATTTAAATTTTTAAATTTTTTTGAAATTATGCCACATGACAATGTGTAATTGCTCAATGTAGTCACAAATTGTGATAACTAGTAGTAAAACATTATATAGTCAACAAATGAAAACATATATGATTAATTATATATTTCATCCATGTGCGTTGTGTTGATATTATCTTGAATCACTGAATGACTAATGTTAAGTACAATTAGACTTATGCAACTAATAAAAAACCTAGTTATTAAAGTGATTTGTGATTTTT
>Ga0116230_10004065_pt1 | contig 14319 bp, 13 predicted proteins | sample S1TSphfallax_3_FD_88678 | JGI IMG/M metagenome (GOLD analysis project Ga0116230, IMG submission 88678) | Host-associated microbial communities from peat moss isolated from Minnesota, USA - S1T2_Fd - Sphagnum fallax MG | ecosystem: Host-associated > Plants > Peat moss > Unclassified | place... | reverse complement strand
TGATGCTCTGGTCTGCATCGGACGCGACCGCGAACTTATTGCGGCACTCGCTTACCGAGAATTTGTTGAGTTTGTCGATGTCGTCGTGCGAAACGCCGATCACCGTGGCGCCCAAGGCTTTGAACTTGTCGGTCGCCTCCGCAAACTCGTGCGCCTCGATCGTGCAGCCGGGCGTGAACGCGGCCGGGTAGAAATAGAGGACCACCGGACCCTTCTTGAGCGCATCGGCGAGCGAGAACGTGAATGGCTTACCGGCGAGCGTCGCCTGCGTCGTGAAGTCGGGCGCCACGGCGCCCGGTGCCAGAGCGGCATACGACTGCGCGGTCAAAATACAGGCGCCCAAGGCAAAACCACTGAATCGCTTCATCATGAATACTCCCCTGGAGCTGAATGGTGGAACTCAATCGCGCAAGAGTTTGCGCTAAGCTGGCGATACCGACAACCGCCATGACAAAAAGGGATGCATCAACATGAGCCGATTCACCCAGGCACGCCTGTTCACGTACGCGGCCCGATTGACGCGGGCGGGGGCAATGAGCGTCGTGATACTGAGCGTGGTGATGGTGATGAGCGTGATTCCGCTGGCCCAGGCACAGACATCGGCCCCAGCCCCGGCCCCGGCGCCCCGACCCATCGCGCTCAAAGCCACCCACTTGTTCGACAGCGTGTCCGGCACGCTGGTCCAGCACGGCGTGGTACTCATCGAAGGCGCGCACATCACGGCCGTGGGTAGCGACATCACGATTCCGGACGGCGCTCAGATCATCGATCTTGGCGATGCGACCTTGCTGCCGGGACTCATCGACGCACACGTGCATTTGTCAATGCAGTCCGGACCGCATTGGTACCACGACTGGTACGACGACATCATGCGTTTTCCTGCGGAACAAGCTCTGTACGGTGCGCACTACGCCAAGGCGACCCTCGAGGCGGGCATCACCACGGTGCGCGACGTCGGATCGTCCGACTACATCTCGCTCGGGCTGCGCAATGCCATCGCGGCCGGCATGATTCCCGGACCGCGCATGCTGGTCTCGAACTACGCCATCGGCTCCACCGGCGGGCATGCCGATCAGGATCCCGTGCCGCCCCAGCGCATCGCCGTGGCGGGACCCATCCAGGGCGTTTGCAACGGTGTCGATGCCTGCCGCGAAGCCGTTCGCTACCAGATCAAGTACGGTGCCGACGTCATCAAGTTCATGCCCTCCGGTGGCGTACTGTCCCTATCCGATCCCGTCGACAACGTACAACTCACTCAAGACGAGATGAACGCCATCATCTCCGAAGCACATGCTTGGGGCCGGAAGGTGGCGGCTCACTGTCACGGCGATCGCGCTGCCAAGATGGCCATCGCCGCCGGCGTCGACTCCATCGAACACGGTAGCTTCCTGCGCGACGACACGCTCCTCGAGATGAAGAAGAAGCACGTCTATTTGGTCGCGACCTTGTTCGCCGGCGCATGGGTGGGCGAACATGCGGACAACTATCCGCCCGTCATCGCCGCCAAGGCGCGCGCCGCGGCGGCGCAGATGCAAACCATGTTTCAACACGCGGTCAAGATCGGCGTGCCGCTCGCCATGGGCACCGACGCGGGCGTCGAGCCGCATGGCTTGAATGCGCGCGAGTTCTCGCTGATGACCAAGAACGGACTCTCGGCAGCGCAGGCTTTGATCGCCGGCACCGCGAACGGCGCCGACCTGCTCGGCGTTGCCGACAAAACGGGCACGCTGCAGGCCGGGAAATTCGCCGACGTGATCGCCGTGCCCGGCGATGTGCTTGCCAACATTGGCGCGACCGAGCACCCCACGTTCGTGATGAAAGAGGGAGTCGTTTACGTGGGGGGTGGGCGGTGAGCGCGCTCGGATTCCGCATTAGCTGGGAAGCCTCATCACCTATTGTGTATGCTGTTGTGTATGTGCAGGATTCCCGCTAGAATGGAATCCTAGTTTAAGGAGGACCGAGGAGCTTGGCATGTCTGTAAAAGCCGAAGATCTCATGCGCCAGCAATACCTGGTGCCGCGCAAGAGCGTGAAGAAGCTTCGCGAGATGAGCCGACGCGAGGGCGTCTCCGCCGGCGAACTCGCACGGCGGGCCATCGAGGCATACACCTCCGGAAACATTCTCACCGAGTCCGAAGAAGAGCTGGCTTCGCGCGCGGTGCTCAGAGACATTCATTCCCAAGTGCGCGCGGCTCTCACGCGGATCGACGCTAGCCTTTCCGAGAATCTGGCGCGCGAACGAGCGCTTGCTGACGGCAGCTTCCGGGCTCAGGTGGTCGCCGAGACCAAGGCGTGGTTCGATGCACACCCCGAGGAGGCTCAAGGGATCGTGGACCTTTTCGCTCCGAAGGCGAACGCATGAGTCTCATCGCCGAAGTCATCAAGTATGGAAAAGATATCGTGCTGCTGGGCGAGCGGGTTGACGCCCTCATGACGGGCAGGAAGGAAACGACCGCCCGGCTCGAGGACCACGAACGACGCTTGATCCGCATCGAAACGTTGATTGAAATGTCGCAGGCCCGTCAGCGCGAGTTGCGCAAGTATTGAGCAACGGCCCCGCGGTGACGGTTCGCAGACTCGCAGCTTTTGCTACGTCGATGATCTGATAGACCGCATGGTGCGGGCGTTTCGCGGCGTGACGGGAGCAGGATGGCGGGGGTTCCCGTGCCGCTCGGGGCAGGTGGTATCCCTTGCTCGGACCAGACGTTTTGACGTCAAAACGCCAAAACGTCAACCGCCGCATAGGGATATGCCATCCCGCTCGCCGCTCGAACCTGTCGGCCTACCGCAGCACATCCCGCATCTCCCGACACACCCGCCCGACGTCCTCATCTTCCATGGCCGGAAAGAGCGGCAGCGTCACCGTCTCGCGGCCGACTCGCGCCGCCACGGGGGTATCCTCGGGGCGGTAGCCTCGTTCCCGGTAGTACGTGAGGGCTGGAATGCAGGGGTAGTGCACACCGATGCCGATCCCTCGCGCCCCCATGCGCTGCTGGAATTCGGGCCGGCTCATGCCCCACTTTGAAAAGTCGATCAACACTTGAAACATGTGCCAGCTGTGCCCGGCATCGCCCTGCGCGGGCAAGACCACGGCGTCGAAGCCCTCGAGTTCGGAAAAATACCGCTCCGCCAGCGCGAGCCGGCGCGCGTTGAATTCATCGAGGCGGCGCAATTGATCCAGCCCGATCTGCGCCGCAACGTCACTGAGATTGCTCTTGGCACCGGGGAACATCACGTCGATTTCGCCCGCGGCATTGCGTTTGATGCCGTGGAATCGGTATTGCTCGATCGATGCGGCGGCCGCGGCATCGGCCGTCGCGATGGCGCCGCCTTCGATGCTCGTCATGTTCTTGTTCGGATGGAAGCTGAACACCACCAGATCGCCAAAGCTACCGATGCGCTGGCCGCGGTAGCGCGTCCCGATGGCATGGGCCGCGTCTTCGACCACCCGCAGTCCATACCGCGACGCGATGCCATACAACGCCTCCATGTCCACGGCCAGACCCGCGAAATGCACCGGCATGATGGCGCGCGTCTTCGAGGTGATCGCGGCCTCCACCAGATCGAAATTCAAGTTCTTGCTGTGCAGCTCGATGTCGACGAACACCGGTGTGGCGCCGACACGGGCGATGACGTTGGCGCTCGCGGCGAAGCTCATGGCGGGCACGATGACCTCGTCGCCCTCCCCTACGCCGGCCACCTCGAGCGCCATTTCCAGGCCGGCGGTCGCGGAGGTCATCACGCGTACATGACGGTCCCCACCCACGTAGCCCGCGAGCGCGGCTTCGAACAGCTGAACCTTGGGGCCACTCGCCAGCTGACCCGAGCGAAACACATCGGCAACCGCGGCGATGCTGTCCGCATCGATCGACGGTCGGGTGAAGGGCAGAAACGGTTTCATGCGGAACTCCTCGATACCAAAACCACGCCGGCACAGATGAGCGCTATCCCCAACACTTTAGCCGACGACAGGGATTCGCCCAACCACAGGACCGAAATCGCCGCCACGACGATATAGCCCATGGACAGCATCGGGTAGGCCGTGCTCACGGGCGCCTTCGACAAGGCCGCGAGCCACACGCAAAGGCTCGTTCCGTAGCATGTCATGCCAATCCAAAAAGACGGGCTCTTGGCAAGGATCAGGACCGCGCTCACGAGCGTCGGTATGCTGAAATCAGCGAATTGCGCGAGCGGGCGTGTGGCGATTTTGAGCAGCAATTGGGCCGCGGCGTTCAAGCCCACACCCATCAAAATGAGCGCCCAGGTCATCGCGCTGATCGTGTCCATGGCCGCGTCCGCGTTCATCGTCGCGCCACCAACACGCGGTGCACATCGCGAGCCAACTCGCGCATGGGCAGACCCCGGCTCTGCAAGTCGTCGAACATCTCTCTCTCCATGACGGCATAGCCGTCTGTCAGGGATTGCCACTGCGCGACGAAAGTCGCCACATCGGGTATTTCCGCGCCGGGGTCATGCCGTAGTCCAAAGTCGAGTTCGCCGCGGTAGGCCACGAGCCGCATGGTGCGCCGCCAATAAAACGGCAGCGTCTGATCGTAGGTGGCGACACTGTAGAGCGGCGCGCCCTTAGGGATGGGGTCGAGCGCCCGCGCGAGCACGACACCCGAGTACACCGGCGCCACGTGCGCCGCGGCGCGCGTCAACAGCAGGCCGGCCATGCACCAGCCCACGCCCAAAAACACCACGGCCCGCGTGAGATCGCGCCGGCACCGCAGGATCACGAACAGCCCCGACACACCGAGCAGCACGCCGATTTGCCTGAAAGGTCCCGCCAGCTGCAGGAAATACTGATTGCGCTCGCTGGGCGGGAGGAGCCGCGGCGCCGCGATGCTGAGGGCGAGCAACGCGGTACCCGCGATGACGGTGAATGCCGCGGTGATGAGGGTATCGCGCCGCAGGGTGTCGGTGGGCAACGCGCCGATCAGCATCGCCACCGCAGGCATGGCCGGCAGCAGGTACGGGATGAGCTTGGAATCCGACAGCGAAAAGAAGACGCCGATGAACAGCACCCAGATCCACAAGAATATCGCGGCATCGAATTCCCCCGGCGGCATCCGGCGCCGCCAAGTCAGGCTTAGCACGCGCAAGGCCGACATCGTCCATGGAATGCTACCCAGCACGAACACCGCCCCGAAGAACCACCAGACCTCTTCGCGGTCGGCACTGGGCGTCAAGTACCGCGCCAGGTGCTCGTGGACGAAGAAGAACTCGAGAAAATCCGGCAGCCGCCGCGCGGCCAGCCAATGCCAGGGCACGGTGAGCACGAGGAACAGCGGCAGCCCCCAAAGCATCCGCAGCCGGCGCCAAGGTGCGACATCGCGCGTGAACAGGCTATAGCACACCAGCACGGCCGCGGGGATGGCGGCGGCCACCAATCCCTTGGTGAGCACGCCCAGGCCCACCGCCGCCCACGCGGTCAGCATCCACCGTCCGCGCAGCGCGGCCGCACGTGGCGCACCCGAGTACCGTCCCTCCAACCGTTGGGCGGTCGGCCCCGACAACCCGGCGTGCTCCAACTCCCCCGCCGGCTGTGCCATCAGGAACGCCGCCAGCGCCAGCGTCATGTAGAACGTCAGGCTCATGTCGAGGGTGAGGAGGTCGCCCATGACGACGAACAGCATCATGCTCGACAGCACCGCGGCGGCACGCCAGGCTGCGGCGGCATTCCAGAGCCGCGCGGCCAAGAACCACACCACGGCGAGCGTGCCGAGCGCGCAGCAGGCCGTGTATAAACGCGCGGCAAATTCGCCCTCGCCGAACAGCCACAGGCTCAAGGCGGTGGCCCAGTACTGCAGCGGCGGCTTTTCGATGTAGGCAACGCCGTTCAAATGCGGGATGACCCAGTCCCCATTGCGCAGCATCTCACGAGGAATCTCGGCATAGCGGCCCTCGTCCGTGTTGAACAGCGGCCGTGCCGGCAGCATTGCCAACCACAGCACGGCGACGAAGGCGCCCAAGCCCAGATAGACCCACGACGCATGCGGTGCGTCCGGCGTTGCTTCGGCAGCAGGTTCCAGAGTCACGGGTGCGGGGGGCAGGGGTGCTTGAATCAGTGCGCAACCTTGCCCGGCGATTGCACGGCCAGCAACCCGGACCGCCCGGGAATCTCGCCTTGGATCACCGCGCGCACCGGTAGCGGCCGTTGCACGGCGGCCGCATGAATCTCGGCCATCCGCGTGATCGTTGCGCCCGCCTCGCGCCACTTGACCAGCAGCGACTCGAACGCATCCAAGAGGAGCATCCCCTCGAGTTCAGCGTGCAGCGTGAACACATGCAGCGGTGGCGCCGTGGGATCGGGCGCGTTGGCCGAGAGCCTGAACACCGCGTCGGCGATGTTCGATTCGTTGATGCCGTCGCGGCCCAAGAGCTCGTCGAAAGTGGGCAACGTGGTCGGCAGCTGTGCACACGGGCTCGCCACGCCATCGAGCATCGGCAAGAACGCCGGCCCACCCCGCGTGTCGCTCGCGTAACGCAAGCCGCGGTCGCGCTCGAGCTCGAGCGCGTGCGCGTTGATCTGCCAGCCCGCGGCCGCATGCGATTGCGGCGCAAATCCGAAAACCCGTGAGAACGCCTCCAAGCCGCGCTCGAATTCCACACGCGTCCACGCCGCCGTCGCGCGCGCAACCGTGTCCTGCCAGCGTACGTGGTCATAGGTGTGTAAACCCACTTCGAAGCCGGCATCGTGCACGGCACGCATGTGAGCGCCGCCTTGGGCGCCGATGTCCGGCCCGGGCAGCAACACGCCGTAGAGCAGCGTCTTCAGTCCATAATGCTTGAGCACCGACGTACGGGCCACTTTCTGCGCGAAGCCCTTGCGAAACACGCGGCGCATGGCGCGGCCCGTATGATCGGGTCCCACCGAAAAGTAGAACGTGGCATCGAGGCCGTGTTTCTTCAGGAGCGCCGCGAGCCGCGGCACGCCCTCGCGCGTGCCCCGCAAGGTATCGACATCGACCTTCAGGCCGATGCGTGCGCCGTCAAGCATGGCTCGACAACAACGCCGAAGCCGACGGCAGCGCGTGTGCGTAAGAATCGAAGATGGCTTTCAATGCAGAGCGCATGTCGGTTTTCGGCGTCCAACCCAGTTCCGCGGTCGTATTCTGGATCGACGGCAGGCGTGCTGGTATGTCGGCATAACCCTTGCCGTAGTAATCGAACGAGGAGATATCGATAAGCCGAGTGTTGCGCGCGGTGGGCGCATATTCGGCGCGCTCCAGGGCGATCTCGAGCATCATGTTGGCGAGTTCGCGGATGGAATAGGAATTGTAGGGATTGCCGATGTTGTAGATTTTCCCATCGGCAATGCCGTTCGGATTGTCGATGATCGTGGTCAGACATTCCACGGCATCGTCGATGTACGTGAACGCCCGTGTTTGACTGCCGCCGTCCACGAGTTTGATCGGCTCGCCGCGCACGATGTGGCCGAGAAATTGCGTCAACACACGCGAACTGCCTTCCTTCGGGTCATCCATGCTGTCGAGACCGGAGCCGATCCAGTTGAACGGCCGGAACAACGTGAACTGCAGTCCCTGCTGCCCGTAGGCATAAATGATGCGGTCGAGCAATTGCTTGACGCAGGAATAGATCCAGCGCTGCTTGTGAATGGGGCCGAGCACGAGTTCGGTCGTCTCCGGATCGAATTCCTTGTCGCGGCTCGCGCCATAGACCTCCGACGTCGACGGGAATACCACGCGTTTCTTGTACTTGACGCAGTGCCGGATGATGGGCAGGTTGGCCTCGAAATCGAGTTCGAACACCCTTAAGGGTTCGCGCACGTAGGTCGCCGGGGTGGCGATGGCCACCAAGGGCAACACCACATCGCACTTGCGCACGTGATACTCGACCCACTCGAGATTGATGGTGATGTCGCCTTCGACGAAATGAAAACGCGGGTTGCCGAGCATCGCGGCCACACGCTCGGATTGCAGGTCCATGCCATAGATATGCCAATCGGTATGGGCGAGAATGTACTTGCTCAGGTGATGGCCGATGAAGCCATTGACGCCGAGAATCAACACGTTTTTCAAGATGAACCCCTAGAACCAGACCAGATCAATTCAGTGCGAGCGGCAGAGGCGACAACGCCGGCAACGCGGTGTCGGGCGCGACCGGTTCGCCGTCCACCGACAGCCGCAAAATCCTGAGGCGGCGCCCGTCGGCACAGTCGACGTACCAAGCCTGATCGGCAACATACAGGCACGGCGCCTGACCCGGGTATCGCACCGGCCCCCCGTCCAGCCGCGTCTCCAAGACCGCAAGCCTACACCCGTTCACGTCGGTAAAGGCGCCGGGAAACGGCGGCGCCACGGCGCGCACGAGATCATGCACCGCGCGTGCCCCTTGCCGCCAATCGATGCGTCCGTCTTCCGGGCGTCGCCGGCCGAAATACGACCCTGCGGCGAGATCCAGCGGCCGATGGGCGGCGGTACCGGCAACCAAGGCGGGCAGGCTGCGCGCGAGCACGTCAGCCGCCGCGTTCGCCACCTTCATGGACACTTCGAGGGCCGTGTCGTTCTCCAATATGGGCACCGATTGCTGGTCGACCAGCGCGCCGGCATCGGGCTTCTCGAGCATGTAATGCAGGCTCGCACCGGTGGTGGTTTCACCGTGGAGGATGGCCCAATGCACCGGGGCCCGGCCGCGGTATTTCGGCAGCAGGGAACCGTGCATGTTGAGCGCGCCGCGGCGCGGCACGGCGAGCCACGGCGCCTTGAGCAGATGGCGGTAATAGAAGGAAAACAGAAAATCCGGCGCCGCCTGCCGGCCCTCATCCACCCATTCGGCCGTATTGGGATCGTCCGGCGTCTCCACTCGAAGTCCTTGCTGCCGGCCGAGTTCCCGGACGCTCGCGAACCACCGACTTTCGGTCGGATCGTCCTCGTGGGTGAACAAGATCGGGATCTCGATGCCGCGGTCCAGCAACTCGCGCAGACACCGGACCCCGACTTCGCTGTACGCAAAGACGACCGCGCGGGTCACGGCTTGGCCCTAGATCCGCTGGCCACGCTCGCGACCTCGGCACCGTCCGCGCCGTCCTCGACGGCCTCCAACACCGCCTCGACGAGGTAGCGCGGCCGCTCGCGCACCTGCGCGTAAATGCGGCCCACGTACTCACCCAGCAAGCCGATCCCGAACAGGGCGAGGCCGATGAAGAAGAACACGACGCCGAACAACGTGAACACGCCCTCGGCCTCGGGACCTAAGATGATGCGACGCACGAACAAATAGATCACCAACAGCGCGGACAGCGGCGTGACCGCCATGCCGATCATGGAAAAGAGCTGTAGCGGCACCACGGAGAAACCGGTGATCAAGTCGAAGTTCAAGCGGATCAGGCTATAGAGCGAGTACTTCGACTGGCCGGCGTAGCGCTCCTCATGCGCGATGGGCACCTCGATGGGATTCATGGCATAGAGCGACGCCAGCGCCGGGATGAACGTATTGATCTCCCGGGTGTGATTGAGCGCGGTGACCACCGAGCGCGCGTAGCCGCGCATCATGCAGCCCTGGTCCGTGATCCGCACCGGCGTGATGCGCTCGCGCAGCTTATTCATGCGCTTCGAGAGCGTGCGCCGCCACCACGTGTCCTGGCGTTGCTGGCGGATGGTGCCGACGTAGTCATAGCCCTGGTCGAGCATCTCGACCAGCTTGCCGATCTCCTCGGGCGGGTTTTGCAGGTCCGCATCGAGCGTCACCACATACGTGCCGCGGGCATAGGACAAGCCCGCCATGACGGCCGAGTGCTGCCCGAAATTCGCGTGAAACAACACTACGCGGGTTTCTCGCGGCCGCCGCTGGAATTGCTGGCGCAGCAACGCCACCGAGCGATCCTTGCTGCCGTCGTTGACGAACACGCACTCGTACGAACACCCCAGCGCATCGAGCGCCGGGTACAGGCGCGCGAACAAGGTGGGCAGCACCTGTTCCTCGTTGTAGACCGGTATGACGACGCTGAGCTTCGGACCGGAAAGGGACTCTTCCACGTCGGCGGGTCAGTGATCCGCGGCGATGGCGCCGTGCGACTCGAGCAAGGCGAACAGCTCGCCGGTCTTGTCGCGCATGAGCTCTTGCGAGCCGCGGGCCTCGACGTTGAGCCGGATGAGCGGCTCGGTATTCGATGTGCGCAGATTGAAACGCCAGTCCGGGAACTCGAATGAGATGCCGTCGGTGCGATCGACCGAAAGTGCCTGCGGTGCGTACCGTGCCTCGAAGGCCGCGAGCGCCGCCCGGGCATCCGGCACCCGATAGTTGAGCTCGCCGCTGATCGGAAAGAGCGCGATGCGATCACCGACCAGTTGCGACAACGGGCGACCCGATTCGCTCAGCAGCTGTGCAATCAAGAGCCACGGAATCATGCCGCTGTCGCAATATGCGAAGCGGCGAAAATAATGATGCGCACTCATTTCACCGCCATACACGCCGTCGACTTCGCGCATGCGCTCCTTGATGAAGGCGTGCCCGGACTTCGACAACACGGCATTTCCGCCGGCGGCCTCGACGACTTCGATGGTATTCCAGGTCAGACGCGGATCGTGGACCACCTTGCCGCCGGGCTGGCCCTCGAGCAAGGTCGTCGCCAGCAGCCCGACGATGTAGTACCCCTCGATGAAATCGCCGCGCTCGTCGAAGAAAAAACATCGGTCGAAGTCCCCGTCCCACGCGAGGCCGAGGTCGGCCCGGTGGGCACGGATGGCGGCGGCAGTCGAGGCGCGGTTCTCCTCGATCATGGGGTTCGGAATGCCGTTCGGAAAATGCCCATCCGGTTCGTGGTGCACCTTGACGAACTCGAACGGCAGGTGAGGTTCGAGTTGATCGACGATGAGACCGGCGCCGCCATTGCCCGCGTTGACGACGATCTTCAAGGGCTTGAGACGCCCAACGTCGACGTAGGACAACAGATGCCCCACGTAGGCTTTCATGGTGTCGGCATGGTGGCGTACACCTAAGCGCGCCGGCGCGGGAAACTCGTTGCGCTCGGCGTGACCGCGGATCTCCTTCAAGCCATTGTCGCCGCTGATCGGCTTCGACTGTTCACGCACGAACTTCATGCCATTGTAGTCGGGCGGATTGTGGCTGGCCGTCACCATGATGCCGCCGTCGAACCCGCCATCGAACGTGGCGAAATACACGCCCTCCGTGCCGCAAATCCCGATGTCGTAGACGTCGACACCGCTGTCGGTCAGCCCGCGGATCAGCGCGTCGGCGAGACCATCGCTCGACAGGCGAATATCGCGTCCCACCACGACGCGCTGCGGATGCAGGAACTGCGCATAACCGCGCCCCACCCGGTAGGCCACGTCGTCGTTGAGTTCCGTAGGGATCCGCCCGCGCAAATCATAGGCTTTGAAGCACGTGATCGGGTTCAATTGCTGGTCCCTTCACGGCCATAACTGTCCTGCAGACGCACGATGTCATCTTCGCCCATGTAGGAACCCGAGCGCACCTCGACGATGTGCAGCGCAAGCTTGCCGGGATTCTCGATGCGATGGGTGGCGCCGATAGGCACGTACGTCGATTCATTCTCCGACAGAAGAAACGTCTTGTCGTTGCAGGTGATGCGCGCAGTGCCCTGGACCACGATCCAATGCTCGGCGCGATGATGGTGCATTTGCAGTGACAGACAGCCGCCCGGTTTCAACGACAGGCGCTTGACCTGGAACCGCTCACCGTCATCGATGCTGTCGTAGCTGCCCCACGGCCGGAACACTTCGCGATGCAGCGAGGACTCGCTGCGCCCGGACTTCTTCAACTTGTTGACCAATTCCTTCACATCCTGGACCCGGCCCTTCGGCGCCACCATGACCGCGTCCTTGGTCTCGACGATGATGTGATCGTCCATGCCGACGGCCGTGACCAGCCGGCTCGTCGAATGCACGTAACAATCGTGCGTGTCGTGCACGAGCACATCGCCCAGCAGCACGTTGCCGTCCTCGTCCGCCGGCAAGGCGTCGAACAACGATGACCACGAGCCCACGTCGCTCCAACCGGCGTCCAATGGCAGCACCACGGCATCGTGGGTCTTCTCCATGACCGCATAGTCGATGGATTCGCTGCGGCACCGCGCAAAGGCGGCCTTGTCGATGCGCACGAAATCGAGGTCGGATTTGGCTGAGCGGTAAGCCGCCGTAGAGGCCTCCAAGATGTCGGGCGCGAACTTTCCCAACTCGGCGAGATACCGCCCCGCTTGGAAGACGAACATGCCGCTATTCCAGTAATAATCCCCCGATGCAACGAACTGAGTGGCGAGGTCGAGCGGCGGCTTTTCGATGAATTGCGCGACCGGGTAGGTGGGACCCTCACCGTCCGCGCGCCGAATATAGCCGTAGCCCGTCTCGGCCGCGTTCGGGACGATGCCGAACGTCACGAGCTTGCCCTTCTGTGCCTCAATCACAGCCGCATTGGCGGCCGTTTGAAATTCTCTCGAATCGCGAATCACATGATCGGCCGGCGCCACGATCAAGATGGCCCCGGCGTCGATTTCCTGGGCCTTGAGCGCCGCCAACGCCACCGCCGGCGCCGTGTTGCGGCCGGCGGGTTCGAGCAGAATCGCCGTGGGTTCGACGTCGAGCCCGCGCACCTGTTCGGCCACCGTGAAACGGTGCGCATCGTTGCAGACCACGATGGGCGGCCGGACGGCGCCCACGCCGGCGAGGCGCGTCACGGTTTCCTGGAGCATGGTCATCTTGCTGGTCAGCGCCAACAGCTGCTTCGGATACATCTCACGCGACAACGGCCACAGGCGTGTTCCCGCTCCCCCCGACAAAATGACCGGAAACAATGAAGTCACGATGTCCTCAACTCGACGCGCTGCTGAACTTGACCATGGCCTCAACTTGCCCGCTTGCCACGGCCCACAGCGTAATAGCTAAACCCGTTTCGCACCATGAGAACGGGGTCATACAGATTGCGACCGTCGAATATCACGGGCGCACGCAAGGCGCGTTTCATGGAGTCGAAATCAGGGCTGCGAAACTCCTGCCACTCCGTGACGATCACGAGGGCGTCGGCGCCCTTCAGGGCATCGGGGCTGCCATTGCAGAGCACCAGATCGTCTCGCGTGCCATAAATGCGCTCGCATTCGGGCATGGCCACCGGATCATACGCGCGGACCTTCGCCCCGGCCGACCACAGTGCTTCCATCAACACCCGGCTCGGCGCTTCACGCATGTCGTCGGTATTCGGCTTGAACGCGAGACCCCAGAGCGCGAACGTCTTGCCGCGCACGTCGCCGAAGTGCTTCACGATCTTGTCGTACAGGAACTGCTTCTGACGGTTATTGACCTGCTCCACGGCCGTCAAGATGCTGGCCTCGTAGCCGACCTCGTCGGCAGAGCGCTTCAAGGCCTGCACGTCCTTCGGAAAGCATGAGCCGCCATAGCCCACGCCCGGGTAGATGAACGAATAGCCGATGCGGGGATCCGAGCCAATGCCGACGCGCACCGCTTCGATGTCCGCGCCAAAGTGCTCGGCGAGATTGGCCAATTCATTGATGAAACTAATCTTGGTCGCGAGCATCGCATTCGCGGCGTACTTGGTCAGTTCGGCGGAGCGCACGTCCATGACGATCATGCGGTCGTGGTTGCGCGTGAACGGATCGTAAAGCGTGCGCAAGAGGTCGGTGGCACGCTGACTGTCGGTGCCGATCACGACGCGATCGGGCTTCATGAAATCGGCGATCGCCGCGCCTTCCTTCAAGAACTCCGGGTTCGAGACAGTATCGTATTCGATTACGGCATGGCGCGCGGCCAGGGATTCCGCCACCGCTGCGCGCACCTTATCGGCCGTGCCCACCGGCACCGTCGACTTGGTGATGACCACTTTGTATTCACTCATGTGTCGGCCGATCGTTTTGGCGACCGCCAAAACGTAGCGCAGGTCCGCCGAGCCGTCCTCATCGGGCGGCGTCCCCACCGCAATCAGCTGGAACAAACCATGATCGACACCCTCCTTGGCATCGGTGGTGAAGCTCAATCGGCCGGCAGCGAAATTGCGCTTGACCAGCTTGTCGAGGCCGGGTTCATGGATGGGCACTTCCCCACGGTTGAGCATGTCCACCTTGCGTGCGTCGACGTCGACGCAAATCACGTGATTGCCGGCATCGGCAAGGCAGGCACCGGTGACCAGACCCACATAACCCGAACCGAAGATGGTAATTTTCATCCGTAATCTTCTGATTTAAATGAGGAAAGCATATCACAGAGGAGGCATTTTGCGCAGCCGCGCCCCGAGCGCTCGCCGTTCAGGCGCCGGGCGTTCCCCAGGGATCGGTCAGCAGCTTCTTCTCCCACGTCAGTGCGCTCGA
>Ga0116230_10004064_pt1 | contig 14321 bp, 17 predicted proteins | sample S1TSphfallax_3_FD_88678 | JGI IMG/M metagenome (GOLD analysis project Ga0116230, IMG submission 88678) | Host-associated microbial communities from peat moss isolated from Minnesota, USA - S1T2_Fd - Sphagnum fallax MG | ecosystem: Host-associated > Plants > Peat moss > Unclassified | place... | reverse complement strand
GGTGTCGAAGACGATTTGTTTTCGACCGCGTGCGTGAAGGTGATTAGGTCTGGTTTCTTATGCTCAGAAAACAATCACAATTCTAAGCGTGGAATTTTTATGAAGCCTCCTGGTAGCGGCCATGGTGAGGAGGAGGTGACGATTTGCACAAGAGACGATGATCGTTGGATCGAGCGTTTGAGACGTAATTGCATGCAAAGTGGTAGAAGTCCTAGAGGAGGAGGAGGCGAACAATTGAGGTTTCTTCAAGGCAGCGGTGGTGCTGGGAGGAGGAGACGCGCTCGCAAGATGCAGGCCTTTTCGGGTGCAGGACAAGAAGCGGTGGTTGTGACTCTGGTGGTAGCGCGAGTGATAATAGGGTTGCTTGGTGCTCCCTTAGTAGGATCGTTGCGGAACGAGGCAAAAGGTTTGGCCATCGTTACAGCGGCTTCCATGTTCGTGGAGTTTGCAAGCAAAGGAGGCACGAAGCTCCGAAGATGGCAATTACGGCGGACTCAAGCGCCGGGTATATTGCTCGGATCTGTTACGCTTCCCATTGTCATGGCGTCTCGTCTCCTACAGACTCTTCGCATGCCTCAGCATTCTCAGGCTGCTTTGGAGAGGGCGCGAGTGGAGCTTTGGGGTTCTTTGGCCTGCGGTTGTGCAATGTTGCTGCTCTTGGGAGGTCTGGTATTGTGGCAGAGCGATGATAAAGACCAAAAGCAGTTGAACAACAACCGGGACCAGACAGATCTGAGCGTAGATTGCAAGCAGAGAGGGCGCTGGGGTCCAGAGTGCTGCAGTTCGGTTATTGGGATTGCTGGGCCAGCTGTTATCCTTGTCTCTGAATTAGGGTTCACCACAGGGACATGGAGGATAATCTGGTGCCTCACACATGCACTAGGATGTGCAGCTCTCTTCCAGCATTTGCTTCAGGCATTCCCAGGTTGCTTATCAGTCGGAGAGGCCATCTTGGTATCACAAGGGCTGACTCTATATGCAGGCAATGCCCTTATCTTCACTCTCTCCAGAATTACCATATTGAATGGCCTACCCGAATTCTTGATGGAGAGAACTGGGGATGAAATCCATGCAATTGGCCAAGCTTTAGTGTTGGGATTGCTTCTGGTTCCAGTTTCATATAAAACCTTACTTCGTGGCCTGTCATTGAAAGTGTCCAATGGAGCTGTCAAGAAAGGGCCATGTATGGAGGATGCGACAAAGGTGTTTTTGTTCTTTGCAACTGTGTTACTGGTCGTGTTCTTGGTTGCTCCCTATTGGCTTCAATTGGTGCAAAGGCTGCCTCATCACCCTGTATTGTGGGTGCTCAATTTTGTGCTTGAAGAACCTGAAGCTAGACTGGGTCTATGTGTGTACTGGATGTTGGCAATCTGCCTTCCCATACTTGCTTTATATCGGATGGTTGTCAAGAAACAAGTGGCCCGAATCATGGTGCGGAAAGGCTTCCACCTCATGGTTGTCATCATGTTTGTGCCTGCGCTTTTCTTCCAACCAGATTTTTTGCGCCTTGCACTTTCCCTGGCTTTTGCAGTCTTCCTTGTCATTGAGATGATTAGGGTTTGGCAAATACCTCCTTTTGGTGAAGCAGTGCATAGGTTCCTGAAGGCTTTTACAGACTCTCGGGATTCTGATCTCCTAATTGTAAGTCATTTCTCATTGTTACTAGGATGTGCTGTGCCTGTGTGGCTGAGTACATCCCCCTTCATGGATCGACCTTTGGCCCCATATGCTGGCATCCTGAGCCTTGGCATTGGTGATACTATGGCCTCTGTTATTGGCTACAATTTTGGTTCTGTACGTCTGAGCAGTTCCAGCAACAAGACAGTGGAAGGCACCATTGCAGGTAAAATGGCTGCATCAGGAAGTGCTTGTTGTAAAAAAAAATTTAGTTGGCAACACAGTTAAATCATCATGCTTGTTTAACTCACGTGAACTTCCCTATGTGTGGGTGTGGCAGGCATTGTGAGCATGATTGTTGCTTGCTTACTGCTGGTTCCAGTAACATCAACAGCTCTTTCAGCAGCTCAATTTTGTTCATTGGTGGGGGCTTGCATAGGTGCAGGCCTTGTTGAAGCCTATACATCACAATTGGATAATGCATTTGTTCCCCTCATCTTCTATGCACTTCTCTCTTTGTGATTCAGCTCAAAGAGAACTGCAGTGGTGTTTAACAGAGTTATCAATTTTGGTTTTGAAAACTAAAAGGAGGGTCCAAGAGATCTTGTCAATATATTTTGCCAGAACTAATGCCAGTTCTGCCAGGAGAGCACTATGGAGTTATTTAGAACAGCTTGGTGGGAGTGGCTATCTGCAAGTCCAATACCTGCTTAAGCAGAAAGAGCTGCTTGCTGAAAATTGTTTCTTGTGAGCTGCTACATTGGTCATGGAGGCAACCTCAATGAATTCTGATCTGTGTATTGTGAGATATCCCTTAGATTCAAGTGACCTAGGATAAGGCACTTTCTCAACAAGCAAGCAACAAATTTGTTGCAAGGTGAGTGTGTATCTGTGTCCCTTGTAACTCAACAGTCTTTCACTAGTGCAGAGATTTCTGATTGCATCCATATGGAATAGTGACTGTAATCACCATAGGCTAGTCCACATGATTTTATGCAGAGATTAGCCACAATGCTTGAATGCTAATCTAATGCTGCATCAGGTCTGTTATGGTTGCATGTAGGTACATCTGTGCTACAGCATAGAAGTGAACATCTATAAAAGACTAGAGGAAGCTCTGCTTGATTGGTCAGCCTGTGGAGAATTGAGGTAACAATGTTGTCATAGTGATTCTACTGCTGAGTTCCTAGATGGCTACCATTGTGTTAAGACCTCTGCTGAATTGGTGACACACTGCCTGGGGATACAATGGGTCCAGAGGAGGTAAGACTGGTATAGAGTAGTATAGAGTAGAACCAGATCACTGGCAGCAGAGTTAATTGTGTATAATTTTGATGGCAGCAAATTGTAGTTCTTGTAAATGAGATGGTTGAAAATATCTTAGTAACCATTTCATGAGTTGGTCAGGCTTCCACAAAAAAATTCCAAATGCCACATGCTCTTTTCTAATTTGAATACCAGGGAAGATTCTGTCAAGTTGAAATTGAAGACTGCCACATCAAGCTAAAGTCTGCCAGACATGTAGTATCAAATGTAAGAATTTCAATTTCACACAATGAGAACAATTGTGAATGGATCAATATTCAATTTTGAGTCTGCTTGCATACTCGTGAAAGTCCACAATAAAACAGTCTGTTGACTGAAACCTTGATACTGGGACATATGCTTCTAATAATCTGGTTACCTGCAGCATGAATCAAAGGAATCTAAAGACTTCAAAAGTTTGACAGTCAATAGATTCATTTACATTATAGTCAAACACTTGTTTTTAAGTTTAAATCTTAGTGCCATAAAAAATCGCGATTATATTTGCAAGTCTTGCAGCCATATGCTTAAGGAACCCAGACTGCTACCCGAACATAACAGAAGTCAGTTGAAGGCCAAGCTTTCCTGACCTTCAACAGCAACAGGTGCAAATTATCCACTTGTCAACCAGAGCTGGTTCACAAGAAGTGTTCAACCAGTCCAATTCCCAAGTACACTTGGAAGGTACATAAAAATGTTTTTTCTTTGAGAACCTACTACAATTATAACTATAAGAAGTTGTAAATCTACAAAGAGAAAATTCTCTGGAATGAACATGAGATATTAAAGAAATCCGTAAAGTCATCCCACTTCTTGGCCCTTCTTTCATCCCCTAACCCCTCTTTTAACCCTTATGCACTGTTATGCATAAAGTAATGAAATTTCATTAATGCATCAAATGTTAAAACTCGTGATTAGATGCACCTGGTTTGAGAGTAATTATAGCAGGAATGGATGTCAGAGCAGTGAAAATGTAGCAGCAGTAGTGCAGGTGCTCAGGAAAAAGAAAGATAGGGGACCAAACTAGTTTTTGCACCATAATCAGTGCAAACTCCAGTTTCACTCCCAGTTAATTTCATTTGGGAAAAAATTAGCCCCTGTTACTGATTTTGTGCCCTATCAGGATCGAACTGGCCAAACTCACCCCTAACCACATGGCTTTATGGATAACTTCATTGCTTTCAGCAAAGCTGACCAATTGAACAGGATTTCACAAAGAGAAAAGAAATAGTAGCGCTCAACCCAGCAACATGTCTTGCAAGTATCCACAAGGTCTCTGTGAGAGAGAGAGAGAGAGAGAGTTCACAGGACATAAAGGGGTATAATGTACAAATCACACTTTAATATTACATCGATGTACAAATTTAGATTCATTGATTGTGAATCCAGTTTAGCAAGGAGAGCCTTAAAACCTGCCAGAGGTGGGTAATCAAGATCTAGATTTCATTGATGGTGAACGCAGAGCCACCTAGTTAAGGCAAGAAGAGTCTTAAACCCACCAGAGGTGGTAATTGAGAGATAATACACAATCTTTGAGCACCACTGGATAAAAGCAACCCAAGTAGCAACAGACCCTGCTAAGAAATTGTAACCCTTTTTCCTTATTCACCATGTTTGATTCTCTCCATGTGACATAAATGCCGGAGTTTCGCAGGTACATACCAGATCCGAAGCTTCTCATTTCTGTTGAACAGGTCATCAATGTCCCATCCATTTCCTCTTGCCAACAAAACGAGTGGGTAGTAGCAAGCCTGGCACCACTGCCCAACATTCTCCCCTCGTTCCTTGTATACTTTTCTGAGTGCATTTGACTGCTCCATGTCAAGACAGTGCAATGCATAACAGTGGACATAATCTCTCATCTTTGGCTTGTTGATGTAGCCTGCCCCTGTAAGCTTTGCATGGCGGAATACCTCATTGGTCACCTGCAATTCATATGATAAGAGTGAAAACAGACACTGTTAAACTTCAACCACTGGCTTAGATATTCTGATTTTAAGAGACTTGGAACTCCCAGTTACTATGAACAGCTGAGAGTAAAGAATTTGTATCTGCAGAGCATGATCAAAAACTCAATAGTCAAGATGCTGCATATAGTTTCCAGATTCAACCAAGCCTGTAGTTACCTTGGTTGGGCATTTCTCTCCCTTTTCCTTTGCTATTTGTTGAACCTCCTCCAGGAACTTTCCACACTGTTCATAAAGATCAAAAAGATAGTCCAAGCCATTTTTCTTCCCTTTGGCTGGTTCCCCAGGTTCTGTCACAATGAAGGGATGTTCTCGGGGCCTCTCCTCACCATCCTCTCCAAATTCTTTTGAGTGCCGTTTCTTCTGTTTCTTTCTGGCAACTAATTTTTTGTCTTCACTATCACTCCCTCCTGGGTGGTTTGTGAATCCTAGAAGTCCAATTGAATCTCGGGGTGGCCCAAGTCCTAAATTATCATATCAACAACCGGTTTCATCAGAGATCATCATGGAGTCCATACCCTGGAAACAACAGCCCACATGCAAAAATGCATGCATGGTGGTACTAAGAAAGCTTAATCGACAAAACCAGCTATGAATAAAACACACAACCTACAATTTTCTAACACTCAATTACCATCTTTGAGGAGAAGACTTTCAGGAGGTTCATCTGCACTGTTCATCTTCCTATCACCATTTCTGGCAAGCATATCCAAGCGCTGTTGTTCCATCTCCTCATCCAGCGCCCTCCGTTTGGCCCTCACGCCTGCCTTGATGCCAAACTGCTCCCCTACCAAAAGCTCCAAATGATACTCCTCAATCATGGACTTAATCACAAAGTCGACTTCATCGTCCTTCATATTCATCAGTGTGCTCACTGTAAAACCCATCTGAGCCATGACCGCCAGTGTAGCCGGTTGGACCCCAAACTCTTTGAAAAGCTCTTTGAGCCTTCGATTCTCTCTTCCTGCCATCTCTGGAGGGTCCTTCGTACTCAAAAGATAAAAAGAGCCAGTTCTTTTCCACCCCTGCCTTCCTAACGCCACGGGAGTGCAACAACAATAAGAGACCTACCCCAAAACTTCACGCCTAACCAGTGCTCGACAGCAACCTCATCAATTGAAGAAATTACCTCTAGCATTCCTTCCTCTCAACTCTACCCTTCTTCAAGCTGAGAAACGGAGAAAAAGCGTGTCCACCGTTAGACCGGTACATCTAATCAATACCCAGATTTGCAGCACAATTCCTGCTCCTCTTGATTCTCGAATCACGCTAAACGACCTCGACAACAAATGCCCTAAATCTGTCTATTGCTTGAAGATCATGTCCGATGATGACACACACGATGATCCTGAGCCCCTTTTACTGATCTTGACCTCCAAAGGTTTCAACTTCCTTTCCGAGAAGAAGAAGAGTAACACAATCTCCGGAGTGACTGGGGTGAACATCGTTCGGCATAATCCCGCGAGACCTTGAACCTCGTCAGCAATATTCAATCAGCAAACAGCAAGGCCCGGGGAGAAGAACAGTTGTAGTGTAAAAGCGTCAAATACAAATTTCCGCGCACCCCCCAAACCCTAAGGTACCTTTAAAACCCTAACCCTATATTTGGCAGACGTAACCCTAAATTGCGACAAAGAAGAGGAAGAAGAAGAATCGGGGGCAGTGTTGCACAGCGAGCTAGGCAAACGAGAAGCGATGGGGAAACGCAACCGGAGCGAAGGGCGAACTGCAGCTCCTAGTACACCTTCGATCTCCACATTTGCTGCCGAAGAAGCAGAACCTTCGACATCTGCGGTGCCTCTTGTTGTTCCGCAGAAGAAGAAGCTCAAGAAGTTGAAGAAGTCACCTGTGGAGGCCAATGTAACGGCGGTGCAGGAGGGAGATAAAACTGCGGAGCCGTCTACATCTGTACCACCTGCTGCTGCTGCTGATGGTGATGATGATGGTCCGCAGAAAAAAGCCACTAAGGAGAGGAATTATGGTATAGAGACCAAGGAAACGGCGATGGAAGGAGGCAAAGCGGGCAACAGCGAAATGGCCGGACTTGCTGATTCATCATCCGCCTGTCCAGAACCTGTGGGAATGCAAATCTATTGGAATTTGTCATCAGTGAACGCTTGTGTGCGCGAAGCTGCAGCTGTGGCGTTGGCCAAAGAGTTGGAATCTGATCAACAAGAGTTTGAAGCTGGCGGTAGACAGGAAGGAGCAGCTGAGGAGGTGAGAGAGAGAGAGTTTTTGATCGATCGATCGATTCTTTTGTTTGGCTTTATATCCTTTTTCCAATCCGGACCTCACCATGCTCGCTCATACATTCTCTTCTTTGAGCATCATCCGGAAATGTGGCAAAACCAAAACAACTAATTCTGTGAAATTTTTAGGTTCTGGGGGCGGTGAAGGATGTCGATGGAGCACTGAAGGGATGTGCACCCAGTGTACGATATGCAGTACGTCGTCTCGTGCGAGGGCTCGGTTCCGCGCGCGAGGTTGAGCTCCGTGCACATTCTTTTCACCGAAAGTCCTCGTTGAACCTTGGCCTCTCTCTGCCTCTCTGTCTGTGTGTGTGTCTCTCTGTGTCTCTCTGTCCCTCTCACATACACAGTGTTGAGGATATGCGGCGACCGGACTAGAGAGACTACAGTCGTATGAGCAAAAGTCGCTCATAGCAGTCTCATGGCAGTCCCAAAGATTGATCCAGTTTTGGGTGCTTGTTGTGGGCCTTGGCAGAGTGCAAGGCAGGGATTTGCACTTGCACTGACAACTCTGATGTGCACTCTTCCTGTTATCCATGGAGATGCAGTCATGCAGCTAATTGAGTCCATTTTGGAGGTCACATCGGCTATGAAAGGCCAGGTAGGTCTGATCTACAGGCATTTTCTGTGAGCTGATGTGCAGCCTTTTGGGTCTATCTATATACAGTCTGAGGCAGCGATTTGCAATGGCACTAGTCTCAGTGTGCACAAGGGTTCTTGGGAAGTCATCCTGGATGCACAGGCAACCTGTCTTTATTAAAGGACTTCTAAACACAATGTAATTGCTTATGCAGCTGGCCATGATGATTTCACAAAAGTCATCATCACTGCTGATTGCAATTTAGATCTGCTATGATGCTAAAGTACTATAGTGTTTTGTGAGGCTGTGCTAATGCAGGATGCAAGAGATGGGCGGTTAGGGAGGCTGTTTGCTTATGGAGCTTTAGTACGAGCAGAGAGAGTGATAGGGGATGCCACAACATCTGGTCAGCAAAGCATTGCTAAAGATATAACCCAGAATCTGCTCATGCTTGCCAATAAGAAAATCTTTCTTCGAGAACCAGCCATGATTGTGATCATAGAACTTGTGAGACAGGTTATGACTCTCTTCCTTATTCACCATAAGTATGGAACTCATATTCTTGGTTTTGGATGAGTTTCCTTCCATCCAAACTGTTTCCAATGTCAAGCTGTTCTGATATGGAGCTCCATTGGTGGTTATTCAGGTGCCTTTGGATGCCTTTGAAGCAAGTGTTTGTGCAGCCCCACTATTTCAGGAGTGGTTGCAAAGGGAGCCTGAGAGTCAAAATGCAGATGGCTTGCTGTTGGCTCTGAAGTTGCACGAGAAGATTCCTGTGATGATGCGGCATTCTTGCTTGTTGCTGCCAAGCTCAGGCATTTTGCAAGATATTTTTCAGCCTTCTCACCTCAACAGACTTGTTCCATGCTTGATGGTAGGGATGTTGGGCACCTGAATTACATCTCTGTTTCTTGTAAGAGGAAATGACAGCTTGGAATTTAGAGTTCCTTTGTGTCCCTTAGCTGTCTCAGGTTTATTGGCCCTGTTTTGCTTTGCATCTTTGTGTCCTATGGGTTTGACACTGTTTCATTGGTTGGTGTTGAACTTTGCTAATGCAGGAAGCCTCAGTTAGCCATCCACGAGTGCACTCAGTCTGGCCTGTACTTCTGGACCTTTTGCTTCCGGAAAGTGTGCAATCTGCTCAGTTAGAATTCAAGAAATCACCAAAGAAGAGCAAGAAGAAGACTATTGGTCCAAGTTGCCAGAAAGACTTGGACACTATGAAAGCACACTTATCAACTTTCTGGAGCACAATTGTGGATGGAGCACTGTTGCCTTCATCACATGAGCGGAAACACTTGGCTATGGAGCTTGTTCTTTTGTTCCTGCCAAGGTTACCAGACCCCACATTTGTAGATATTGTTCTATCAAACACCTTTGTGCGATGTATCTTAACCATTCTCTCTGATAAAGACACCCTTCTCCACAAATCTGCTCTGCGTTGTCTGGGGGAAATCCGTACATGGGCTGAGAAAGATGATGTCCATCGAGTTGCTGCAATAATGGCTCTTCAAAAGTCCAGCTATTGTAAGTTTGATGTGTTGTCAAAAACTTCAACTGTGAAAATTCTGACCAGTGGACTCAAATCTGAAGCCAATGTGGTGGCATTTGTCTTGACTCTGGAAGATCTGTTTCAGAGTGGAGAGTCACACATGGTGACAAGTGCCAGGTCTGGGTCAGAAGCACTTGTTGAAGGCAAAAAGGAAGGAGATACAAGCATACTCATGAATGACCCTCAAAAAGGGCAAGGATATGAAGAGCAGGATTTGGAAGGTTCATTTGCATCTGTAGGAAAAGCTGGTGATCGTGAGAGAGTTTGGATTCTTGAGCAAATATGTGCCTTGTCTGAGCAAACTCAGCTAGAGCCCACTGCTGCACGGGTGACTCTGTTCAAAGAGGTGTTGAGCTTTTTGGTATTGCATGCCATCTTTGATGCAAAACATAAAGAGGCTGCAACAGGGAAGGGAATGGCCCTGAAGTGGCCCCGGCTGCCTCTCTCAGAACGAATCCGATCACTTTGTGTTGCCCGTTTACGGAGTGTTCTAGTAACTGCACAAAACTGGGCTTTGGCTCAACGGTTGAATGATAATCAGCTTGTTTCAGGTGGCAAGAGTAAGGAGCAGAGACCACAGGATCAGCATGTTTCAGATCCTGCAAATTTTGCACTCTTCGTGACACAGTTCTGTGAGAGCATACAGAGGTTGCCAGCTGTATATTTGGCTCGCCCTCTTACCAAGGATGATGCAGATGCTGTTGAGAGACTTCGGGGGACAGTATCTCAGTTATCTTCAGCTGTAAGTTTATTTTTTCTGTATGTTCAGGAAGTGGAGATGAAGAAAAACCTGGATGTTTTGCCCTTAGTAACTGAATGATTGGAAACCATGTAGAGATGGTGCTTATTGCTGGTGGGGCTCTTCTTGATTGTCAATCATTTGGGTGAATAAGGGGTTGCAAGGCTGTATGCTGTACCAAATCTCATGATCTTAACCTTAAAGTGCTAATCCTTCTTGCTCCAAGATTTTATTGCAATTCTCTTGCTTCTTGGGTGAGCAAGAAACAGACTGCATGTCTGCAGGTTACAAGCTGCCTGTTGCATTTTTTCATATATCCACTGAGGAAAGGCAAGTGGAGGAAAATTTCTGTATCTTTAAACTGGGTTCTGTTATGCAGGTGAAAGGAGTGGAGGGTGATGATCAAGCAGAGAAGCTACTAGCTATGAGGTCTCTTCTTCTACAGTTGCTGTTGGAGTCTTTCCTGGAGCCAGGTTCAGTCAGTGGAAGTGCTGTTGATCTTGCCATTTGCTGCAGGAAAGCATTTCCTGGAATTTCAGCTGAGGTTACTGATAACTTGCAACAGGACAGCAATGAAATGCCTCCTGTGATGGATGTGTTGGTGGATATTATCCTTTCTTTGTTGGCACAATCCTCACTACCAGTTCGTGCAGCTGCTGAGCAGGTTAGTCAAGTTTTGAGGGAGACACCAAATCTTTCTGGCATGATCAAAGAACCTTGAAACTGTTCACAATTTTCCTGGTGAGCTTGTAGAGGGGCAAGCTAAACAAAAATGAAGCTTACCCTCACAAGATTGGTGCAGCTTGAATAAGGGTACTAGTAGCCCATGACTCAGTGGGGAGTAAGGGCAGCTAGTTACTGCAATTAATGGTGTAGGTGATGTTCTGAAAGGTTGTGAGTGAGACTTGCAAGGTTACAATGGGATTCATTCTTATGTGTCTCTTTTGTTTTGGCTAGAGCGAACACAATGCTTGTTTGGTTGGCTTGCATTTTGTAGAGTTTTTCTCTGCAGTGACATTGATATACTTTCCTGCTGAGCTGGTGTTCAAAACAGGTGTTCAAAACATTCTGTGGAGATTTGACAAGATCAGGGATGGAAAATATTTTTCGAATCATCAAGAAGGGCACTAAATCAGTGAGACATAAACCTGTGGTTGAATTAGATGAGGAAGGGAGTGAAGAAGATGATGACATGTTGGGTCTTCATGATGATGAAGGCTCTGAGGAGGAGGCAGGCAGTGAAGATGACAATGATGATGAAGTTGAGGAGGTGGACGAAATAATGGGTGATGGAAGGCTTGTATCCTTGAAGCACACTGTAAGTTGCTTATGTTATATCAGCATATTCATCCAGTTGTCTGGAATATTCAAAATTTTCAGTTCGGCAAGTTTTCTGTATTGCTGTAGTTTTATGACTGTGGCTTCCCTGTTTTAGGAATGGAAATCCTCCAGTGGGAACACAGTTTTTTGCATATGGGTGTGGGGAATTGTAGTTTGCAGTCCCAGGGTGCACTGTGTTTTCGATTGTTCTATAATCGCCTTTACCTGTGGTCTTGTCAGAGGCAAAAGGACGAAGAAAATGAAGGGGAAGAAGAAGATGATGATGATGATGATGAGGAGGAGGAGGATGACAATGATGAAGAGGATATCAGAGGCAAGGATGTGAAAAAAGCCAGAGCATCAAAGATTTCCACCAAGCTTGGGAATGGCCCCTCACAAATTGGTACACAGCATCAGCACTGCTTAGCATGATTTCATGAAGTACTAAAATTGCACTCTGAAAATCTTGAAGGCTTAGGTTTTGTGACTTCATAGAAAGGTGGAAGAGCTTTACTGTGAAGCTACAAATAGGGAGTGAAATAGCTTATGTCCTGTTGAAGTGTTGCCGGGAGGCAGTGAAATGTTTGCAATGTAGGCTAAGATGATACCTTTGGATGACATGACACAATTTATCTTGCAGTAGCTCAAACAGCCTTTTATGCATTATTGTGATGATATAATTGTGTCTGTAGGTCATGGAGGTGAGCATGCCAATGACAGCATGGAAGATGGGGGTTCTGACTCTGAAATGTCGGATATGGACGATGAAGCTATGTTCAGGATTGATGTGCACTTGGCTAGAATGTTGAAGCAGAGGAAAGCAGCAGTGGATGGGGGAAGCAAGGATGTCCAGACCCAGCTATTACATTTCAAATTTCGAGTGCTTTCATTGCTCGAGTTGTTTCTTCAGAAGCATCCTGGCAGCCCTTTGGCACTGATTGCAATGCCAGGGCTGTTGCAGGCTTTTGTTGGTACCATTCGTCAGTTGGGGACTGCCAATGGGGACTCGCAGTTAGTTGACCGTATTGAGCAAATCCTGCGGAGCAAGTTGTTGAAGTCCAAGAAGTATCCATCAAAGGAGGAGGTTCAAATTCCTGCTGCCAAAGAGTTGCTGAAAAAGACATTAAAGTTGGCAGCCAGGTCGATGACATTAAGGGTCCGAACGCTTGCACAGGTGGGGGATCTCTCTTGCTACAAAATTTTGAGTGAGCAAGCCTCCTACTTCCTTTTTCACTTGCAGATGCTGCATGCACTCTCTAATTGAAAAATGTTTGGTGCAGGCATGTGCATTGTGGGTGTTGAAGGTCCTGCAAGGAAGCACAACAGATGCTGAGGATAGTGATGCAGATGTGTTGCAAATTCTTGCCATGTCCTTGGAGGACTCATTTGTCCAGAAGAAGTCTCGGCTTTCTGTTGCCTTCTTCAGAAATATCTTTCAACAGCACCCATGGCTGGGAAGGGCTGTGCTGGGACAGCTGATTGACAAATGTGGGAACGCTCGGTCAGAGTTTTTCAAACGTGAGGCCATGCATATGGTTACTGAGATTCTTCGACGCAATATGGGCAAAGACAAAAAGGCTGGACATGGTCCAATTATTGCAGATGTTCTACAGCCCTTCCTTCCCACTCTCAGTGGGGTGCTCCTGTCACTTGTCCAGAAGCCTCCTGTGAAAAAAGAATACAAATCTGAAGCTTTCAAGTTTTGTTACACTAGTATAGAGGCTTTGAGAACCTTATATCCATCAAAACCCCTTTCAGCCCTTCTAGATACTGAAGCACTCCTAGTGAGCCTTAAGGATATTAAATTACCACCAATGGGTAAGCTTCAGCATTCCGTAACTAGGTCAGTGAGCTTGATTGAAAAAGAGATGGAAAGGGTATCCATGACTGGTAAAAAAGCAAGCAAAATGGCATCAAAGAAGGAGAATTCAAGCCCCATAAACAGAGATTCAACTCTGGCAGGAATGAAGCAAGTGAAGAAGATTAAAAGGAGAGGAAGAATACAAGGTGCCAGTATTGGAGCTTAAACCTTATTTCTTTGGGATGATGAGAGTATATCCTCTATAGTTTGGATAGGTGCTTGTAGCTTGTCATAACGTTAAAGAATCCTAGCAAGCTGCAGGAAGTCATGAAATGACTAAGATGACTAAGAGAAGGAATTTGCTGGGTGCTAACCTTACAAGTTTGCAGATGAGAGTTTCTGAACAAGAAGCTTTGACAATGAGGATAGTCCTCTAAAGTAGAGGTGCGAACTGTTATGAATGCTTTTTCAGCATTTTCTTTGCAGAGAGTTATGGCATACAGGTGCCAGGTGCTTTGATAATTTTTGATGAGTGAGAGAATTAGAGATAACTAGGACATATTAGGACATGTTGTTCATTGCTGACTGTGAGGGAACTTGGGTTTTCTCATCTTGTTCAAATATAAATTTCTGAATCCATGAATGGTGGATGTATCTGATGAGTGTTGGTCTGTTCCAAGTACTCTGTTTTGGTCTAGTATTAGCACTTGTTCTGGGATAAGCATAGGTACCAAGGACTTACTGACCTGAGGCAATATGAGCCTTGTATAACATACAAGCCTGTGGACCTGAGATAATACCAGTGTTGGGTGCTTCTCCAGTTTGGAGGTTTAGAAGGTACAACAGTGTGGGTAGTTACCCAGTTTGCAGGCTAGATCTTCTGGTTCCAGTTATTAAGAATTGAACCAGAACTTGGTCTAATTTTTTGGAACTGGACTGGAACCAGATTCTTGGCTCAGAACCAAAGATTTTTGAAAGAATGCTGGAACTGGGGGTTAACTGGAAATGAGCTGCTGGTTACAGACTGGGTTACCTGGGACTAGATGGGTCTGATTTTCAGAACCAAATCAAACCAAAATGTATGTTTTGAAGAACTGGGCTCCAAACCAAATACCTAGTTCCACTTATGTATGGAATTGGAACCTTTCTAATTTATTTTATGGAACTGGAACTGGAGGTTCTTTGTAAACG
>Ga0116230_10004063_pt1 | contig 14322 bp, 13 predicted proteins | sample S1TSphfallax_3_FD_88678 | JGI IMG/M metagenome (GOLD analysis project Ga0116230, IMG submission 88678) | Host-associated microbial communities from peat moss isolated from Minnesota, USA - S1T2_Fd - Sphagnum fallax MG | ecosystem: Host-associated > Plants > Peat moss > Unclassified | place... | reverse complement strand
CATTCGTAATGAGAGGGTCGGGAGTTCGAATCTCTCTTGCGGCACCATTTCATCGTCCATTATGATCCCATAACGTCTATAACTTACTGTGATTTAAAGAATTTTAGGAAAAATACTGTCCCGTGTTGGCCGTTGGTATCCGGGTCCAAAGTTGGTTTGCTCGATGGTATTAGCGAACACCAACCTCCCAAGTACCGACATGGCCCTCACCAATATCGAAATTCGCAAGGCCAAGCCGAGTGATCGTCTGATCAAGCTTCCAGACAGGGGCGGCCTCCCGTCGTGGGTAAGCCCGATGGCGCCAAAAGATCGCCGCTAGCTTACCGTTTTAGGCGCGGCCAAACATCATCATCACGACGAAGCTGAGCTTCAGTGAATAGGCGGACATCTTCGGCGATACAAAGATGACGGCCGCATTGCTTGATCGGCTCACCCATCATTGCCGTATCTTGGAAACTGGCAACAACAACTGCCGGTTCATAGCAAGCACGGCCCCAGAAAAACCGAAGAAGCAGAAAGCAGGGCTCGACCGACAAACGCAAAGCTGGAGATACTTTAAGCTGGGTCACTACTCGATGAAAATCTCAATCGGCTCACAGCAAAAATCGACATGTAAAATGAAATAGAACGGGTAATGAGAATGAACGTGTGACGCGCTGTAGGTCTACCTTAATCGAAGGCTACAGCTGAGCATGATCAGGAAAAGTCAAAACCGGTTTTAATTCGAAAGTTAAAATTCAGCTGACGAGGCTATCCAGCACTTCTGCATCGACATGACCCACCACGCGGACCAATTCTAGTTCCTGGTAGGGGCCTGGTTCTTCAGCGATGACAAGGCCGGCATGGCGGTCAGCGATGCGTATCGCAACCTCAAGCGCCTCTGATTTGCTATCGCAGATTTGCGGTTCTTCGTGCAGGAAGCCATCCGCGGCGACCGGAATCACATAAAACCTTGAAGCCATTAATGCCTCCCATTAAATCACCGATTGCTTCCCAAGCCATGCCTCCTGTTGAGCTATTACAAAGCGCGCATACAGTAATGGAGGCGATTCAAAATCTACCGTCTGTATCTTTGATCACCAGCTTAGCTTCATGGCGCCAAGGCAATACGCGTCTCACGAAGCTCAAAAGAAAAAATTTACGCGTAGTCTGCCATAGGCAAAAATCTCAGGTATTTCTGCTAAAAGTCTGGCTAAGTGAAAATACATCTACTAGGTAAAACAGCATGTTCAATTTTGAACATTAAATAAAAAAAGCAGAGATTTTGATTTTTGTGGCGGAACTTCTACGTCGCGATGCAATATTTGACAGATCGTTGGCCGAGGCCTGAGCGACATTGGCGTCTGATTTTTATATCTTAGGATGTCAAAGCTAAGTTATCCTGCAGGCGACTGGGATGGTCTTGGTGCATTTGGCTATGGCGACGACCTCTTATCCGCGCCGCTGCCATACAAATAACCGGCTATACAAATACAGGCCGGGAGTAATAGCATGTGCCATACACTGATTAGCAAAAGCTAGATATGCACCATGCAAATGTAGAATAGCGGCATACCGGCACGATTTGTCGCTAGCTGCGTTTCGCTACGCAGAGTTCACGAATATATTTTATGTTGATGATCTCGCATCACGGTGAAGGCGATTAACTTCCAGCCTTCGCTGATCCAATCTCAAATTCAGATTATTGAACAATAGCCTTCTAACAACTAGGCTATTGTATCGTAACATGTAAATTTGAGCGGTATTGATCAGACAGTTTAAATCTAACTGCCTACCAATTAAACGATAGATGGAAGTCGATTCGTTGATGTGCGTATCGGCATAAGGGGCGACCCGGCCATACGAGCCTGACATTCGTATGAGTCCAGTTGAGTGTTGCCGCGGGGATAAAATTCCCTTCCTCCCAAAAGCACTCAAACTCGGAGTTACACATAATGCGGCGCGTTCTTGTTATCGACGACGACATATCTGTCCGCGCTGCTATCGACCTCTCCTTGCGAAGGCAAAACTGCATAGCAGTTCTCGCCGCCGACGGCCGTCATGGCATTTCAGCTTTTGAATCGTCTGAGTTTGATCTTGTGATGGTGGATATTTTCATGCCGGACATGGATGGGCTTGAGATCATCAAGAGCTTTCGTGAACGGGATTCGACCCTGCCGATCGTTGCCATGTCGGGTTACAGGTTCCACAATTCGAGGAGCCCGGCACCAGATTATCTTGAAATCGCGGCTAAGCTCGGTGCGACCTGCTGCCTGCGCAAGCCATTCGGACCAAGACAATTGATGGCGGCTATTGATGAATGTTTGACAGGCGCGTTGCCCATGCAGGATGAGAAGAGCCATCCACCCGTGCTTTAGTTTTGGCTCTGTCACGGTTGCGTCACGCAATCTTTGATCGAAGCGTGATGGAACACTTGGTTTTTAGAGCATGTTCCGCAAAAGTGTATGCGGTTTTGCGATGAGAACATGCTCTAACTTTTTAAATCGCGAGCGAATTCTTATCGTTTGGGTGATTCCACTCAAACGGAACGCGCTATAAGTTTGCGGTTCGCGCACGCTGATATCGAAATATCCGTTGCTATCATTGTGACGATGAACTGAGTTTACTGTTAGACTGAAGGCAGGAAAGCAGCTTATCAAGAGCGTGAATGATAGCATCAATGGAAGGGGATATTTCAAGCCCAGCAGTGGCTGTTTCCTCAAGCGCCGCCGCGGTATCGCTAATTTCAGGAAATCCATAAATACCGCCAGCGCCAGCCAGACCATGGGCTATATCTTTAATGCCGGTCAAAGTGCCCGACAGCATAGCTGCATTTTCGATCGCGGCCCGGTATCGCACTAACGAAGCAGCGTCATTGACGATACGCTGAAGAAACTGAATCCGTAAGGCATGGAGATCATCGTGTAGTATCCCCGCATAACTGCGCACCGATCTCGCAAGAGTCATCGGGTCGAACGGCTTGGGTATAACGCCCGCGGCACCGAGAGATCGAAAAAGCTCGAGTTCCCGGCTCTGGGCTCGCGCGGTCATAAAAACGACCGGAATTTTTGCAGTCTGTGCATTAGCCCGCAAGTGCGCAAGTGTAGCCGGTCCATCCATTCTCGGCATCATGACGTCGAGTAGAATGATATCAGGCGGCCAATCCATGGAAAGTGCAAGCGCTTCCTTGCCTGAGCCGCAGCTTCGCGAGATTAAATCCGAATCAAGGCTGAGCGAAATCTCTACAACCTCGCGGATATCTGGTTCATCATCTACATGAATGACGCGCAGAAGAGTCATGCAATGCTCCGCGAGATATGCGCGGGTGCCTGGGTCAACCGGGTACATACGATTTCGACAAGGCCCTTGAGCGATGCCTGTGACTTCGTCAGCACCACCTCAATCTTCCCGTCGGCTGGAATGAGCGTTTCGCGTGCGGACAAGATGATGACTGGAATAGGATTACCGCCGTCATCGTGAAGATCCGGCAATAGGTCTAGACCAGATTTCGTACCGATTGATATATCAAGCAAAGCCATGTCGATATGATTTGTTAAAATCGCCCGCCTGGCACTTTTAAGGGAATCGACAGAAATAACATCTGCAAGAGAGCTGAACGCATTGGCCACGAGGTTAAGCACATTACGATCGTCATCGACGTGAAGAATACATGGACGTTTATGTGTTTCAGATGCAATTGACTTATTGAGCACCAAGATGAGCTGTCGGAAGTCGACAGGCTTGCTAAACCAGCTCAATACATTGATCTTAGCAGATCGCACATCATCTCGTCCCCGGATCGGATCGATTGAAACGACGAGGATTGGCGTGTCATGATATCGTTTCTGAGCTCGCAGATTGAGAATCAAACTGACGCCGTCGTCATCTGGAAGTTGCAGGTCTATGAGAACCGCTGCGTAGAATTCCGCAGCCGCACGTGAGCGCGCCGCCGCCGCCGTGTAGGTAACATCCACAGCGAAACCTGCCTGCCCCAATCGTTTCCGCATGGCCAGGGCAGTCTCACGATCGTCCTCACAAATTAAGATACGTATGGAACCGGGTACGGCGTCATCATCGACTTCCCAATCGGCGGCTTGTTCCGCCGCAGGCAGCTCCACATTAAACAAAGTGCCACCGCCAGGAGCATCATGGAAGCCGACCTCGCCGTGCAGCCTTTTGACGATCTGCTTCACAATGCTGAGGCCAAGTCCGGTCCCACCCTTCTGCTTGGAGCTCGTAGCATCGGCTTGGGCAAATTTCTCGAACACTTGTGGCTTGAAGTCTGGCGGGATACCACAGCCATGGTCGCGCACTGATATGCGGACCGAGTCGCCGCTCCGGTCGATCATCACCAGTACTTCTTCGCCCGGTGGAGAGAACTTGATAGCATTGGAGAGCAAGTTTGTGATGACCTGCGCCAGCCGGTCAGGGTCTGCGATAACCTCTGCGTTGACCGATGTGGCATCAAGCCGTACGCGCACCCTATAGCCTTCTGCGAAGCCGCGATTGGCATCTATCGTTTGCTTGACTAGGGGAAGAATTTCGACTCGGCCTAAATTGAATGCGACGCGGCCGGCTTCCAACTTCTCAATATCGAGAATGTCGTTGATAAGGCGAACAAGCCTCTGGCTGTTTTTATTTGCGATTGTCAGCAAACGTACGGCTGATTCCGGCATGACGTCAGCCCACTGTTCAACCAGAAGACCGAGAGAGCCGGAAATCGACGTCATTGGCGTTCGCAATTCGTGGCTTACGGTCGAGACGAACTCGTCCTTTAAGCGTTCTATGCGTTTACGCACGCTAATGTCGCGGATCGCGGCAGTCACCAGCGTACCTTCCGCGCTGGCTAGCGGGCTGAGCATGATTTCGATCGGAAATTCGCTACCGTCTTTGCGCCTTCCTTGGAGCTCAATTCCGGTTTCAATCTGTTGCGCTAAAGCATCTTCGGCAGACCGCAGTGCATCCGCCGCCAGCCGCTCTGCAAAGCCTTCAGGGATGATATTCGCCACATCTTGCCCGAGGAGTTCGTCGCGGCTATATCCAAATTGCTTTTCAACTTGCAGATTCAGGAGAACGATTTCTCCGCGATCATTCACCACAACCATTGCATCTGGCGCGGCTTCTAGCAGTCCGCGGTATTTACTTTCCATCTGCGCTAGGTGTACTTCCGTGGCTCTGCGTGCGCTAATATCGACGATCATGCCAAGAACCAAAGCAGGTCCCTTACCAGTTCGGATTTTTGTGAGCCGCACTTCAATCGGAAATTCGCTTCCATCCTTGCGCATCCCGAAAAGATCAAGGCACAATTCAAGATTTGTAGACTCTAACGCACTGTTCAACGTACCGGTACCGTAGAAATTTTTTTCACGTAAGCGTGCTGGAATCAGCATATTGACTGGTTGCCCGATGAGTTCGGTACGGTGATAGTTAAATTGGAGTTCGATCTCAGTGTTGACCATGACCATCTTACCGTTGCCATCAATCATCACCATACCGTTGGAACACGCTTCGACCGCCAGACGGAACCTTTCCTCCGCTAAACCATCGTCGCTGTCGTCGGCAGTCATGAAGCAATCCTAAATCTGACTGGCGGGCTTATTGGTTTAATCAGAAACTGATGCAATTTTATCAAGTCTCGCCCAATGCGAGCCGAACGAGTTCCGCAGTATTTCTAGCCCCGAGCTTGGCCATGATATGTGCGCGATGGACTTCGAAGGTCCTGCAGCTAATTCCCAATTCGCGTCCCCCCTCTTTGCTGGTGGCGCCCTTAGTGATCAAGCCCAGAACTTCTTGTTCCCGTTTGGTCAAGAGCTGCTGTCTGCAAGGATTTGCTGATAACAAGTAGTTGCTCATACGCTTTCCTTGTCCGCTACCGTATCGATTGACGATAGATGCACGGCGATCAGCGAAAGCGACGTTAGCTTCCAATGTAACGTCGAAACCGTTACTCAGCCGCTCCATGATTTTGCAAAGGCGCTCTGTTTCATAGAGTGCCCTATTCACAATATCCGGAGCCGATTTTTGATCCGGCTCAATATCGGATGATCGCGCGCTCGATTCTTTGATCTCATGCAGATAGAGAAGGAGGGCTGTCAATGGTTCGTTAATTTGGTGCGCGATCGTGGAGCTTACCTCGTCTACCGCCCATATCCAGGTCGTAGATAGCAGGTCGTTTTGAAGAAGTGTTAAACCCTGTGCCGCATTAGTCTGGGGCTGTGAAAACGACGAATGCTTGCTGAGGCGGCTATTGTTTAACGACACCGCGTCACTCCTTTTGATCTTCGTTTTTAGCCATATATCCACCGGGACTGCCCGCCGGAACATACGGCCATCATGAACGTATAAATATGGAAGTTGTCGGTGAGCAATCGAGACGGTTGCCCAGTCTGATCAACGAGCCCATGTTTCGTAACCCAGGGTGCTTAAACAAAATGATTTGAACATCCATGGCTATAGCGCCAGCGCTTCAAATAGTGTGGATTCACCGGACGCAAAAACGCTAGTGACTTGGTCGCGTTTCTGAAATCTTTCTCGCCTTATACTCAAGATAGAACCAGTTTGAGCCTAAGCTATCTATCCGCATTAGCCGCTGATTATGATCATACTATACTTGAGTAGTAATGCTCCCGTTTAAGATCGTAAGCTGTTCAAAAGAGCTCACTCATTTCATAAAGATTTTGGGCATAAACATTTGGACCGGCTAAACGGAAACTTCACTAAGCCATACCGCCTGTGTCAAAACGTATTCCTCTTTATTGAGGATTTCAGTAACGCGTTCACATAGTGACCTGCGCAGATCCGAGTTCCACGTACCGAAGCGATGACAGTGGATTTGCCTCATAGCCTTGAATTCGTGCCGGGCTTGCGTAACCGCGGCTTGGCAAAGTTCGAACGAATGAGCATCAATATGCTCCGTATGTGCGAATGTTCCAATCTTTCCAGATTGGTCGATCTTAAAGAGTAAGCCGCTTTTTTGTTCGATGATCCAAGGCATCGCTAAATACAGTGTGCATGCCATCCGAGTAATCTCCTTGAAACTCAGAAATCAAGATACACAGACATTAAACAAATTTACTGGATTGAATGCCCAATTTTGACCGCTTGAACTTAGCGAGTGCGGGGTAGTCCGTATTCGAATAAATCGAAGATGCAGCTTAAGTGGAAGAGGCTTTGGTTAAGCGACCTTTGAGTGATTCGCTTTAGCGCATATCAACCACGCGGACTTATTCTTCCTTGCATTCGAGCTGCTCGAAACATGCAACGGAACAAACATGAAATTCGCCAATTACACTATTGGGCCATCGATAAAGCAATCGATGCAGGCTGACGTTAGACGAAGCGAACAGGAAGCGAGCAATGGTTTCGCTCAATTTATAGGCTCATGCAGGCCGTAGAATATGTTTTTCCAGAATATGATTGATTAGCAATCCCTATCCAAAGGCAGCACCTATGAATAGGGCCCAAAAGCAAACAACGGTGCCCGTCCTTCTTGTCGTTCTCGCGGCTCAGCCGATGGGCTCTCAATGAACGCAAACTTAATTTTGAAACGTAAAGTCCACCTTGCCGTCGGAGCTGCTATCGCGATCTTAATCGCTATGGGAGTGCTGAGCTATCGGGCTACAGTGGCATCGAGTCAAAGTGACGAGTGGGTACGTCACTCACTTGAGGTTCTCGAAAACCTTCAAGATATCGCGTTTGCGATGGTGAGTATCGAATCGAATACGCGGGCCTTCGGCCTAACGGGTGATCAAGTCTATCTTCAAACTACCGACATGAACATAGAAAGTGTATGGCAGCATTTCACGAGTGTCGGACACTTGACCGCGGACAATACAAGGCAGCAGGCTCGCCTTCCCTATCTTAAGGTATTGATAGACCGGAAGATTGAATTCATCAAAATGATCAGAACCGCGCGCTTGGCGGGAAACACCGAGGAGGCCGACCGGCAAGGTCAATCTGGCCGCGGACGCGTGATGATGAATGATTTTCTTGCACAAATTCAAGATATGAGAGCGGAAGAACAGGGATTATTGGCTCAGCGCATTGTGGAATCGCGGCATCGGTCGGAGGTCGTTAAAGCCGTTCTCGTCTTTGGAACAGTCCTCGCCTTACTGATCACCGCCATAGCCAGTTGGATCGTCGAACGTGATAGCCAACGCCGCGCAATTGCCGAGGAAGCGAGAGATGATGCAGAAGAGAAACTGTTCGAAGAAAAGGAACGCGCGCAGGTCACGCTCAACTCTATCGGAGACGCGGTCGCATGTACCGACATTTCTGGACGTCTCACATTCCTGAATGCCGTCGCCGAAAAGATGGCTGGCTGGTCGTGGCAGGAGGCCGCTGATCATCAGATGCCAGAGGTCTTGCGTATTCTGAACGGCATGAGCCGTGAAGCCGTCCCTGATCTGATGGCCTTGGCGATATCTTGTGACCGGACCATACATTTGCCTGCGAATTCCGTCCTTATCCGTAAGGATGGATTTGAAATTCCCATTGAAGATTCGGTTGCCCCAATCCATGACCGGCAAAAAAATGTGACCGGAGCTGTTATCGTTTTCCGGGATGTCAGTGCAACGAGAGCGGCGGCTCTTCAGATCAGCTATTCCGCTGAGCACGACTTTCTGACCAAGTTGCCAAATCGCGTACTTCTGAACGACCGGATCCGTCAAGCGATTGCTTTATCTCAACGTCATAAGCGATCGGTAGCAATATTATTTTTAGATTTGGACGGATTCAAACACATCAATGACTCATTAGGGCATCAGGCTGGCGATAAGCTTCTGCAGTCTGTCGCGGTCCGATTGATTGACTGCGTGCGCGCATCCGATACCGTCAGCCGGCAAGGTGGCGATGAATTTGTTGTGTTGCTTTCGGAGGTAGACCAGCCGGAAAACGCTATGGTGACTGCAAAACGAATATTGAACGATGTGGCAATGTCCCATTCCATCGACGGGCGCGATCTTTATGTCACGACGAGTATCGGAGTCAGTGTTTACCCTGACGATGGCCTGGATGCTGAGACCCTGATTAAAAATGCTGATACTGCGATGTACCAAGCCAAGGAAAACGGGCGGCAGGGCATTGAGTTTTTTAAGCCTGCGATGAATGTCAAAGCTATTGAACGGCATTCAATCGAAGTCGGGCTGAGGCGCGCTCTGGAGCAACAGGAATTTACACTCCATTATCAGCCAAAGATTGATCTTAAGACCGGTGCGATTACCGGAGCTGAAGCATTGATACGCTGGACCGATCCCACGCAAGGATTAATATCTCCAGCGACGTTTATACCGATCGCAGAAGCCTGCGGCCTCATTCAGGCGATTGATGCTTGGGTCTTGCTGGCTGCTTGCGAACAATTCAGCTCTTGGCAGCAGGAGGGCCTTCCTAAGATAACGATAGGTATCAATGTTTCGGCGAGGGAGTTTCAAGACGAGGAATTTGCGAATGACCTATTCACCGTCCTCGACCGGACGGGCGTTTTTCCCAATGATATCGAGCTGGAGCTGACGGAGAGGGTGTTTATGTATCACCCCGATACGACTGCCGCTGTGCTCCGCACATTGAGAGCGAAAGGTATTAAGATCGCGATTGATGACTTTGGGACGGGTTATTCTAGTCTTAGCTACCTCAGGAAATTCCCCGTTGATAAGCTTAAAATCGATCAATCCTTTATTCACCAGATCTCGACTGGCGGCGGGGACAGGGTTCTTGTGGCCACAGTCATCCGCATGGCACAAAGCCTTAAGCTGCAGGTTATCGCGGAAGGTGTCGAAACTCTCGATCAGCTCAGATTCTTAAAGGCTCATCAATGCGACGAAGCGCAAGGTTATTATTTTAGTCCGCCCGTCCCCGCACAGCAGTTTGCGAGCCTGCTTAAAAGTGGCATATCTTGGATCGATTGTATTCGGGAGCCTGATATCTGATTTAAGATATGGAACTCACTGTCCGGTCTTAAGAGCAGACCGACGCCGTTTTCTATAGACTCCCCTTCGCTTTATCTCCCGCGGTTGAGATGAAAAGATGTTCGCCAGCGTGTGAACGGGTTGAGAGCCTTGGATCCCAGCGGAGCCATTCAGTCTAGGTAGTATCCGAACCTATCGCTACCGGTTCGTCCTAGCTATTCTTTCCAATGCAGATGAGCCGTGAAATCTTAAGAAGATTCCACGGTAACAGCAAGCTCGTGCTGTTTATGAGTTTGTTTCTGCATGGCGATCCATGCGTTTTCCAGTTTAGAGATTCGTTCATAGATTGGTCACAGCTGGATAAGTCGCGATGAAACTATAGATTTAATGTCGCGCATAATTTGGACAACAAATTGGGCACCCCTGATCATTCTTTAAGCGCTACCTCTGCCGAAGTTTGGTCTTACCAGTATTACCTTCGGGCCATGAGCATGTATGAAGAGCGCAAGTTTTCCTTCGATCTGAAAAGTTTATCCGCCAGCGTAAGCGGTCTGAGAACTGATATCAAGCTTCTCAAGGGTCAGATCCTCTTCACTCAAGGTCACCCGGCGGACTCCCTCTACTATATCCAAGAAGGCAGGGTTAAAATCAGCGTTGTCTCTGAGCAGGGCAAGGAAGCCGTGATCGCGATACTCGATGCGGGTGACTTTACCGGGGAAGGATGCTTGGGAGAGCAAGCGGTGCGTATGGCAACAGCGGTGCCAATGACTGATTGTGTCGTCACCCGCCTTGAGAAGGCGGCAGTCATCCGCTTGATGCGTGAGAATAAGGCTTTCTCGGAACAGTTCATGGCGCACTTGCTGGCACGCAACATTCGCGTGGAAGCAGATCTCGTCGATCATCTTTTCAACTCAAGTGAAAAGCGTCTCGCTCGTGTTCTTCTGATCCTTGCGAATTTTGGCAAAGATGGAAAACCTGAGCCGATTATTCCGACAATCAGTCAGGAGACGCTGGCTGAGATGATTGGTACCACGCGGTCACGCGTCAGTTTTTTCATGAATAAATTTCGCCAGCAGGGCTTCATTGACTACAACGGTCATATCGAAGTTCACAGCTCATTGCTGAACGTTCTCCTGGTTGATGAGACACGCACAGTCGAAAAGTGAATTTCCCATTGAAAGCATGAAAATACTACCAGCTTACTCGTTACGCAGCACTATGCGCTACGCGGCCGCCGTATCAATGTAAGTGACAATTAAAACACACGACTATAATCTTTCATGCTGTCTGGCCTGTCCAGCGGTTTTGACCAGCGTCCCCGCCAATTGCAGATCAGCTTTTACTGATGCTGCAATGCCATCACCGATTGACAAAAATCTCTTTATCATCGGCTACCGCTATCTCGGCTCTGACGGCTTCGCAAGCGCAGCCGCAACCATTACTGTCAACAATCAAGCGCAGTTCGATTCAGCGATTACGGTGGCGACCCAACCTGGGCACACGGATACGATCGATGCGAGCACGGCTGGAACAATCGACGCGGGGACATCTCTGACTCTTCCAGCAGCTGCCACATCGGTGAATCTTGAATTCGGCACTTTCAGCATCGGGGCCTCTGCAAATGACGGAACTGTGACACTTAGCCCAACAGCGAGTTTTACCTTCGGCCAGCCGGGTAATCCTGGCGTCCTGAATATGGGCTATGGATACGCCGGAACCCTTAATATCAACGGGGCGTCCGTGATCTTCAATGTCACCGACGGAGTTGAACAGTACACTCGCGCTCGCCAGCTCAACAACGCTATCGGTTCGCTCACGGGAGGCGGCAATGTCACGCTCGGTGCAGCGACCCTTACAACCGGCAATGACGGGACATCGACAGCCTTTTCCGGGGCAATCAGCGGCGCCGGCGGGCTGACGAAAACAGGCGGCGGTGTGTTAACTCTCTCTGGGACAAGCTCCTATCTGGGGACGACTACCATTGACGGCGGTGTTTTGAACGTGACCGGATCTCTCACCTCGCCGAACGTCATTATCAATTCCGGCGGCACTTTGTCGGGCGATGGAACCATCAACGATCCGACGATCAACGCGGGCGGCATCCTGGCGCCGGGCAACTCCACCGCAAGTCCTGGAACTTTGACGATCGCCGGACCGCTGACGTTCATGCCAGGTTCCTTTTACAATGTGCGCATCACGCCAACGTCGAATGATTTTACCAGTGTCATTGGCGCCACGGCGATCAATGGCGGCATAGTCAATGTGCTAGCCATCGGGAGCGGCTATGCGCTTTCCACACGCTATACGATCCTGACATCGGCGCTTGGTGTTACCGGCACATTCACAGGTGTCACCAGCAATCTTGCCTTTTTGACACCGTCGCTTAGCTATGACGCGAATGATGTCTATCTCACTGTGAAGGCAAACATCAATTTTGCCTCCGTGGCTTTGAGAGCCAATCAATTCGCAGTCGCCAGAGCGCTTTCCAGCGCCGCGCGGTCCAATCTGTCCGCACCGATTATCGCTGGTCTTGAAAACTTGACGGCGGAGCAGGCGCGATCGGCTTTCGACGCGCTCTCGGGCGAAGGCATAGCGGCGGCGGACAACCGCTCTGCAGGCGAATGCGCTCTTTACAACAGCCATGACAGATCAAACAACGCTCTGGCTCGATGGTGCACCAGGTGACGGCAATTCCATCATCTTGACAGAGCCCATGCCTGGATTCCTCAGCTATGCACCCTTAGTGAAGTCCGCGAACCCAATTGTGGTGCATGATCCTGTCTTCGCTATACGCACGTGGCACGCTTGGGCGAGCGGTTTCGGTGCTGGTGAAGCTGTTCATAGCGACGCAAGCCTTGGCGCAGCGGCGCAGACGAATGCTATTTATGGCGGCGCGATGGGCATCGACTATCAATTGAGGCCAGATCTTCTCATTGGCGTCGCGGCTAGCGGCTCGGATACATACCGGTTTGTATCGGGCTTGACGATGCGTATTTTATCTCAGTGCTCTCATCCCGCCTTTTCAGCTATCTGACAAGCGGTGGGCTTTATCCCCTTCTGATGACTCAGCTATCTCTTTGAAGGCCTTTCGCGTGAGCAATTTTCAGCGGACTTATGGCACTCGAATAAAACTGGTGTGAAACTCACTCGCCTCGATGTGGCAGGCCAAAACGGCGGGGTATCTTTCACGACTCTCAAAAATTTGATTGTGCGTAAAATTAACTACTATACGATTTATATAAGGTCGAATCATTTGACTCAGAACTAAGCGGATTATCGCCGTGCGGAAATCATATTCGATCTTATTTGTCATGTTAATCAGCTTCTCAAATTGCGCTTATGCTGACGAAGCGGCGTCTCCACCGGACAAAAGCCAATATTCCATTTTCAACCCGGTACCGGACAATCTGCTGAGAGACCTGGCCTCTGACCGGCCTACAAAGTCATACTCACCCGTCACGGTCGATGCCGGGCATTTCCAAATCGAGATGGACTTCGCAAATTACGCCTATGGCACCTACCAAGGTGTTTGGAGCGATAGCTTTATAACCGCGGATCCCGTCATCAAGCTCGGATTGACGAGCCGCATTGATCTAGAGATTCAACCTGGCAGCTATCAATTCATGCACAACCTGGATGCCAATACCCGTCAGACGATTTCTAGTGGTTCGGGCTACGGCGACACCATCGTAAAAACCAAGTTCAATTTTGTCGGTAATGACGGTGGTCCATTCGCTATTTCCGTAGCTCCTTTTATTAAAATTCCCTCTTCGACTCCCCTGATTAGTAACGGAAAGGTAGAGGGTGGGGTACAACTCCCCATGCTCTTTAATCTACCGGATGATTTTGTGCTGGTTGAAACGCCTGAATATGATTTGCTTAAAAATGCGCTCGATTCAGGGACTCATGCCGGATATCGCATCGCAAACGCCCTTTCACACCCGATTCCTGGAATCGACAAGCTGACTGGCTTTGTAGAATTTTATGCGCAAGGTGGAAGAGACCCGTTGATTCCGCCAATCTACACTTTCGATCTAGGTCTCGGTTACATGCTGACCCCGGCATGTCAGCTTGATGGCGGTATCGACTTCGGACTCAACACAGCGGCGCCCCGGCTGCAGCTTTATGCTGGTATTACACAGCGGTTTTAGCAATGCGTTTTGAAAAGCTGCCATTGGTAGAAAGCTGTCCGGCCGCTGCCGAAGCGTACTCGCAGAGAGTAGGATCTACATAATTATATCGCGCTATCCCATAATCAATTAATAATTTCAAAAGTGTTTTCCTAAATACTTATACTCCAGGGAATATGGAAACCTCGTGCGATGTCCCTGCCCGCATTATCGCTGATCTATCCGTAAAGATATTAGATATCGGCGTGATGTGTCTCCGGCGATCCCAAACTTTAGCGATTCAAAGAGAACCAAATGACTATTGACAATCT
>Ga0116230_10004062_pt1 | contig 14322 bp, 14 predicted proteins | sample S1TSphfallax_3_FD_88678 | JGI IMG/M metagenome (GOLD analysis project Ga0116230, IMG submission 88678) | Host-associated microbial communities from peat moss isolated from Minnesota, USA - S1T2_Fd - Sphagnum fallax MG | ecosystem: Host-associated > Plants > Peat moss > Unclassified | place... | reverse complement strand
TCCGCCCGGCGACGCAATCGTTTCCGCTCGAGCGCGTCAACGACGCGCTGCGCGCCGTCGAGGCGGACACGATCGACGGCTCCGCGGTGATCACGATGGGCGACGGCGCCGCTGCGTGAGCACGTACTATTTCGTCGGCAGCGGAATCGCGTCGCTCGCCGGCGCGGTGTACCTCATACGCGATGCCGGAGTCGACGGCCACGACATCGTCATCCTCGAGGAATCGGCGGATTTCGGCGGCGCGCTCGACGCGCACGGATCGCCCGAGACCGGCTATTTCATGAGCGGCAGCCGGATGTTCGAGAGCGAGTACCGCTGCACGTTCGATCTGCTCTCGGCGATTCCATCGGGCTCGAACCCGTTGATCTCGGTTCGCGAAGAAACCAATCGCGTGGCCGTCGAAAACAGTTGGAACGACAAAGCCCGCCTCGTGAACCGCGACGGAACGATCGCCGAGTGTCACCACCTCGGATTAGACGAGCGCGAGCGCGCCGATCTGCTGACGCTCGTGATGGAGCCCGAACGGCTCCTGGACGGCAAGCGCATCACCGACCGCTTTGCGCCGGAATTTTTTCAGGGACATTTTTGGTACGAGTGGTGCACGCTCTTCGCGTTCCAGCCCTGGCATAGCGCGATCGAGTTCCGGCGCTATCTGCTGCGCTTCATGCACCACTTCTCGACGATCGACACCGAAGCGGGCGTGTACCGCACGCACTTCAACCAGTACGATTCGATCGCCGTCCCGATCGCAACCTGGCTGCACGAGCACGGAACGACGATGCGTTTCGATACGACCGTGGTCGACCTGGAATTCAAAACGGATGCTTCCGAGACGATCACGGTCGAGGCGATCGTCACGACTTCCGGCGGCGTGCCGGCGAGGCTCGCGCTCGGGGCCGCTGATATGGTGTTCGTGACCAACGGTTCGATGACCGCGGACAAGGCGTTCGGCTCGATGGACGCGGCGCCCATCCTCAACCGCGGGAAACAGAGCGGTGCGTGGCGGCTCTGGGAAACGCTCGCTCGGGGGCGCCCGGAATTCGGACGTCCGACGGTCTTCGACTCCCACATCGATGAGTCGGTCTGGGAGTCGTTCAGCGTCACGGTCGACGATCCGCGCTTTCTCGAACGCATGAGGACGTTTACGGGCAGCGCCCCCGGCCGAGGCGGGCTCACGACCTTCAAAGACTCGAACTGGCTCATCACCATCTCGATCTCCCACCAGCCCTTCTTCCCCGCTCAGCCCGCCGGCGTCGACGTGTGGTGGGGCTACGGCCTGTCTTACGATCAACCCGGCAACTACGTGAAAAAGCCGATGTCCGATTGCACCGGACGCGAGATTCTCGAGGAAGTGCTCGGGCATCTTCACTTTGAAAACGACACGACCGCCATTCTCGAGTCGTCGACCGTGATACCGTGCGTGATGCCGTATATCACGAGCCAATTTCTCGTGCGCTCGTCCGGCGATCGCCCGCGCGTCGTGCCGGCCGGGTCGACCAACTTTGCGTTCATCGGCCAGTACGCCGAACTCCCGGACGACGTCGTCTTCACGGTCGAGTACTCGATTCGATCGGCACAATTGGCCGTCTATACCCTGCTCGGCCTCAAAAAGCCGACGACCTCGATGTACACGGGCGCGCACGACCCGCGCGTCGTGTTCGCCGCCCTTGAAACGCTACACCGCTAGCAGGCCTGCTAGATCGTGCGGAGCGGCCGGAGACAGTCCGTCAAAAAGGCAGCGTACTCCGTTTCGGAAAACTGACCGCTATGAATGATACGGGCAAGAAATTGACGCGCGGCCGCGTAATCGCCGGCGCGGCCGGTGTCGCGGCCGCGGCTGCCGGCGGCGGTCTGTTGCGCCCGGCGCGGGCGGCGACGAAGATCCGCTTCCTCACGAATTGGTTTGCCGAGGCGGAGCACGGCGGATTCTATCAGGCAAAGGCCACCGGCCTCTACGAGCGGGCCGGGCTCGATGTCGATATCACGATGGGCGGTCCGCAGGTGAACGGCACGCAGTTGCTCGCCGGCGGCGATGCCGACATCATCGTCGGCTACGATATCCAGACCCTCGTCAGCGTTGAGAAAGGCTTGCCGCTCGTTGCAATCGGCGCGGTGAACCAGTTCGATCTGCAAGGCATCATGACGCACAAGAGCATCACATCGCTCGCGGCGCTCAAAGGTCACGAGGTACTGCTCTCGAGCGTCGCCTACTCGACCTTCTGGCCGTGGTTGAAACTGAAGTACGGCTACACCGACGACATGGCGGGCACGTATACGTTCAACTTGCAACCGTTCTACCTCGATCCGGCGATCGCGATGCAAGCCTATATTACGGTCGAGACCTACGAAGCGCAGAAACACGGGATGCCGTACAACTTCTTCCTCTTCGCCAAAGACGGTTACCCGCCGTATAGCTCGACCCTGGTCACGACGCGCGCGTTCATGGCCCAGAATTCAGACGCCCTCCAACGCTTCATGACGGCGTCGATGCAGGGCTGGAAGTCGTATCTGCAATCGCCCGGGCCGGGAAACGCGCTCATCCGGATCGCGGACCCGAAGATGGCCGACGATCAGCTTGCCTATAGCATCGCCAAGTTCAAGGAGCTGAAGTGCGTGACCGGCGGTGACGCCGCCACGCTCGGTATCGGCACCATGACCGATGCGCGCTGGAAAAAAACACGCGACTTCCTGGTCGCGGCGAACATGCTCAAACCGAGCACGGACTGGAAGCAAGCCTACACGCTCCAATACGTCAAGAACATGCGGATCCTCGGTTAGCATAGCGAAGATGGCCACGCTGCTGATCGCGCATGCCGCTCGCATCGAAACGTTGGACGATGATGCGAGCAGCATCAAAGACGGCTCGATCTTCGTGCGCGACGGTGTGATCGAGGCGATCGGCGCGGCTGCCGATTTGCCGGCGGCCGAGCGTATCATCGATGCGCGCGGCTGCCTCGTGATGCCGGGTCTCGTCAACACGCACCACCATTTTCTGCAGACGCTCACGCGGGCGGTACCGCAGGCGCAGAATTCCGGCTTGTTCGACTGGCTGAAGGTACTTTACCCGATGTGGGCCCGCATCACGCCCGAGGGCATGCGCAGCGCGACCGCAATCGCGTGCGCCGAGCTGCTGCTCTCGGGCTGCACGACGGCGAGCGATCACACGTATATGTGGCCCAACGGCTGCCGGATCGAGGACCAGATCGAGGTCGCGCGCGAGATCGGCTTGCGCTATCACGCGGGGCGCGGTTCGATCTCGCTCGGAGAATCGCAGGGCGCTGCGCCCCCCGACGCGTGCTGCGAAGCGGAGCCGGCGATCCTCGTCGAGACGCAGCGCGCCATCGAGCGCCACCACGACCCGGGGCGGTTCGCGATGACGCGCATCGTCAATGCACCCGCGACGCTCTTTCTCGTCTCGATCGATCTCATGCGCGAGAGCATCGAGATGGCCCGGAGTTACGGCGTCACCTCGCACACGCACCTGGCCGAGACGATCGATGAAGAGCAGTATTGCCTCGCGCGCTTCGGCCGGCGTCCCGTCGAGATGATGGAGGAGCTCGGCTGGGTCGGGCCGGACGTGTGGCACGCGCATGTCGTGCATCCATCGCCGGCAGAGGTCGGGCGGATCGGCGCGACGCAGACGGGCGTCGCCCATTGTCCGACCTCGAACATGCGCCTCGGCAGCGGCATCGCACCGATTCGCGCGCTCATCGATGCGGGCGCGCGCGTGGGCATCGGCGTCGACGGCTCGGCCTCCAACGATAGCTCGCACCTGCTCGATGAAGCGCGCCACATGCTGCTGCTCGGGCGCGTGCTCGGCGGCGCGAACGCGCTGACGGCACGCGAAGCCCTCCACGTCGCGACGCGCGGCGGCGCCGCCGTGCTCGGCCGCGACGACATCGGCGTGCTCGCTCCGGGCATGGCCGCCGACCTCATCGGCATCCGGCTCGACTCCCTCGAGATGTCCGGCGGCGCCGTACACGACGCGCTCGCCGCCGTCCTCTTCTGCCGTTCCAACCGGGTGGATTTCAACGTCGTGAACGGCGAGGTACTCGTCGAGCATGGGACACTCACACGCCTCGACGTCGAGCGAACCGTCGCGCAGCACAACGTCCTGGCACGGCAACTCTTCCGGTCGTAGCCCGCCCCGACACGCAACACACCCACGGCCGTTTACGCTTATTTCAGATCACGTGAAGATGCAGATGACCGCGTCCCATAGTGGGATCTGGTGGTCCGTCGCGAGATCGGCCGCCGCCATCATGACCCCGGACGAGGTTTCGATGACGGGGAGGGTGTCGCTCCGACTCAAGAGCGCATCACGCGCGTCGCTTCGTGGCTTTCCGCCCTTGCGGACAAGTAAATTGAAGAGCTCAGTCCGGCAGGCCGAGATCAAGGATGATTACGAGACGAGGTCGGATTCGATGACCCGGTTTCGGCCGGCGGCCTTTCCGGCATAGAGGCGACGATCCGCGATACGAAGCAACTCGACTCCGCTCGAGGCGTCCTGCGGGAAGGCGGCAACGCCGATCGTGACGGTGACGGAGGCGGACTCGGCACCGGGCCGGCTTGCCTTGCACGCTGCTGGAACGTGGCTGCCGATCCGCTCCGAGAGCGAGACCGCCTGGGCGATATCCGCATGCGGGAGGAGAACGGTGAACTCTTCTCCACCGTAGCGGCAAACCTCGTCGGAGGCGCGGACGCTCGCGACGATCGCCTGGGCGATCTGTTTCAGAATCGCATCGCCCTCGGCATGCCCATAGGCATCGTTGAGCCGCTTGAAATTGTCGACGTCGATCATCAACAGGCAAAAGGGGCTGCTCGAACGCTCGGATCGCTCGATCGCTTTCGCCAGCGCTTCATCGAAGTAGCGCCGATTGTAGACGTCCGTAAGCGAATCGCGCACCGTAACGCGCTGCAATGCTTCATAACGCTGGCGATACGTAAGGATTCGAAACATCTCACCGAGGGATCGTTCGTCTCCGGTGATGACGCTGGCCCCGGCACGGAACCAGCGCAAATAGGCGATGAAGACCGATGAGTAAACGACGGCGGCGACGGTCTTCCCGACGAGCTGCGAGATCAGGACATCCGCGTAGGCCGGATCCCCAACCTGGGTCGCGGTGACGAAAGAGACCGAGTCGAACGCGAGAGCGATCGTTAGCGATAGCAGAACGCGTAGGAAGAGCGACGGGATGCGGCGGCGGACGAATTCATACGTCAACACGACGATGACTGTATCAAAGAACGCGGCGAGCGCGCTTGCGATGATGACGCGCGGTTGGGCGAGAAAGAGCTCGGGGACCAAATGATCGGGGTTGATCACCGTCGGCGACTGCAGTTCGAGCGCGATGACGAGACCCACCGGTAAAAGCGCGATGTTCGCCCCAGCGACCCCATAGATCAACTTCCGCGCCTCGACCGCATCGGACGTCAGGTAGACGACGAGAACGAAGAACAGGACGGCCGGCACCAAGACGACGCACCCGGGACTGACGATCAGCCAGGAGGTCAACGGGATATTGAAATCTTCGGCGAGCAGCGACGAGTAGAGAAAGATGATGCCGAAAATAATGTAGACGGGAGAAGGTCCGAACAAATCACGCAAGCGGTATGCCACGAGCAAAATCACACCGACGAAGACGCCCTCGCCAACCATAAGGAGAATTTGCTGCGCCGCCGCGACCGACAAGACGTCCCTCCTAGGCGTTCGTGATTCGAACGAAATTATGCAACCGAACGTGCTGGCCTTCTGCGTTTTGTCTAAGCGCCGGCGCCGCGCAACACGATCGCAGCGCTACCGTGCTCGGCAAGCCACGCGGCGCGCCGCGCGAACAGACCGGGCGCGAGTTCGTTGACGCGGTCGATCAAGGCACGGAGATCGGCGCTCGCGAGCCGGCCGCCATCGACCACGATGCGACCGGCGACCATGGTGAGATCGACGTCGCCGCCCTGCACCGCGTGCACGAGGTTGTGGTGTACGTTGAGATACGGTCCGGTCAAGAGCGGCGTCATGCGCGGCGTGTCGGTCCGAAGCGCGATCAGGTCGGCGGCCTTCCCCACCTCGAGGCTGCCGATCTCGCGTTCGAGACCGAGCGCGCGGGCGCCGTCGATCGTCGCCATGCGGCAGACGGCCCAGGCGTCCAGCGCCGATGCATCCAGCCGCGTGAGTTTCGCGAGCAGCGAGGCGGTCTTCATCTCCTCGAACAGATCGAGATTGTTGTTCTCCTTTTCGCCGTCCGTGCCGAGTCCGACCGCGATCCCGGCAGCGAGCAGCGCTTCCACCGGCGCGGCGCCGCTGGCGAGCTTCATGTTGCTGATCGGGTTGTGCGCGACGCCGATGTTGCGCTCGGCGAGCAGCCCGATTTCATCGGGATCGAGCCACACGCAATGCGCGAGCAGCACGCGCTGCGCGTCCAGCAATCCGGCGCGCTCCAGCGCCCGAACCGGACGGACGCCGTAGCGCCGCAGCGACTCCTCGACATCGAAGCGGCTCTCGTTGCTGTGCGTGTGGAGGCCGACCGCGTAGTTGCGGCTCATTGCCGCGGCACGCTCCCAGGCCTCGGGCACCGCATAGAAGAGATGTTCGAGCCCAACCCACACGTTGATCCGGCCGCCGGCACTGCCGTGACGCTCGCGGATCAGTCGCTCGTTCGCGTCGAGGGTCTCGAAGTAGTCATGGTCGGGATGCTCGGCCACGTACGGCACGAGCACCGCGCGAATCCCGAGTTCCTCCGCGGCGCGCGCGCTGCCATCCATGAAGCGCCACATGTCCACGATCGTCGTCGTGCCCGACATCAGCGCTTCCGCATAACACAGGAAAGATGCCGCCTCGGCCTCGTTCGCATTGAGCACGCGGTGCATCGGATCGATGTAGCGCTGCAGCCACTCCCACACCGGCAGCCCTTCGGCCGTCCCGCGGAGCAGGCCCGAATGGCAGTGCGTGTTGACCAACCCCGGCATGAGCAGGCGATCGCGCAGGTGCCGCACCGTCGCTTGCGGATAGCGGCGCTCGAGTTCGGCACCGTCGCCGACCGCGCCGATCCGTCCCGCCGCATCGACGAGCACGCCGCCGTCGATGAGAACGTCGTTGTCGGGCGTCATCGGGAGAACGAGGCCGGCGCGCAGCAGCAGCGGCGATCCGTTCGACGGCGAGCTCATGGGGCTAGCATTGCGGATCCTCGCGCCGGAGTACTCTATCAATTGGTCTATTGACGCACCCGTGGCGCGGGCCTATCGTTGCGAACATGATGCCCGCGCGACTCGTCCCGTTCATCGACGCGATCGGTCGGTGCGCGTGCAACGACTGATCGAGGTGCCAATTCCGGAGCCGATTCTCTGGGATGACTGGCATGCCGTCGCCGAACTCGAGACCGTCCGTCAATGGGATCAGATAACGACGACCCTCTTCGGCCGCGACCTGACCGTTACCGATGCCGCTCCCGGCGTGCGCGTCGCCTACGCCGACGGGTCGAAGACGCTCCCGGCCTCCATCAAATACGGCTTGGTGTGGACGTGCCTGGGCACGCCGCAGCGCGACGTGATCGATTTTCCGGAGAGCGCCGAGCCCGATCGCTACGTCATCTCGACGGGATCGTTCGGCATTCGCGTCTCGGGGCTTCGGCTCGTCGAAAACTTCCTCGACATCGCGCACTTTCCGTACGTGCACACCGGCTATCTCGGCGTCGAGTCGAGCCCGCAGGTGTTGCCCTATACGGTACGCGTCACCGACGAAGACGAGATCTTGGTGACGGATTGCCGTTTTCTCCAACCGAAGTCCTCGCCGGTCTCGACGGGCAGCTTGGACGTCGGCTACCTCTTCCACGTCCTGCGGCCGTATACGGTGTTACTGAAAAAGACGAACGCGGTTGAGCCCGACCGCTCGGACACGATCGTGTTGTTCGTGCAACCGGTCGACGAGGAACGTTGCGTGGGCCACACGCTCGTGATGAGTTTGCACGCCGGCGACCCCGATGAGGCGTGTCGCTGGTTCCAACGCTTGATCATCGGACAGGATCGGCGCATCCTCGAAAATCAACGCCCCCGGCGCTTGCCGCTCGATCTGAAGAGCGAACTGCCCGTGCGCGCCGATCTCGCCTCCATCACGTATCGGCGCTGGCTGCTCGAGCACGGTGTGCGCTACGGTGCGATCGCGCCGTGATCGAGCTCTATGACTACGAGCTCAGCTCCGATGCGTACAAGGCGCGCCTCTTGCTCGCGCTACTCGGCGTTGCGTGGAAGCAGCGTTACGTCGAGTTTTATCCCCGCCGCCAGCATCGTGCGCCGGAATTTCTCGCGCTCAGCCCGCGCGGCGAGCTGCCGGTGATCGTCGACGACGGCACCATCGTCGATGACGCGCAGAACGTGCTCGTGCACCTGGCGAGCCGGCACGATCCGACCGGCCGGTGGTACCCGCAGAACGACGCCGGCCTCACCGGCCAGGTGTCGACGTGGCTCGCGTTTGCTGCCGCCCTGACGCCGACGGCGTCGGCGGCGCGGCTGCACGACGGCCTGCTCTATCACCACATCGATGTCGAGAAAGCGCGCCGCGGAGCGCACGAGCAACTCGCGGTGCTCGACGAACACCTGTGGTTCAACGAGGACGCGGGATGGCGCTGGCTCTGCACCTTCGATCACCCGACGATTGCCGACATTGCGTGCTTCCCCGACGTGATGCTCGCCGAGGAGGGCGGGATCGAACTCCGCAGCTATCCGGCGATCCGGCGCTGGACCGATCGGGTAAAGGCGATCCCGGGCTTCATCGCCATGCCCGGCATCTTCCCGGCATAGCATGGACGTGACGTCGCGCTGGTTTCCCGTTCTGCGCAGCGAGGAAGTCGTACCGAGCCACATCGCGTTCGTGCAGCTGCTCGATGAGGAGATCGTGCTCTGGCGCGCGGACGACGGCGTGCTCAACGCCTGGGAAAATCGCTGCCCACACCGCGGCGCACGTCTCTCGATCGGCACCCATGCCGGCAGCGAGATCGTGTGCCGCTATCACGGCTGGCGCTTCGCTTCGGGCAGCGGCAGCTGCACCCTCATCCCCGCGCATCCCAGCCAAGTTCCACCAAAAGCAGCCCGCGTGCGCAGCTATCGCGTACGAGAACGCTACGGCTTCGCGTGGATCGCGCTCGGCGATGTCGCGGACGAACCGAGCTTGCCGGAGTTGGATGGGCTCTCGCACCTGACCCTGCGGAGCATGACGTTTGCGGCTGCTGCCGCCGACGTTGCCGCGACGCTCGCGAGCGAACCGGGCATCGTGGTGCAGGATCCCTATCGCGCCGTTTCCGAGCGCGTGGGCGACGCCTCGCCGCTGCTGCTCCTCCTTCAGCCCGAGAGTTCCGCAATGATGACGCTGCATGCGATCGCCGGTGGCGACCTCACGGGCGTCGAGCGCACGGCGCTCTTGCGACGCCACAATGAGTGGTGCAAGGAACTCCGGCCACGGATCGTCAGCGTGGAACCCATCGTCGCTCAAGCAGCGCGATAATCTTCGTTGTGCAAGCATGCCCGTAGCACTCGTCGCCCTCGCACTCGCCTCGTTCTGCATTGGGACGACCGAATTCGTCATCATGGGCTTGTTGCCGGACGTCGCTCGCGATCTCGGTGTTACCATCCCGCAGGCCGGCCTCTTGATAACCGGATATGCGCTCGGTGTCGTCATCGGCGCTCCGATCGTCGCAGCTGCCACGATTCGCGTGCCGCGAAAGACCGCGCTCTTGGGAATGGTTGGATGTTTCGTGGTGGGCAATCTGCTGTGCGGGCTTGCCCCAAACTATGCGGTGCTGATGATCGCGCGCATCGTCACCGCCTTTTGTCACGGCGCATTCTTCGGCCTCGGCTCGGTGGTAGCGGCGGATCTGGTTGCCCCGACACGCCGGGCGTCGGCGATCGCGCTCATGTTCGGCGGTCTTACGCTTGCGAACGTGCTGGGCGTCCCGTTCGGAACCGCGCTCGGCAATGCGCTCGGGTGGCGCTCGACCTTTCTTGCAATCGTCGTCATCGGGATCATCGCGGCCGTCGCAATCGCAGCGTGGTTGCCGTCGAACCTCGCAATGAAGCCTTCGGACTTGAGGAGCGAGATACGCGTGCTCGGAAATCGCCACGTTCTGCTCGCGATGCTCACCAGCGTGCTGGCCTCGGCGAGCCTCTTCGCGGTGTTCACGTACATCGCGCCGTTGCTCGAGTCCGTGACCGCGCTCAAGCCGAATGCCGTTACCTATGCATTACTCGTCTTCGGCGTCGGCCTGACGGTCGGAAACCTTGCCGGAGGACGGCTCGCGGACTGGCGGTTGATGCCGTCCCTGCTCGCCGTTTTCGTTGCACTATTTTTCGTGAATGTCGCGTTTGTTTATACGAGTCATTCGGCCGTTGGGGCATTCATAACGCTCTTCTTGTGGGGTTGCTTCGGATTCGCCGTGGTACCGCTTACACAAACGCGCGTCGTCAATGAAGCTGCGTCGGCACCGAATCTCGCTGCAACGCTCAATCAAAGCGCGTTCAATCTCGGCAACGCGTCGGGGGCGTGGATCGGTGGCTCGGCGATCGCCGCCGGCGTTGCTTACGACACGCTCCCGTGGCTAGGCGCGGGTGGCGCAGTTCTCGCATTTGTAAGTGCGGTCGTGTCCGCCCGTCTCTCGCCCTCCGCTCCGTCGTAATCTCTACGACTCGCACCAAACGGGAGCTCGTCGCTTTTCAACTTTTCCGAGAGGATCATCGAGCTCAGAGGATCGGCCAATAAACTGCTTCTCAGGCATGTTGCTTCACAAGCAGTATGCTCCACGAGCAGATTCAATGTAGACGTGCGGCAGGCTTTGAGTTACCGCCTCACGGCGCACCGAGGCCACGCCCCCAACCTCGATACGCCGCTAAGCAAAAAGAAAAACCCCCCATGTTTTACCGGGGTTTTCTGGAGCCGACGAGCGGATTTGAACCGCTGACCTGCTCCGGTCATTCGGTGTCGTCCAACAAGAGGGCGCGGAGCAAAACGTGCAATGGGGAGGAAAACGGATTTACAACGGTCACTCCGCCCCACGTGAAGCCTTCATGAAAGTCCTCGGACAAGAGAAGGCGGCATCCCGCTTGCGACGCGGCGGACAGGATCGCCGCATCCCAAAAACCCAGTTGATGATCCGTCGCGAGATCCGCCGCCGCCATCATGACCTCGGACGAGGTTTCGATGACCGCGAACGTATCGCGCCAGCTCAGCAGCGCATCCCGCGCGTCGGTTCGCAACTTTCCGCCTTTCCGGACGAGTACATTGAAAAGCTCGCCTAAGACCTGTACGGTGACGACGCCGGCCTCTTGCGGCAAGCGTCGAATGAGGCGAACAGCGACATCCCGTCGCTCCGCCCCGTTGACGCCTTCCGCATAAGCCAGCACGTTCGTGTCGAACGCGATCCTCACCGATCGTCCTCGTAGAGCTCATCGCGCGTCCAGGGTCCGGCATCGATAGCGGTCTGCGTTTCAAGCCGGGATATAAGCCTCGCGAGCGCGTTACTCCCCAAATCGTCTTGCATTTTCGGGGGAACAATCCGCGCCACGGGCCGTCCGTGACTCGTCACGACATAGCTATGCCCCTCCCGAACCCCGCGCAAGAGCCGGGAGAACGTGCGATTGGCATCCGCCGCCGAGACCGTCTCGTCCATACGTCACCCTACGGCAAATGTAGGCATATTGCCTACTTTAAGTCGCGAGTGGCTATTTATGAAGGCCGCAGGCGCGTCGGAGTTCATCGGGCACCGGAATCCCTGACCTTATCCCTGACCCGCGGGCTCAACGTTGAACCATAACCTTGACCGCACTGCTACATTGTAATACAATCAACTACATGCAAGGGGGCCGGGCGTGGCGAGATCGGGACCGGCGTGCCGCGAATCGTTGAGCCGCTTTACTGGGACGATAATAACCAAAACCATCTCTGGCAAAGCCACCGAGTCAGTCCAGATGAGGTCGAGGAAGTGTTGTTTGGCGTTGACGGCGACGAGGCCGTCTACCGGCAACTCCGTGACGGTGACTATCTCAAGATTTACGGCGAAACAGGCTCGGGACGCTTGCTCAAGCTTGTGGGAGAGTTCATGAGGGACGGCCGGTTTCGCGTGTTCGCGGCGCAGGACATGGACGATAAAGAGAAACGCGCCTTCCGCAAGAGATAAGGAAACCTATCCATGGCAACTGCAGCCAAAAAGAGTCAGGCGCAAATGATCAAAGAGCTCGCCGAATCCCAGGTAGACGGAATAGCGGGCGCCGAGATCGTGAAAGGCTCGCGATCGGAATCACCGGTTTCGGTACGTTTGAGTGCACCGCTCCTCGAAGCCCTGGATCGGCTCTCGCATGAGCAACACCGCAAACGCGGGAATTTGATCCAACATATTCTTTGGGAATACGTTCAAGCGCATTCCAAATAGGCACTGCTCAAGGGCTACATCGCGCCGCCGGCTTCCCGCACTCCACGAACGACAGCCTAGGAAACCCTGAGCGCGCCTGCTTCCAGGCGGCATCGGCCATCCCGCCCAAGTCAACGGCAAAGCCCGTGGCGCGCTCAACAACAGTGAGTCCGGCCTCCTTATAGCGATAGCGACTCCAGCCAAAATACGGCCCATGAAGCTGGCCAGCGTCAACAAGTTTTTCGTTCTTAGAAGACGATGGTTCCGGCGAAGGATCGTATTATCCATGATGATCGCGATGCACGGCTTTGGAGTTGTTGCGACAACGGCCTGAGGACCGCCGTCCGGCGGTCCAGCGACGCCGACGGCGGCATCGGGGTCGAATCGGCCGATGCGGTTGGCGTTCGTTGCAACGCCCGCCCTAGCGATTCACGAAGGTTGAAAGCGTCTGCGAAACGCCACCGGGATTTGCTCTGTCGAATGCCGAGACCAACTTCAAGTTGAGCAGTGCCTTATGCGCAGCGTCGTCTTGCGGTAACAGGAACGAGGGTGGCGTGGGAAATGCGTTGGACAGGTGTGCAGATGCGATGCGCCGGACGCTCTCGGGGTTGAGCGATGCCTCTTCTCTTCCGAGAACCTTCTCGGACGGAGTTCCGCCGTTTACTGCTTGACCTACTAAAGACTCGCTCGGGAGCGAGTACGTGCCCTGAGCCGTAATGACCCATTTTGAGACGAAGTCCGCTTCTGGGACCAAAACTTGGCTGGACATCGTGGCGAACATGTCGCCGCCGGCCGGTCGAAGAAAAAGAAGCAACTGCTCTTGTGGCTTGAGGATTGGGTCGTCGGAATACTCGGTACCCTCCGACGGACGCGCATCAGCGACGAGTACCGATCCACTGGCAGCGGCGTGCAGATCGTCACGAAGGTTCGTGAGTACGTTTACTTGGAAAACGTCCCAGAGGACGACCCCAGTCCCGAAGGTTGCAACCTTCTTGACTACCTGGCCACGCACAATGAGCGGCGTGGCGATCGCCAGCGAATCAAGGCTCAACGATCGCGCGTGCAACTGATCCTCGGCGTGGACCCACTTGCTCTTTGCGAGAACGTTGTCGTAAGCAAGTTGCCGCGCTTGTTTCGAATACCACGACAACTTCGAAAAGTTCCCTTGGCTAGCACGCGCAGAGGACGCGGTTGTGACTTCGCATTTGAAAGCCAATGGGTCATACTCGTTCTCGAGTTTGTCCGTATCGGCCATAATGGGCAACGTACTCTGGCCGTATGATGAGCTATACGAATAGCATTGAAAGGGAACGAAACCCGAACTCGGCGGTTCGTCGTAATAGGGATACATCACCGAGGAGTACGTTGGATTATGCCCTAGGCCCATCGCATGACCCAACTCGTGCATTCCTATGGAGTATTGCTGATTTTGCGTCGCCGACCGTATTGGGGAATACGTGTTAGTCACGGCGCCGGTGATGACGAGCCGGATCACCATCGCGTGCATGCGATGAATCTGCGCTTCGAGATGGCCGACGCTGGCGGCAGATTGCCCCAGCGCGGCGGCACAAGCCAACCCGGTGACCAACCAGAAGACGATCGCGGCCCAGAATCTCACCCTTAATCAACCGTATCGGAGGGCCGACATCGTCGAGGTCCCGATGGACGGGCTTCCCCCCACGTCTCCCCCAATAGAGCATAACCGACCTGAAGAGGTACGGTTTTCGTGCATAATTCTGGAGCCGACGAGCGGATTTGAACCGCTGACCTGCTGATTACGAATCAGCTGCTCTACCAACTGAGCTACGTCGGCATGGGAGACGCAGGCGGGAGAGCCTGCTCGCGTCGCCGTTCCGGGACGAATCCAGGCACGGGCGCGACCGCTCATGATTCGCTCGGGCGGGACGGCACCCTGCCCGGCAGGCTGACTCTTCAC
>Ga0116230_10004058_pt1 | contig 14327 bp, 9 predicted proteins | sample S1TSphfallax_3_FD_88678 | JGI IMG/M metagenome (GOLD analysis project Ga0116230, IMG submission 88678) | Host-associated microbial communities from peat moss isolated from Minnesota, USA - S1T2_Fd - Sphagnum fallax MG | ecosystem: Host-associated > Plants > Peat moss > Unclassified | place: USA... | reverse complement strand
TGCGGCCCCGCCCGCCCAGAGCGCTCCATACAATCCAGCAGCAGCTGCACCCGCCGCAGCTCCCTATAATCCTGCCGCGTCAGCTCCACCGGCCGCAATGACTTCACAAATACCCGCCGCCGCACCACCAGCCACATCGCCCGCTCAACCGTCCGTCGGCGCAGCAGTCTCGCCTGGCGCAGCAGCAGCTGCCGGAGCAGCAGCAGCAGTCTCGCCTGGCGCAGCAGCAGCTGCTGGAGCCGCAGCAAGTGCCGCTAGCACCGCCCCAGGTACCACACCGGCAGTGCCTGCCGACGGAGCTGTAAATCCTGCCAACTCTCCCTATACGAGCGGCCGTTATAAGGGAGTGCAACCGCTCAACGTGCCTTACTCACCGGAAAACGATAAGTAAAACACAGTAGCATATGTATGTGTCACCGGGGCTGGTACTACCTTTTGATGTAGTCAGTTTCCGATAAAGGTCGCAAAAAATATTCCAAACATTGTCTGTAACGCACCGGTGGTCGGCTTTATGGCCTCTTGATTGATCATCTGATATGTTGCGGTGTTGTATTGTATATCCACCGCTAAAAATTGAATATTTCTCTCCCTGGGAGGTTCGGATATGGCTCACGCCCGAGAGCCGATCACGACGATACTCTCCCTCGTTGCTGTCGCCGCCGCATGCTTTGTGGTTGCTAAGGCAACTTGGCCTGTATTGTTAGCATCCTTTGTCGTCGTGTCTTTCGGTTTATGTTTGTACAAGTTAGTAGAAAAAGAAGTGCATTCCCATGCTTCTAAGGCCCTGCGCCCCAAAGCTACAAATGCAGATTCCAATATCAGATTGGCTCGCGCAGCTCGTTTCTAATAATTTCGGTCCGATAGGTTTTTAAAATAGTGGTGGCGCCGGCGGTGCAGTTTTTGCGCAGCTTCGATGCCCTCGCTGCTTTTTGGCAACCATTTATTTGGCCGCTCCCGATATGGCAAGAGCTTAGTGGCGATTGTCATATCTCCAGGGATTATCGAAGCGACCTGATTTGAGCTGTCCTTCCACCGCCCGTGGTCTGACGTGAGCCATTTTCAACGGCTCGTGGGCACCACTGGCGGGCAAGGCGTTGGCTTGCACAAAACGGTCAAGTATATCGGCCTGGTGCATGCTCATGTGACCCTCGACTGATGTGTCCGAAAGACGATTTTCGCGTGTTGTCGTAGTAAGCATTTTGTTCAAACGATTTTTTTCGCCGGCACGATCAAGTGTTTCGCTCTCGATAGCATCATGGCTGTCCGAGCTAAGTGTGCCCTTGACTTTATCAATAAGTTCGCTCGCCAGTGATTTCAGATCCTGGAGGGAGCATTTGGCTTTAACTGGCTTGAAATTGATTTCGCATATGCCGTTTTGACAATCTTCATTATGTGAGTTTGCACTGGTCATTTCTTTTGTCCCCAAAGAGTCGGCCTCAACTCTTTCAGCATAGGATGACCAATATAAATGTCGTGTGGACACTATATAAACTGAGCGTGAATTTTCAAAATTTCTTTTAGTGTATTTGCAGGCTATAACCACGCCCGCGTACTGTTTTGATCATGGGCTTTTCGTCGTTGTCGCCCAATTTTTTACGTAAGGTCATTATGTGCGTGCGCACAGTATCGGTGGTGGACATGGCATCGGATCGCCACAATCTTTCTAAGATTGCTTCGGCGGTAAAACTCTCGCCCGGGTGTTTGGCCAGAAACTCAAGCAGAGCGTACTCTTTTGGTCTTAGCTCCACCTCGTGGCCATCTTTTAGCACTTGAAATGTGGTCTGGTTTATTTCCAAACCGCCGCGCACCAGTACTTCCGGGCTTATATCCTTGGGGCGACGCAAGAGAGCTTTTACCCGGGCGGCCAACTCCAATTTATCAAAAGGCTTGACAAGATAGTCATCGGCCCCCGCCTCCAGCCCTGTGACTTTGTCGGCGATTGCGGAGCGGGAAGTCAACATCAAAACCGGAGCTCGGCCTCCTGAGGCGCGGTAATGCTTAAGCACTTCCACCCCTGTTATATCAGGCAACATCCAATCGAGCACTAACATGTCATATGTGATCAGGCGTATCTGGGCCAGGGCGTCCATACCACGCATGACACTGTCAACCAGATGTGTTTCGCTTGAAAGGCAGATCTTCACCAGCCGGCTTAGGTTTTCATCGTCTTCTACGACAAGGATTTTGGCCATCGAGTAAAATGCACTCTTGTAGTTTAAGTCTTATAAAATGAAGTCGTATAAATTGAACCGTTATAAACTGAATTGATTAGCAGTTTCGTCTGCCATTAAATTATGGCAAAATTGCTCTACTTTGGGCGAAACCTTAATTTTGCTGGACTTCAGCATTTTCAGGGTTCTTTTCGGCCAGAACCCGCTTCATGTGTGCGAAAGGTGTAATATGACTGCCGACGATCGGCCGAAGATTTTAATTGTTGACGACGATGAGGCCTTTCGTAATCTGGTCGTTCGCCTTTTGACCCAGCGTGGTTTTGAGATCCTGGAAGCCCGCACCACGCGGGACGCCAACGTGCTTTTGGCCAGAAACAAGTTTGTCCTACTCATCGTGGACTATAAACTGCCAGATGTGGACGGTATGACATGGATCCAGCAGCTTCGGGACCGCAATATTAACGTGCCCGTCGCTTTTTGCAGCGGCATCTGGTGTGACCAGCGTACTTTCAACTGGCTGCGCAATATCTTGCGGGTAGCCCTCGTCCTTAATAAGCCTATCGATCCGCAGCTTTTTGTTGAGGTAATCGAGAGCGTATTGCCGCCGCCGCCTAAGATGACAGTAACTCAGGAAGTGGAAGCCCTGGCCCGGGTGGATAAATCAATTATCCAGATTGAATACGAACAGATTTTGAACAAATTTCCCGGCTCCTCCCTGGCTAAGTCTGAGCTGGAAGGCATTATCAATAGTCCGGATACTCAGACTGAGCTGCTCGACCGCTTGAAAATGCTACGGCGCAAATTGGAAGTAGAAGAAGCTGTCAATGTCGCCAAGGTCAAATATCTGGGTGAGCTTGGTCAGACCTGGCCGATGTTGACCAAACATGTGCGCCAGTACAAAGACGATCATAAAAATCGCGCCGCCTATGAAAATGCCGTTGGTCTGGCTCATAAATTGCGTGGCACCGCTGGATCGTTTCACATAAACAAAGTCTCCCACGCCGCCGGCAAGCTTGAAGACATGTTGCAGTCTCTAGATCCTACCGATGACCTTTCATCTGAAGTAATCTGGTCAGAGATTTTTCGCCATTTGAGTGAGGGTGAAATCAGCATCAGAGAAGAGCGCGAGGCGCTTGGATCTTTTACAATCAACGAAAATGTTGTACAGCTGGCCCGGGTGCTGTTTGTCGGCAGCTCGCCGCTGCTGCAGGCGCTTGCTACAAGCGGGGACATCACCACCGCATGCGAATGCTCGGTTGTTTCAACTTTGCAGACAGCGCTCGCGACTGTGCGCAACACACGCTTCAACGCTGTCGTCATCGGGCCGCCTTTGAGCAATCATCCAGAGCTGCTCAAATTTACTCAAGAAGTGCGCATTTCGGAAGAAAATCAACAGGTGCCTTTGCTTCTGATTTCGTCGGCTGAGCAAGACTTTTCCTATGTCCAGTTAAAGTATGCCGGTATATCAGAATTTTTGTCCGAGACCGTATCACCCGTTGACCTTGTAGCCGCTGTCAATCGCCTGGCCGGTGAGCAGGAGCAGTACAAATCGCGGGTCTTGCTCGTCGATGACGATGAGGTTTTGACCAACTTTGTCAGCCGCGTGCTGCGCTCCAACAATTATGTTGTCGACAGTCTCAATGAGCCGATCCGTGTTATGGAAAAGCTCTATGAGTTTGAGCCGCAGCTTCTCGTGCTCGATGTGATTATGCCTGGTCTGACTGGTTATGACGTCTGTCGTCTGATCAGAGGGGATATCCGCTGGAAAGACATGCCGGTGCTTTTCCTCACAGCTAAAAGCAACCAGGAAGGCCGCGCTAATGCCTTTAGAGCCGGTGGGGACGATCTTTTGAGCAAGCCGGTTTTGACCGAAGAGCTTCTCGCCCGGGTCAGTACATATCTGCAAGTGGCTAAACTTAAACAAGTGCAGGCCGAGATTGATCCGGCGACAAATGTTTTTAATCGCAATACTTTTTTGCGGCGAGCCGAAAAGCTCTTCAGTGCAAATTCCGACAATTATTCGATCTGTCTTTTTGCCATTGATCAGTTTGACAAAATCGGGCAGCAATATGGTGAATTTGCCTGCGAAACTGTTGTGGCCACTCTGGGCAAGCTTTTGCGCACTCGCTTCCAGCCTACAGTGCTTAAAGGTCGCTGGGGTGAAAAAGGTTTTGCTCTCTGTTTTGCTGATGAAGAAGAGGGCGCCATTGCTCAATTGATGGAGCTTTTGCTGGAAGAATTTTCAGCGATGACATTTGCCGGGCAACATGGTGAAACTTTTCATTCGACTTTTTCGATTGGTGTCTCGCGCGCCCCAGAAGATGGAAGCATCTTCGAACAGTTGAGAGACCGCGCCGTACAAAAGCTACTCGACAATATCCATGAACGCCTTACCCGTGTGAAATAGGGAGCAATAAGCTGGTGAAAACTACCGAAGAAAAAAAGATTTTGCTCGTTGAAGATGATGACAATATTCGATTGATTACACGAACATCACTCGAAGGTTTGACTTCGTGGAAAGTAATCGAGGCCAATTCCGGGCATGTAGCGCTCGGTCTGGCTGATGCCGAGCTACCTGATTTGATCCTTCTGGACATAATGATGCCCGGCATGGATGGACCGACAACCTTTTCACATTTAAAAGAAAATGCTTCAACAGGTGCCATTCCCGTTATTTTTATGACGGCTAAGGTGCAAACACAAGAAGTAGAAGGGTACATCAAACTAGGGGCCGCCGGTGTGATAACTAAACCTATCGATCCAATGCTGCTTCCCGAGCAAATAACCAGTATCCTCGAAGTGGTTGGTAAGTAAACAATTTTGCTTGCGGGCCGACAAGGTCTTAATGACAAATACGACGTCACAATCAGATCCGGATCAGGGCAGGATCAATCGTTCTAAAAACGTAGTGGTCATAGTTTTTTTGGTCCTGCTTATCGTTGTATTTGTATTGCTGGGTCTGGTTACTGTGCGCCAGCAGTTCTGGATGATACGCAATCGTCAGGCAGTTATTTCATCTTACGAACTCTCGGTGCAGTTAGACCGGCTGTTTATGCTTTTACAAGAAGCCGAGGGTGCTGACCAGGCTTATTTGCTTACCGGTAAAAGCAATTATCTCGATTCATTCAATAAAATAGTCACAGATCTCGATGGTACATTCGACAATCTGGCCAGGCGCTTCAATGGTAATGAAGAGGCTGGTAGCGAGCTCGGTCGTTTGCGTCAGTTTTATGTACAAGAAATCAGCCAGTTGCGCAAGCTAGCCCTTGAAAGACAAAAGAGCGGTCGGCCTCTGGCTGCAGCGCTAGCTACCAGCGCCATAGATGATTCACTCAAGGCTAATATAAGAGCTCTGCCTTTGACGATGAAAGAAGAGCAGCGGCTTTTTAGACTCGGCGCCACACAAGATTTGCAGCGCCAGACTGAAACATTTAGCTCCGAGCTTTTAACTCTTATCACTGTCGCGCTTCTGGCTCTGATCGGCAGTGCCACTTATGCTGCGGCCCAGCTAAGAGCTAAGGATAAAGCGATAGCGCTTGTTCGCCAGTCGGCTTCAGAAACGGCAGCCACGCAGGTCAAGCTTGCTGCCATTTTGTCTTCGATGGATGAAGGCCTGTATTTGCTTGATGAAAATGCCCGGCTCAGTTACATGAATCCTGCTTGTGAGAGCATGCTCGGCTATAAATTGGAAGAAATCATGGGGGCGGAGATGCATGCGCTCATGCACCACACTTTGCCGGATGGGACAGTAAGACCGGCTTCTGAATGCCCTTTGATCAATGTCATGGCTAGTGGTGTCACGCATAGAGAACAGGAAGATTTTTTTGTCTGCAAAGATGGCAGTTTTTTGCCTGTGCACTATATCAGCTCGCCACTGGTTAGCGATGGCAAAATTACCGGGGCGGTGCTTGCTTTTTTTGATATATCCGATCGCAAACTCGATGAGTTGCGCCTGCGTGCGCAGCAGGAAGTCACATCTATTTTGGCCGAAGGATTGGAGCTTGATCAGTCAGTCAGCCAAATCGTCAGGTTGCTCTGTAGTTATTTTGATTGGCAAATTGGTGCCTTGTGGCTAGTGACAGGATATAGTCTGCAATTGCGCACATTTGTGCAAGCTGATGAAAAGTCCGGTCTTGACCAGGAAACAGTGGATCAGTTTGCTGCTGCTTCCAAAGCCAGTGCCTTTAAAGTGGGAGAGGGTCTGCCGGGGCGTGTTTGGGAAAGTCTCAAACCAGCCTGGATGGAAGATATTATTCAGGATCCTGATTTTCCCCGGCGTCAATTCGCCGCTGACGTAAATTTGCGTGGGGCTTTTGCCCTGCCTATCATGGCCGGTAATGATTTTCTTGGAGTGATAGAATTTTTTAGCTGCGCCTCTCGCGAGCGCAGTGATGATCAGATTGATACCTTCATGACTATTTGCTCGCAGCTTGGTCAGTTTGTCCAGCGACTAAAAGCTTATGAGCTGCTGGCGGCCTCAGAGGACCGTTATAGTCTGGCGTTATCTGGTTCTATGGATGGCGTTTGGGATTGGAATATAGAAACTGATGAGGTTTTCTTTTCCGAGCGTTGGAAAGAATTGCTTGGATTTAGCGCCGACGACCCGGATTTTGATCCGCACAAAGTGATCTTTCTCATACACCCGGAAGACCGAGAAGAGGTGCAGAAAGCCTTTAGGGACCATATAAAGGGTTTGACACCCGTCTACAACGCTAGCTTCAGGATCAAAAATAAAGCGGGAGAATACCGCTGGTTTTCGGGCCGGGGGCGGGCTGTGCGCAATAGTAGCGGCAGAGCCGTGCGTATCGCCGGATCTAATCGCGATATCACTCAAGAGATCGAAGCAGCTGAAAAATTGCATCAGTCGGAGCGAAAATTTCATGCCATCTTTGACAAGACTTTTGAATTTATTGGTCTGCTTTCACCCGACGGCACACTCCTCGACGCTAATCAGGCCGCTCTCGATTTTGTACAGGTAGAGCGCTCAGATGTCGTCGGTAAGCCATTTTGGCAAAGCCCATGGTTTGCACCGGATGATTATGAAAGATTGAAAAATGCTATTGCTCAAGCTGCGCTTGGTCAGTTTGATCGTTTTGAAGTACAGCATAAAAAGGCCGATGAGATTATAACAGTTGATTTTTCACTCCAACCGGTTTTTGATGAAACCGGGGACGTTGTTTTGATCATACCGGAAGGTCGTGACATCACGCAGCTTAAGCTCACTGAAGCCCGGCTCAAAGAAAGCGAAACGCTATTTCGTCAGCTGGCCGAAAATATACGCGAAATATTTTGGATCGCTTCAGCCGACAGTTCGAAGTTTTTTTACGTCAGTCCAGCGTACGAAGAAATCACCGGTCGCCATCCGTCAGTTGTCGAAAATGATCCCAAGATATTTTTTGATGTTCTGGAGCCCGATGACAGGGCTCGAGCTTTCAGAGACTTTAAAGAGTTTCTCAATACTCGTATATCTAAAGAGGGCGAATATAGGGTCATTCGACCCGATGGCGAAGTGCGCTGGTTAGCTGCGAAGGTTTTCCCGATCTTTAACGAAGACGGTGAACTCGTCCGAGTTTGTGGTGTCGCCCGCGATATCAATGAAAAGAAAGAAGCCGAGCGCCGCGTCAGTGAGTTTTACTCAACCGTATCTCATGAGCTGCGCAGTCCGCTGACATCTATACGCGGCTCTCTTGGTCTGATTGAGGGCGGGGTTGTCGGCGAGGTCAGTGATCAGGTTAAGACCTTTATCACCATCGCCAGAAGCGAGTCCGACCGGCTCATTCGTTTAATCAATAATATACTCGACTTGCGCAAAATTGAGGCAGGCAAGCTTGAGCTAAAATTGGATGAGCTCTCGGTCCAGGACTTGATAGATACAACAATCGGTGCGTTGCTTGGTATGGCGGCTGTTAATCGCATCGAGCTGATTTCCTTGTCTAGAGACGAATATGAACTTTTTGCTGATCGCGACTTGATCAGCCAGGTCCTGACAAATGTAATATCTAATGCTATCAAGTTTTCCCCTGATGGTGGCAAAGTCACCGTCGGCCTGACGCCTGATGAACCGGGATTTTTGTGTTTTTGGGTGCAGGACGAGGGCCCCGGCATACCGGCATCACAAATACACAAACTTTTTGGAAAATTTCAGCAACTCGATAGTTCCGATACCAGATCCAAAGGCGGTACGGGTTTGGGTCTGGCTATATCCAAAGCTATTGTAGAACAGCATGGTGGCAGCATCGGTGTAGAAAGCGAGGAGGGCGAGGGGGCCAAATTTTGGTTCAAATTACCTCTTTACGTACCTGACGCGCAACTTCCAAAGCGCGCTCTCATTTATAGCTGCGATGGTGCCCTGTCTACCCATTTATCTATTGTTGCGCAACTTGATTCTATCGTCACAGTCACTTCCAATGATTTGAACGAGTCTATAAGATTTTTACGAGAAGAACATTTTGATGTGTTGATCTTGGATGTCGGAAGCAATCCATCTACGGCCATTGATTTGCTAGCTACTACTACCACGCTCAATCGTTGTTTGCCCGTGGTAGTGGTATCAGGAGCGACAGTAGATAAAAATGCCTATGGCGATGCACTTATATTGGATGGAGTTGTCGATGCTCTAGACTCGGTAACTTTTGCAAAAACGGTGACCGATTGTATCGCCCGATGCCAGGATAAGTCTCCCAAAATATTGATAGTCGAAGATGATCCCGCAACGCGCGCTGTCGTCCGTCAGCAAATCGGTGAGCTCGGTATCCATTGCATGGAAGCCCATGACGGCGAGCATGCTCTGGAGTTGATGCGCGATCAGATGCCGGATTTGATCGTGCTTGACGTCGGTTTGCCCAAAGTCGATGGCTTTGATTTGATAGCCACGCTGCGCCGGGAAGCTAAGAATGTTCCGGTCATTATTTATACCGCAAGAGATCTCAGTCGTGATGATAAAGACGCTCTTTCTCTGGGACTGACTCGTTATCTGACCAAGTCGCAAAATAGTGCTCATGATTTGCTTGCTGCTGTAAGAGAGCTTTTGAGCGGTATCGTGGCTGGTAAGAGTCAGTGAGTGCTTTTTTGAGATAGTAGTAATCGCCGCCAAGTATGTATGGTTCGCAAATCTAAGCGACTCCGGTGAAAAAGATGAAGGACAAAAACCTACGCAATTTTGGCAGGCATGCACCTTTGGATGTACTGGACTTTAAGTTGCATCGAGGTCTATAAAGGACACATATGGATGGTGAAAGGTGATCCTCCTGGCCAACATAGATTCTAAACAGCAGCGCCGTAATGGTAGCTAATTGAATTATATAGCGTGTAACATTCTTACCTGTCGTCCGCGGTTGGTTTTAATCGATAGGGAGGCCTTATGGGCAGTGTTTGGCAATACAAAATTTTAAAAATGAGAATGGTCAGTACGAGTTCGATGGAGGAGACTATGGATATAGGTTCTGCGGAAATAGACTTTAACTCGTTGGGCGCTCATGGCTGGGAGCTCGTTCAAATGATTCCAAATGCTCCGCTAATATTCGCTATCTTTAAGAAGAAGGTTTTCTGAGGCAGGCCAACTAATTATTGAAACGCCTGGGCGCATAAAGTAAATAGCTGACTCAATCTCACGACACCTGGGGCATGTTCGGGCGGGCGGCTAAAGCCGGCGCTGTTCATGCCTGCCTGCACGTACGGATCATTTTTCATCACCTGCCAGATGGATTGCTTTCTGTAATTTTCAGCCATGAGCAAAATTGGTCCCTGATCGATACCCAGGCTGTCTGTATCGACCCAGCCCGAGGCTTTAGAAGTGTCAAAGGTCGGATTAAAAGCATCGGCAAATCCTACCGGTCCAAAAATTTCAGGGCGATCGCTCAGCCAATGTTTTATCGTCGGCATCACTATTTCTGGCGCAAAAGGAAGCGATGCTGCAGCCGCCGTTGGCGCTATGGTGCCGTCGTCCGGAGCATTTGGGAAGCCTCGTGCGTTGTAGCTAAAAAACTGGCGATTGGTGCCATCCACTTCCTTTGTCAAATCCCCGGGACCGTCAGAGGCTGTTAAGCCCCAGTCGAGATGACCGTAGCCATTCCACTTTTGCGGATTGGCGATGGCATATTGATGCTGGGCGAGTGTGGCCTGCCTGGAATTTTGAAAATAATCAAACCCCAGTTTCTTAGCCGTGGCATCGACGCGACCGCGCATATCGAGCCAGACTTGGGTGTATTGATGAGCAAAGAGTGGACCAAATTCAAGACTTGTATGTCCATACTGGTTTGATGACTTTGCTGTAGACATGTAAGTATCCCATGCCGATGATGGGAGGCCGTGTGTTGGTGAGCCAAGCGCTAGTATGTGGAGTATTTGCGCCTCATTGTAAGCCTGCCAGTCATAGGGCAACGGACCGTTCTCCGGTGTCCAGCCCATGCTCAGCCGTCCGCTATCATTGGTAGCCCATTTCCAGTCGACCCTGTTGTAGAGCTTATCGGCTACGTCTCTTATTTCAGCCTCTTTAGCCGAGTCGCCCTTGAAATAATTTTTGGAATACAAAACACCAGCCATGAGCAGGGCTGTGTCTATGGTTGAGACTTCATTCTGACCTGCTCTCGTGCCTGTTTTTGGATCTATAAAGTGATAAAAGAGTCCGTGGTCTCCAGATGTACCCTGCGGCTCCGGGCCCTGTTTAGTGTTCCAGAGAGTATTTAATACTCTGCTTGTGTAGTTGGCTGCTTCGTCGCGGCTGATCCATCCGTGATCTGCCGCGACACCATGGGCGGTGAGCGAAAATCCTACTGCAGCGATACTGGCAGCCGATTGTTCGGTCGATCGGTCTTTGGTCAGACCTGTTAGGGGGTCGCTATTTTCTCTAAAATACTGGAAATGCGCCTTTTGCACTTTCTCAAGAATGGCTTCATCTGCGGCATCTAATTTTGGTGGCGCCAAAAGTGCCCGGTTGCGAGCGACTTCCAGCGCCGCTCCGGTGTACTCGCCGCCAATATGCATACCGCTAAGAGCTGCGCCTGTGACAGTGAACGACGCTATCGATTGGCCTATCTGTTCTTTTGTCGCCAGACCCTGACCGGAAAGTATCGAGTTTGATTCAGCACTGGCTGCGCCGCCCACCGCTCCACCAGCCGCACTGGCGCTCAGTCTCAGTCCAATGCCTTTTGCCGAAAGGGCAAAGGCGGGGTTTGCAAGGGGGAGTGCTAATTGTGTTTCGGCAGCAGCCATCAAGCCTCGGCTTGTCAGACCCATGAGTCCGAAAGTAATGGCTGAGCTACCGGCGGCGGTGAGCCGTTGCCCTACGAAACTTGTGTTTGCGTCTGTAGATGGGGTTAAAACCAGGCCGTAGAGAGCCCCATCGAGAGCCATTTTAGCTGCGGGGGCGGACCCGGTCATAGCTTCTGCGCCTGCTCCACGTGTCAAACACTCAACGAGTAGGAATGGCAAAGAGGCGCCGGCGCCGGCCCCTATTGTTTCGGCATACCAGGCGCCAGTGCCAAAGGCCGCTTGAGTCGGTGCTTTGAAGAGCTCTGGGTCGGCTACCACATCTTTCTGGGCAATGGCGTTGATGAGCTGTGTGGCGCCGTCGATGGGAGACTGGATCGCTGCATGCATAAATGATTGTCCGCACAGGCTGAGCGCGGTATCTGGAGGAGTATCGGACTTCTGCGTGTTATATGACGCAGATTCCAGGGATTGGGCAAGGTTAGATTGGTTTGGCATCGGTATAAAGACCAGCCAGTGATTAACTAGAGGGGGAATTGATATTAGGACTTCGGCACTTCTTTGTCTGTCGGGAAACTACGAGGTAAGACGGCTTATTGATGATAAACTTTGGGCCTGAGTTGGAAGCATTTGATTTGGAGGAAAGTATGCGTAGAAGAGGTCTTTTTGCAGCGGTTGTATTTTTGGCGACTAGCTCGTTTAGCCCTGGCTACGCTGCTACAGGTGTTGAGGACGTCAAACATGCAGACTCTTTGATCGAGCAAAAAAAATATCAAGAAGCCATTGCGATAACGGACGGCCTGATTAGACAAGATCCCAAAAATGCCGGCGCTTATGCTGAGAGAGCTCGTGCTTACGGAAAACTCAACCAGTTTGATAAAGCGATGGAAGACGCTAATAAGGCGATTAGTATCGATAATAAAAATTCGCTCGCCTTTGCAATGAGGTCCGCTTGTTACAGCTCTACAGACCAGCCCCAGCGCGGTTTAGCTGACGCAGATATGGCCGTCTCTCTGGACCCTAAATCGGCTAAAGCCTATAGTATCAGAGCCGTTGCTCATGCCGAATTGGGGGAAGATGTGAAGGCTCAGGAGGATTTTGATAAAGCGATACTTCTTGATCCTAACGAGGCAATGTTTTATTGCAACCGCGGCGTATTTTATAGCAGGAGCGGAGCCAGCCAAAAGGCTATGAAGGACTTTGAGAAGGCGCTTTCAATAGATCCGCAGTTGGCTTCAGCTTACACCAGTCGTGCTTTGGAATATGGTAAAAGCGGGCAGCTGCAAAAAAGTATCGAGGATAGTACTAAGGCGATTGCTCTGGATCCGAAGCTTGAGCGGGCGTATACAACTCGTGGTTTAGCATACGTTCGGGCGAAGAAGCTAGATCTTGCTATTGTTGACTTCAATAAAGCAGTCGATCTTGCTCCCAAGCATTCAGTCGCTTATTGCAACCGCGGGTGGTGCTATAACCAGTTGGGTCAATATGAAAAGGCTGTAGAAGACCTTTCGCATGCGATAGCCTTAAATCCCAAAAACATGCTTGCATACTTCAATCGATCTGTCTCCTATCAACATCTTGACCAGAAAGATCTTTCAAAAAAAGATTACGACCAAGCTGTTGCACTGGGTTATAAACCAGTCCCGCCGCAAGATTCGCTCAGCAAAGGACTGAGTGATTTTGGCAACTGGATACACTCTGTTACCGGCTTGTGAGAACTGGCAACGTTTTTCCGATTTTGCCAGCGCCATTTTTTATCAGGCCTTAGCACCGTACAAAAGTGGCGGGCGGCTTAACATTCCTCGCGTTACCTCATTTGTCAATCTCGCAAGTATAACTTCGGCTAATGCGGTAATCACAACTAGTGGTATCGTTGCCGGTGGCACGTCCATCAATGCTTCTAGCTCTATTGATATCACATCCGCTGGAGCAGGCACTTCAACCAGTGCCGTCAGCCTCTCTGGCACCGGCATGCTAGATGCCAGTGCATCTGCTGGAGCCACAAAAGGCGCTTATTATTTCAGCTCCACCGGTGACATTTTGACCGGCACCGTAAGCTATCCTGTCGCTTCTACAGTTTCGCTGATATCAACAGGGGCGATTTTAAGTATTGCCGGTAATATTACTGGTGGCAATGTCACTCTTAATGCCGCAGATGGCATTAGTGGCCCCGGCACTATTACGGCTACTACCCTTAGCTTTATAGGTGGTAGCGGCTCTCCTATACTCGCCACAATCAATACTCAAAATCTTTCGGTCAATGGCTCTGGTGTTTCGGCCAGTCTAGAGATAATTGGTGCGAAGACCACTGGTACTACTAATATTCTCACTTCCAATCTCGCTACCGAAGGCTCGCTGACAATCACTTCCAATCAGGCTCTAAACGTTACAGGCGCCATTACCGCCGGCGAAGGTGTGGCTCTGGGCCGGAGCGCTGGTGCTGCAGGCACAACCGGTATCGATGTGCTGGCTCCCATAACTACGACTTCACTTATGCTCACGACATTCGGCGCAGACAATATCGTCGTCGGTCCTAAAGCCGTAATCACTTCAGCCAATGTCGATCTTGATGCAGGAGGTTCAGTCGGCAGCAAGTCGGCTCCTATCCTTCTCAATACCGCAGCTGGTGGTAGCGTCACGGCAAACGCCCAAGCTGGCTCAATGTATCTCAGTCAAGCCGGTGCCGGTACCGTCAATGCTCAGGGTACAGGTGGGGCCACTCAAGCGGGGGTAATAACCGGCACTGGCCCCATCCTTAATATCGGCAATGTGTCAGCCGCTTCAGTCACCATAGCTGATACCTATAAAACCGGCGCTATTGATCTGGGAAGTGGCACCGTTGGTGTTTCGGGAAGCAATGTCACTGTAACGGCTCCCGGCTCCATTACGCAGGATGCTAACGGCACGGTAAATGGCTCGTTTATCAAAATCACCAGTACCGCCGGCGAT
>Ga0116230_10004057_pt1 | contig 14329 bp, 8 predicted proteins | sample S1TSphfallax_3_FD_88678 | JGI IMG/M metagenome (GOLD analysis project Ga0116230, IMG submission 88678) | Host-associated microbial communities from peat moss isolated from Minnesota, USA - S1T2_Fd - Sphagnum fallax MG | ecosystem: Host-associated > Plants > Peat moss > Unclassified | place: USA... | reverse complement strand
CATAATAGAATATTCACCAATAGCCATTAATATAATAGTCATTAATAACCACCAATATCCATAATAGAATATTCACCAATAGCCATTAATATAATAGTCATTAATAACCACCAATATCCATAAATAGGGTGTTTAAGATTGCCAAAAATAATATAAAGTGAAATAATTTATAATAGACAAAAATAATTTAAGGTGAAATAACCTTGAATAATTAAAAATAATTTATAATAATTACAAGTAGCCTAAACTAAAATAATTTACAATAGCCAAAAATAACAATGAATAACCAAAAAAACTTACAATAATGAAATAGCCTAAGGTGAAATAAGCTAAAATAGCAAAAAATAACTTCGAATAATGAAAAGTAACTTAAGGTGAAATAGCCAAAAATGGCCATAAATAGTTGAGAATAACCATAAATAGTCGTAAATAATGTAGGGTGAAATAATTTAAATTAATGAAAAATAGTCATATAATAATTGAAAATAACTTAGCATAGGTAGTAGTATTATATGAACAAGAATTTTATCCATTTATTTAACTTTTATTTTTCAAAAGAATGACCATTCAAATGTTATTGAATAATGATATTCAACTTTTTTTATCCAAATGATTTTAAACTTTCAAAAGGAAATAAATGTAATTATGTACATTATTGAATTTTTTAAATAAGTAAATTTGAATCATTTCATTTAAACAAAATTTCAATAAGATATGAATTTTCAAAATTTATGTTTTTGTAATGTTTAAAATGAAGTATTTGATAAATAGAATGTAATATAACATATTACCACAATAAGTGGGGTGGCTTGATGGTAGGGGTGTTTATCTCCATTCCAAAGGTTAATGGATCAAACCCCATGAGCGGTGTTATGTGTGGTCAACAATGGTATGTTGACCGAATATTCTTTTATCTAATTTTTAGAATAGGTGCCTAGGTTGATTATGTAACCTACTTACTTAGGCTAGGTATTGACACGTGTCAATAAATCATAGGTTTAAAATCATGAAATTATTAATAATATTATAGATTAAATAATTAAATTCTAATTGATTTCCATGCTGGTTAGTTAATTAACTAGTAAGTGAATGGTTTGGTAAATTTGTATTTCATTTTAGAGTAACCTTGTTTCACTAGATACTAATGAAACAATTCATTATTTGTAACAATTGGTCCATGTTCACTAGGGGGTTAAACAATTTCACCAAGTAAAAATGTCCAAATTCACTCAAAATCTGGTGAAACCCAGAGTTAACTAGGACACATTTTATAGTAGTGATAGAACATGGGGAGATTTTTAAGATATCTGTACTATATAATCTACATTTACCTTCTTTTTTTTGCTTTCAACATATTATAATCAATTCATGTTCAAAAACAAAAATAAAAGCCTCAAAAAACACACAAAATGTTCATGATTTTTTAAAAATGCCTAAAAGTTTTCAATGTTGATTTCTAAGCTTCTATTCTTCAAAATTGTTATAGAAATTAGAATATCAACAAAGTGTTTCTTCATGAAAAAACATGGATTATATATTTGCAACCCCTATTTCCAACTTCAATCACAAAGGAAAGTGAAAATGTTAGCAAATCCAAATCTAATTATTCTTCATTCAATTTCATTTTCATTTGATCTTGTCAAGATCTTATGCATTTTGATATTGAAGCATCGAGTTACATGTATTTTATTTATTCAAAAGGTTGTAAATCAAAATTGCCTTTGACACATTATGAAATAGTGCTACATGCAATGACAAATTGAAATAGTGCACATTGAAAAACATTAAATTTTGAAACATTTGGTGTTGCACACACATCCACATTTCCATTCAATTTGAACTTCAAAAGACAGTAACAATTGTGAACAAGGAATGAGATTCTGATTTTTCCCAAATGATGCAATGTCCTTTTGCATATTGAAGTAATGAGTAATTTCTCCCTTCCCAAGTTTCTGCTGAGAAATTGTGTCTACAAATACTAAATTGGCATGTGATTAAATCAATATAATGTAACTAGGGTACAACTATAGTATAGAAATATGATGAATTAATAATTAAAATCCCATGTCAAATTATTTCATAGTTGTAATTTAATTGCACATTAGTTGCAACTTGAACTTTATATGGGCATATGTACGCAAAATATATACGGTGATAATCAACCATAGTTTGACGATGATCACAAGTTGCAACAAAGTGGTTAATCTCAATTGTGTTGTAACTAGTATAGTTTTAATGCTAAGTGAACAACTACTTTGCAACTAGCATATAATGTTAATGCATACGATCATGTCATGTGTACAGGTAGGTAAAGGTCTATAATATTTAAAATTTGCAACTTCTTTGTAACTAAAAATCAACTAAATTGACTAGTTTTACAACTAAATTACAACTAAATGTACCATTATGGTTTCATTACATAAATATTACTTGTCCACTATTTTGGAACTGGAGTGTTAAACTCATTTAAAATTAGTTGTCAACTATGTGGCAATTCATATTATTAAAATATTTATAGATTGTGCAATTCATTGAAAGTGTGAACGCAAGCCTTCAATTGGATTGGAAAGGTGTATTAAAATGTTTATGAATATATACACATATATAACATTGTTTGTACACTTCAAACTTTAAAAAACTAGATTATTAAATGTTTCATTGATACGAGCCAAGTCCTTTATTGAATTAATTAATTCAAATAATTCATTTTCATAATTATATAAATAACTAAATTTTAAATAATGTAATAAATATCATAGTCCCATTTTTTGTGATTGATGTTCAATTGTTGTGTTAATAATATTTCACTACATTGGAATTCACAATATTATGTTGGTATACATACATATCAAACCATAAGATTTCATGAAAGGTGAAAGTCAATTTTTTTAATTGAAATTAAAAGCAATGTATATATTTTATTAAACATTCAGTAAGGGTGTATATATGAATATGTTTGTATATACCTCAATGTCTTTTACTCAAATTCATGTTTATTATTTAGTATTTCAAAGTGAATTAATTTGTTACTATTTTTTAATTAGTAATTAATATGCAATATACATAATTACCATGAACTAATTAAGTAAACTAAATAATAAACCATTCATATGAATTGATTAATCAAATTTGATTAATTCATATAATAATTAATCAATTATGTAATAAATAATTACTTAAATTCAATAACTAGTAATATAAATGTAATTAATTAATTCAAATAATTTTAAATAAATTTTTTTGTTAATGTAGGTGAATAATTATTCAATTGTATTTGAATTTAGATCATCAATGATCAACATAATTAATTATATAATATTATTTAAATATTCAATCATATAATTATTATTGTGATAATTAATTTTTTGATACTTATTTTGATAGTTAATTATTTGAATCAATCAACTAACTAATTACCTGAATTATACTAATTAATTTAAATAATCAATTTAAATAATTAAATATCATATATTTAGTTCAAATAATTAAATTCCAAATAATTATGTCAAATGATTAATTATAAATTTCAAATTAATTACAAAATTAAAATTAAACAAAAATCATGTGAGAAATGTTTTTTGTAATTACAACTCAATTGCAACTAAGGTGCCACTAAAAGATTTCACCCATATGTTTTGTCTTCAATATCGCATTTCACAAACTATATAAAGGAGGTGTCTCCTCTTACATTCTCACATTAAAATACATGTGCCATGTTGGGACAAGCTCATAAAAGTTTAACCTTAAAGGTAAAACACATAATTTTTTAAAAAAACTTATGTGATTATTCTTTAGTTCATCTACTATTCTAGGATTCTACTTTCCTACCTACTTACTTGCCTACTTCAATAAATATATCCTACTTTTCTACCTACCAAAATAATAAGTGAGTAGTTAGGTAAGTAAGTAGGTTGGAGCTATATCAACTTACCTACCTATGGTTATGTACCAACCTACATAGGTATATATATATATATATGTTTCCAAAATTCAATTAATATGTCGAGTGGCAACTTTTGCCTTGTGTCATAATCCAAAACCATCTAAAACAAATAGTCATAATGGACGATGGATATCAATATTTTTTCAAAAACAATCATGAAAAATCCTCGTAGTGCCATGTGTTAAATTTTGATTGATGGATGAAAAATGATGTCAACATGACATTATGATTGTAATCGTAGGGAAATTGCATAGTAGTTGAAAAGGAGTTGTTGTGACAAAGTTGTAATGAGTTGCATTGTATATATGATGAATTACAACTCTTGCAACTATTGTAACTTGTTCGATAACACTCACAATGTATAAATATGGTGAGTTGCAATTGTCTGATGCAACTCAAAAATTGAATTGCAAAGCCAATTGCAAAACAATTTTTTTTTCATAGCATTTGTTTCAAGACCTCTCCTAGCCTTTCACTTACACACAAATCCCAAAATCTTCTTTAATTATATTAATAGTTAATTTGTTTAATTCTATAACCAAAAAGAAAGTGATTGAAAAATCACAACGTGAATTGCCAAACCTTTGATTTCCAAATATTGGGACAACATTCACAAAAGATTACACTTTATTAACATGCACACTTGATAAATTTGGATGAAAAATTCAACATGAATATCTTGAAAAATCACTAATTGTGTTTATCGACATGTAAAAAATATATAAATTGCAAATAGGGTCAATTCTCCCAATGTTCAAGTGGTTATTAAAGCTCCTAGCCCAAAGTCTAGATGAAATACAAATTCTTAACATTTTATCCCCTCTACTGTGGATCTCTGGCTCTTGAAAATATTAACTCAAACACAACACACAACTTGACCACCACCTAAGTACTTCAACTCATTATTAGATTTTCCCAATTCCCACTAATACACCCAAACTTGTTTATCTTGTGATTTTTGGTGATTATAGTGATGCATAATCATCTATGGATAACCCAAAGGAGGTTTCTTATGTGATAACTATACGAACATCCAAATTTTCAAATTTAACTTAACAAACATCCCTACCATAAACTTTTCATTTGCACCCACATGCCCCTTTACCTAAGCTTCAATTTCCTCATGTTTGAAATATTCCATGAACCTCCATTTCTTTATTTATGTGAAAGTACAACTCAACACCTAATTGCCACCTTTATGCATATAAAAAGAAATAGTAAAAGTAATCCCTAGATGCCATAGATATTCACACAATATTTCTCTACTACATTATTCACCCACCAAAAATCAACTCAATTTTTAACACCCAAATCCTTTGCCAATGCTTCCTCCTCACTTATATCCTCTTTCTTGAGTTCCATCGTTCAACCCCTAAAAGCCATTCTTTCTTGCACAAGTTCCATAGTAATTACATCCTCATCTTATCCTTGGCAACGTTTCAAGAACAACAAAACCACCTACGAAACAACATAAGCATTGAAAACAACAACAAACACACAATTTGCCTCGTAATGAAATGCATGAAATGTTTCCATTTCCAAAAAGACAATAATATTTCCTTTATTTCTCCTTCATTCCTTTTTGTTGGAAATAGATGTGATACAACAACCCTTAGATCCAAATCATGTTCACATTAAACCAAAAAATTTCAAGTCCAAGTTCATAGTATATATTTTCACTTTTGACACTATTTTGGGCTATAAGTTTTTTTATAGGTATGCCTCTAATTCATTGATGCAAAGTAGTCGCTTGAAGTTTGCTTTATCTTTAGACCTAAACAAATATTATGCGATAAACATCAACAAGTGAACACATTAAGTAAGAAATAAACATGATTTTTTTTAAATTTTGCAATAGATTGTTTTAAAAGCTTTTCCAAAATACCAAAATCATTATCAACTACTAATTGACCCCATTATGTTTCCAATTATCAAGCAATTTTAAATTGAACGTTGTCCTTCCTTTTTAAAAGGTGTTTTGATCCAATTAATGAAAGGATAGCCCTTATCATCCAACAAGTAAGAAGGAACATCATTTACACCTTTACTAAATCAAACAAACCATAATTTTGAACATGCCTTAATAATGCAAAACATGTGCAAGGTTTAAAAATCATTGACACTACCTAGCAATCCAACACAAAATGTTAATAATGTTTTTTTGTAACTTATAACTTTTGGAATATAGTCAAATTTAGCAACAATCATATGCTAAAACATCATCTATTAGTTATATAATAAGTAAGTTGTCAATAATTAATAGTACAACATGAAATTGTTAGCATGTTGTTACATTAGGATATAATTAATGACCAAATGTGCAAAATTGATCAAATAATTAATTCTTAGTTAAATGGTTAGCAATGTAAGTTTTACTAACAACATTGACAATGATTTAACAATGTAATCAAGTAATTGAAACATATAAATTGACAAAACCTTGCTAAACTTAATTAAAAAACAAGCACCCACTTGAAAGGAAAAAAATAACTACAAAAAGAAATGTCCTATCAAGAGAGAACACCCAAAAGCAAAATGAAAGCTACAAAAAAGTCACAAAAGCAAAAGCGATTAAAACCCACCAAATGGATGAAAATAATACCTTAGGATCAAAAACCCTTATTGGTTGCATGAAGCATATTTGATAACAAGATTTGTGGAAAACCTACAATAACATTTGGTTTGGAAAAGGTCTCCCCTATAATAACGATTCACTACAATATGGTAACAACATGAACTTTAAGAAAGGTGACTACCATTTTCTACCTATAAGATGAGTTTTAAACTAACAAAGGTAGGCTTACAAAGCCATTGACTAACCATCTCATGTTAACACATCGATGAAAAAAATCATCATGTTGGTGTGTGCACCCAAATACCTTTGTGGCAAGAGGGAAAAAAGCTTTATAGAATGTTGCTCGTAGTATAATTCGTCCTTTACCTAAGCCACAATTGTTGCAACCATTCCTTAAAAAATGATAATTTACAAATTTAAATATGTTCAAATGGTATCAACATGATCAAACATGTGAACCCCATTTGAAATTAACACAATACCTACCCGCGAATGTAAAGATTAATAAAAGGTTGATGGGAGGACATGTGTTTATTCATATGAAACATGAAACCCAACATTTTTGGGAATGGAAACCAAAACATTTTGAACAATGTTGTGGGTAAAAGAGCATTCCCCCTTTGATGGGAACATCACAAAAGGTATGTTCCCATTGAATTTATATGTTAACCATAAATGCATTCTCTAAAAAACTCTTCAAGTATATAACTACATTTATGATTAATATTTTAGTCATAAATGAAAAAAATGATTAATAGCCCTAAAATCATTACAGATGAGTTATTTAGGACATGATGTGACAGATGATTCATTTAGGACCAAGCCATCCCCCCTTTGTTGTGTAAGTAGTATAATGTTTATTCTATTTAGACCATACTTCATTTAAACATTACAAAAAACTTCAAATTTGATAATTCATATCTTATTCATAATTTGTCCAAATGAAAAAATGAAAAAAATGATTCATAAATTTTCTTCAATAATATACACAATTATATATGTATATGTTTTAGAATGTAAACTCATTTCGAAAGAAAAAGAATTCAATTTTGTTATTGAATAACATTTCAATGACCATTTTTTGGATATTATAAATTCAAACACATGATTTATAAATAGAAGCTTTTTGTGGTAAATACAAGGATAAATAAATTATATCTTTCATATATTAAACCTCCATTTCATTTATTTATGAATTTATAAAATTTTGATTCTAATATATCATAATTTTACTAATAACTTTTAATTTCAACACATGAGTCCATTTAATTTATCCATATATAATATTTATAAATGAATATAAGTATATAGGTAGCATGTAATTTGTTAGGAGGATCTTATTTTAATTTGGAATTAAAAAATTATTGTGCACATTTAATTATGTAGTTTGCAATGTTGAAACAATAAAATAAAATATGGGATTTTTTTTCTAGTTGCACACTAGTTTGTGATTAAATTACAATTATAAAATCAATCCCATATTTTTTGTTCTCCATTCAATCTTATAGATTATATAAATAAATGCATTTGAAACATTGAAAACACACAAACAACATTAAAAAGAACATGGCATTTAAGATGAGCTAATAAAAAAGATTGACCTTTAAAAACTAAACATAAATTAGGTTTTAAAATCTACTTACCTACCTACTCCCTACCTACCAACATATTTATCAGTGTTGTGCATGTAAATGGTTTGGGACTTACATTTCATGTACATGCAAATCCCATGATGAAATTTAATTACATTTTTTATAAATGTAAATGTCTAATATCCATTTATGTTTGTGTAAGTGTAAATGTTAATAAATATATTTAAATGATTTTATGTAACCATGTATAATAATTTAAATGGAAAACAAATACACTTATATGATTTTACATGGTCATGTAAAAAAAATTAAAAATGTCATTTTTACTTGGGGCAGGGGATGTCATAATGTTTTGTGATAGGCCAACCAAATGGCCCATTGTAAAAAAAAAACCTACAAAACAAATACATTAACATCCAAAGGGGGGGAAGGGGGCCGGGGGCCGGAAACTAAAAAAACCATCAATTTTTGTGGTAAATTCAGTTTCACCCTATCTTTTTTTTTCCCTTAGTGCCTTCATTATTGTTACATATTTTTTCACTACTCCTACATGTACAACTATTATAATTACTTTCAAACCTTGAGCATCAAATGTTAAAATTTCATCATTTCATACCCATATTTGATAAAATGTCCCTACTTTACATATACCACTAAAAAAAGGGTTTGGGGGTGAAAGGAGGCCCAAAAACATGGTGATTTTATAGATAATTTTTGTATATACACTTACACTCACATGCCCTAAAACATTTACACATGATTTGTGAATGTGTATATATATACATGGGAACAATATAAATGTAAATGTAAAAAATTCAAACATGTAACTATAAATGGTTATGACACTTACATGCACAACATTAATACTTACCTACCTACCCATGTACATACCTATCTATTTATTGAAATTTTAATTTAAAAATTGTTACTTGGCATGTTTCAATTTTGCCAAATGCGATTAATTACAAAAATAGGATTAGTTGCAAAATGCATTTGAGTGGTCGATTAATAAGATTGTATATGTTGACTATATACATTATCCATGTGGAATGTGTTCACATCACAATGAATCATCATTTACAACTAAATGTTGCATGTAATTTCATTTATTCAACTAATGGATTTTTAATCACATGCATTGATTGCAAAAAAATTACAGTCATAAATTATAGTTACAAATTGACATTTTCTCTTCTAGTGTTGGCTATATTATAAAATTCACAAAACAAAATATTGTGTGAACTCCATTGCTAGTAAGTTGGACAAACAAATCATCACATAATGGTTATGCCCTTTAAATGACATTCTAAGGATAATACATACCCATCCAACATATTAAATTGGAAACATATGGTGGTTAACATGGTGAAGTTGAAATGATCCTTGAATTAGTTTTGGAATTTTTTTTATAATGGATTTCACATGACCTTAAAATGTAGGGATACTAAAGTTTGGTCTTTTTTTGGGTGCATCAAAATGTTTATTGTTTTACCCCTCAACATAAAATGATCGTTAGGTTTTGATGGTAGGTGTTCACTGAATGCTTATACTTATACCTTTGTGATGTTAATGGGGATCGTACCTGAATTCAAAAATATGTGTACACAAGTAAAAACAATGAAATTGTTAATAAAAATATTTTCATGTAGTGAAAAATATTATAAAAATAGTGATAATTTTTTTTTACTTTGTAATGTATCAAAATTATAATGTATCAATGCATCATGTCATCATGCATTATGTTATGTTATCATCATGAGTCCCATGGTACATATGTATTGTGAAGCAAAGGTGAATGCATTTAATAGTTACATGTACAAAAGATTACCATGCTTCCAAGTTTATGGTTATTGTAAGATAGGTACAATTATTTTTAAAAAACCAATACATTATTCACAGGTGATTCATGAACAATATACATTGTGTATTATCATTTTTTGACACATGAAAAATAGTTGTTTACATATTTTAAAAATCACACGTAATTTACATTTTTCACCATTTTAAATTGTAGGGTTCCAATTATTTGCCACGTGTTTTTTGACACAATATAAATCACAATGCCAAAGCATGTCTTTTATGACTAGTTTTATTCAATTATAATCATTTTTCTAGTTGTTTTCTAAGTTGTTTATTTTCATTTTCTAGTCCATTCTCCCATTGTAGTTGAATAGAACAAGTCATAAAAGACATGTTTTAGCATTGTGAATTATTTAATACATTAAGGAACTTTTAAATTGAAAGCTTCCATGCATGTTTAAACATAGCAAAGGTGAGAAAGTTTTTTCAAAATACATGGACAAGAAGCTGTCACATTTTCATGTCTATGGTTATTGTAGGATATTCATTCATGTGATCAAAAAATATGAATACACTACAATATGACTAAATATTCATGTGTGACAAATAAATGGTTAAATAAAAAAAATTGACACCTAGTTTACATTTCCCATCACTTTTCAACTATAACCAATTGTTATTTACCACATGTTTTTTTAATACACTAGGTTTGTTGATACATTGAAAAAAAATTCAATTGAGAGTTGTTTTGCAGATCTAGACATGACAAGGGTGGGATTTTTTTTTCAAAATACATGGACAAAAGGTTGTCACATTTATATATCTATTATTATTATCAAAAAATACCAATACACTACTCACACATTTGTGAACACTCCATATTATCAACATTTGTTTTCCATGTGTGACACATAGATGGTAATTATATATAAAAAATCAACATCTAGATTATGTTTTCCATGATTTTTCAATTGTATCCAATTGTTATTTACCATGTGTTTTTCAAATACATTACGGTTTCCTTATACATTAAGCAATTTTGGTACATTGAACAAAAATTCAATTGAAAGTCATGTGCATGCCTAAACATAACAATGGTGAGAATTGTTTTTCAAAATACATGAACAAAAGGTTGTCATGATTTTAAGTTTATGCTCATTGTAAGGCAATTGTTAATCTATTAGAAAATATTATTATAATACTCACATTGTGTGAGTAATACAATTTATGTATTACCATTTTTTCACACATCACAAATAGATGGTTATCCTCTGGGATTGATACATTCAAAATGATGAATGATCTTGCATATTATTTTAAGAAAACTAACAATGAATGTGAAACATCCTACTACGAACATCACTCACTTTCACATGTTTATTGTTGTTTGATTTTTAAATGTTGAAAAAAAATTTATTCAAAATTGTTGTTAGAAAAAAGAAAGTCATAGATAAAAGAGGGAAAAAGAAAAAGAAGGGGTGTTGAAGTGTTGTTTTCTTGATTCTCTTTTTTACAAAACATTATTTTTTCTCTCTCTTCTCCTTAGCTTTTTAACACATAAAAAAATTACACAAGCCCTCACCCAACAAAGAATGCAACAAACATTTAAATTTTTTAAAAAAAAGTTTGCAAATAAAATCTTTCACTCAAATCTTTAAAATAAAAATAAAACTACAACAACACAATCATTTTACACAAGAAAACAAAAACAAACGCAAATCCCAATCACCTTTGAACTTTAAGAAATGCATCATGATCACGACATGGGGGTCTAGACACTTATGCTCCATGATTTCACCATGGCTACCTTGATAACAATAAAATCCAATCATATGATGTATATCAACAAATGTTTGATACAATGCTAGTGGGATGCAAAGTCACCTCATGGCTTTTTCTAGAAGCAAATTGTTTTCATCTTTTCCCCATCCATTTTCACCCTTTTTTTTTTTGGTTTGAGAATTTTGAACAGAGCACACCCTATTATTGTAAGCACCTGCCATCAAAGCCTGACGATCATTTTATGCTGTTGCGAGCGAGCTCTGCCCTCCCATTCCGCTTCTGCTCTGCATCGTGCGTGCGTGCAGAGGAGGAGTTGATGTGAATTAGGGCTTGAAAGAAGCAAACTCAAATTGAAACTCTACGGTCGGCGGATTTCTGGGCAGAGAGAGAGAGAGAGAGAGGGATCAGAGGTGGTCGTTATCGCCTGGATCGGGGGTTTGTTTTTAGGGTTAGGTCGTGGAGGTGCAAGGGTGGAAGGGGCGCGAGGGAGGGAGGCAGGGACGGAGCGAGGAGGAAGAGATGATGAAGGATGAGAATCAGCAGGGCTCTCAAATTGGGTCCTCCGTTTTCGGAGAGGATACGGCACGGTTGTACAATCCATACGCTGACCTCTACGGAGCTGCTGCTGGGGATCTCAGGTCTCTAGAAAGCGTCTATCGCCTTCCGACGAAGCCAGAGCATCTGTTTCCCGAGGAGGCAGCAGTAGAAAGACGAAATTTGAGTGAGAATCTGACGTACTACACAGGCTGTGGCTACTTAGCCGGAGCGGCATTTGGAGGAGTGAGAGGGTTTGGCGAGGGTTTGAGATCCAGAGAAGAAGGAGACACGCCCAAGATCCGAGTCAACAGGTTGTTGAATGCTTCAGGCCACAGGGGCAGAACCACAGGCAACAAGTTCGGCATCCTGGGCCTGCTCTATGCAGGGATGGAATCAGGAACCTACTACTTGCGAGGCACAGATGATGATATTGGCAATAATATCATAGCTGGCCTAGCGACCGGGGCTGCATATAAGGCAGCTGCGGGAGTTCGAACGGCAGCCATTGCAGGAGCGCTTGGAGGTATTGCTGTTGGAGGCTTGGTAGGAGTGAAACAATTTTCCCGCAGATACTTAGCTTTCTGATTCTCTGCTAGGGACACTTTTAACTTTCACAAATCATCTTCTTTTGAGGGGTTGCATGTTCAACAATCTCTGTGACGAAGGAGGCCGGGCGGCAACCCAATAATTTTCACCTGGGGCTCAAAGTCTTCAGGATTTTGTTGAGAATGGTAGATGCATAGAAAAGCAGTACAAAGTTCTGCATCCTGCAGCTTCCTTTCTGGAGATCTAATTGGCAGGGAGGTTGTTAGGCAGACATCAGGGTACACTTTTTTTGAGGGGAGCGACTAGATAGGGATAGATAGATAGATCCAGTGACACTGATCTCTATTTCTTCACAATCAACCAACCCTGACAAAAGTAGGGTTTAGGGTTTAGGGAATCTAGGAGGCTCTAATTTGGTGTTTTGTGTCATGAATGATTTAGTGTCTACTACATTCTAGTTAGGGTTATGATGTCATCAGACACAACAACAGCATAATCAATCAAGAGAGAATGTTTGCATGTCACCTCTGATTGGATTGAAGAAGACATCTTAGAGTTGTGATGCAGAGATGAATCGAGATCCTGTGACATAATAATCCTCTATAACTTTTTAGCTTTTACTTATATGTTGGTGCCAAGAATCAGAGACAAATGCATGCATGTGGAGGACAATCTGAGGTTTATGCAAGGCAACATATGAAACAAAGCCAGGAAATCTGCTGGGGAAGTGAAGGTCCAGTGGTGTGTAGAAATTATTGTCATAAAACAAGAGATAGCTACCATGTGTAAGCTCCTCATGGGATTTGGTCTCTGCTCAACTGCAAGTTAGTACTGTGGACTGTGAAATGATTTTCAATGCTTACTCAGTTTCGCCTGAGAGTTGGGAAGCTCACTGGTGAACTCTTCATGAGCTCTGGTCTCTGCAAAACTACAGCTTCTTTGGGTGATTTGTGAAACATTATGTCGAGGATTGTTAATGCATGCAGGATTTATTCATCCCTAAATCAAGGGTATCCATAAAGTGGGGAAAATTTTGGAGAAAAAATCAATATCGGGGTGAAGTTTATAAGATTTGAAAGTTGAGACAATTTTTTTTAAACATATAAAATTATATATATATATAATATATATACACATTCATTAGACAACAATGAAGGCACAATATATTGGAGTAAGCAACAAAATAAAAGTTGGGCATGAAAATCATTTTATCACCAATTTTGGTGATCAAATGAGTTTCATGAAATTGGTGGTAAAATGAGTTTTGTGCCCCATTTTTTATTCACATATATGTTTTTTTGCCTCATTTTTTTTCTCTAATCTCCGTCCAAATTTTGGCCAAACTAAGCATCCCAATGCCCATTATCCATCTGTAACTTTACAGAGAACTTCATTTATTTGTCTTCAGGAAAAGAAACATAAGAAAGTATACTTGAGTTTATTATATCCCTTCGATAAATGTAATAATTTTTTATTCTTTTTCAGTTCATAAATCTCCTCCGTTAAAAGCCAAGGTGATTTCAATATCACCATTTCCCCACAAAGTGATCTATT
>Ga0116230_10004055_pt1 | contig 14331 bp, 6 predicted proteins | sample S1TSphfallax_3_FD_88678 | JGI IMG/M metagenome (GOLD analysis project Ga0116230, IMG submission 88678) | Host-associated microbial communities from peat moss isolated from Minnesota, USA - S1T2_Fd - Sphagnum fallax MG | ecosystem: Host-associated > Plants > Peat moss > Unclassified | place: USA... | reverse complement strand
GAGTCCTAACCTTGGCAATTTCGGGACAAAAAACCATTTGGATGTGGGCCTTGTGGAGAGGTGCAAAGTATACTATAAGGGGGAAGGTGGTGGCTTCCCCCAAGTCCAGACCGTGGTGAGTCTTGTGAGTCCAAGTTGCCTGTGGCTCGTCCTAGCACCAAAGGTGTTCTATCTATGCATTAACCACCTTGTGTTGGTTTTGTGCAAGTTCGTGTGAGTAATTGAAGCTTGTCAATTCTTCCTAATCCCATCCCGGAGCTCCAGCACGCCCCTCTACCCCTCCAAAGTGTTGCGAACCAGGGAGCGTGCCTCGATTGTTTGCCCTTCCATTGTTTTCTATTTGGGACCCACATTTGAATCCTTCAAGGAGTTGGGGGTGTGTTAGACTCGGTGGAAACGAAGGACGACCATGCTATGGCGATTGGCACGGAATTTCTTAACACCGTTACTCTAGCAAGTATGCCACCACATCGCGTGGCCCTCAAAGTTGGCGTCCTTGTTATCTTACTAACAAATCTTGATGCGGCCTTTAGACTTTGTAATGGGACATGTTTAATCATTTGGTGCCTGGCACGGAGATTGATTATCGCACAAATCATTGGTGGCACGCATGTGGGGAATATTGTCAACATACTATGCATCACCACAATAAGAAACTGTTCAAAATGGCCATTCACCCTACAAAGGCACGAGTTCCCCTTGCAATTGGCATTCATTATGACCATTAATAAGGCGCAAGGTTAGACCATGAAAATCATTGGCATTTTCTTGCCTTAACCTGTCTTCACCCATAGCCAATTGTATGTAGTTCTATCACGAGTTACGTGTGTGAATGACGTCTCTGTTTTCTACTCGAATGGCACGATGACGACCAATGTTGTTTACATGGAATTGTTGTGATGATTTTTTTAATTTATATATTGCTTGTTTTTCTCTCTTGATGGGTCACAATTCCCACATCCAAATCACGAGTTGAAATTCCCTACAAAAATGGCTGCAATGGAAGCTACGTTCATGACATGTGGTTGTTGAAAACAAAATGCTTCCTAAATTTTTACTATCCCATCGAATGAAAATTGTCCCAACTTAAAATTATTAACTAAACAGTTCTCAAGGTCCTGTTAATCCTTTTTCTTGATCATTTTGCTTGTAAAATGGGTTTACATATTCGTTACTTATATAAAATAATTGGTGTCTATTCGCAAGGGTTTGATTCGGTAATTCGTGATTTGGGTTGGGGGAAGCCACCACCTTCCCCCTTATAGTATACTTTGTGCCTCTCCATGAGGCCCACATCCAAATGGCATTTTGTCCTGGGACTCTTAAGTGGGACTTTTGAAATTGCCAAAGTTGGGACTCCTACAACTTTTAGGGCCCATCACTTTGTGTGCAAACCTCGGATTGAGATGAGATCTGAAGTAAAGTTGTAGCTTTCATCAAGAGCTTTCTAACGTTATGTGTCATGTCACTTGAGAAAAAGGAAATCTGGTCGATTCCTGACTTTTAATGGTCAGGAGTCGAAGTACTAATTTGACTACTGGCCTTTCTTTTGGCCATAACTTGTGTTTTAGATGTTCAAATGGGTGATGCGAGTTCATTTTAAACATTTACGTTTTAATATCTTTCTAATGATGTAAATAACTTTTCAATCCATTGGGTTTTGACCCTTGCAATTGCTTTCTAAACATTTGGAAGTCCATTGGGATTCCAACTCCCAAAGTGGGAGTTCCCTTGGGAGTGTGAGGGTCTATTCCCTCACACTCTCTTGCACTCCTGGGAGCATGCGGCATGACTCTCGGGCTTCCCTCTTGGCCCACAACCTTGCAACCCCTTGCCTTGGTCGCAAGCCCAAGGCTAGGAATGCGACAGCTCCTTCACCAAATGAATTATAAGACTGATCAAGTCCTACTCCCTCTTTCAATGCCTAGTGGACATCGAAAAATGCACACACTCTTGCTATCCATTTTATTCTCCTGATCATTTTGGTTGCAAAATGGGTTTACTTACTTGTATGATCAATAAATGTTTACAATGTTTTCTAACCGAAACATTCATAGTTGTGTGGTTGGCATGAAAAACACTTTCAGGAGACATAGGGGAGCACAACAGGTGTATGAAATGAGCTGATTTCCCATGGCTAAACAAAACCCAACACAATGCAAATACCATACACCCATACACCCAGCCACCCACACAACATTAGTAGTTGCAGCTCTAACCGTACATGTAGTCCATCATGACTACACCAATTAAAAAAACACTACTAAGCATATATATTATACGCCCATACGCCCCATCAATGATTTTTTTGGTGGCAAATTTCTAAATTTGCTATTCTGCAAATTAATGGCTTTTGGATTTGAACTTGGAAAAAATTGGCCTTAAAACTTTTCAACAATCACACACTTTGGTGAAATCAAATAAATAAATGAAAAGATCAACACTACTACATACCCAATGGCAAAGTAGATGCAAAGTTTTCTCAAGAGCCTCATGTGTCACATGATAGTTTCTAATTGCAATTCCAGTTCAAATCCAATAAGATGTAATCATATTATCTGAAAAGAAAGATACTCAAGATCATCACAAGGGGATTCAAACTTTAGACTTCTGACCTCTTTGTTTATCTTTCAACTTCAATGCTCTTCTAAATCAATGCAGAAGTTGAGGTGAACACATGTCATCTCCACATGCAAAGGAAGTTGGAAATTAAAACATAATGATTGCTTCCAAGTCATTTTTTCAATCAGCCATGGCAATCTTAAGACCTCCTTAGGTATATATATATTTTTTTTTGTGTGTGAAGTTTTTCCAAATTTATGTGAAGATCAAAAAAAAATTATTCTGTTGCAATGTTCTCATTTTTTTCCTGAAAAGAATTGCCAAAATTTGGGGGAAAAAAAAATTGTTGAAATTTTTTCACCACATTTGGATTGTGATTTTAGTTTTGGTGGCATTTTTAAACTAGTTTTCTTTTAACTATTTGGAAAGGTTTTAAAAACTTGTTGCAATTTCATGCTAAATCCTAAGTTTGGGATGCTAACTAATGATGAGCATCAGAAGATTGGAGTAAGTATAACTGCTCCTCAACACTTTTTTTTTATTGGCAATTTTATGATGTAGCCAAAGTGATGAATGTCCCCAGGAAGATTTAACCAAATTCAAAAATAAAATATTTTAAATAGCCTTTTACATTGTGGACTACCTAGTACTTGAACCACGTATGGAAATCTGACTATTTTTTCTCAAATTTTGGTTGAACATTGATGGCTATTGAGAATTTTAAAAAACTTGCTTTTGGCACTTTTAATTTCGTTTTTTGGCTATAATATATATCCAGCAAAAAGAGAATACTCTTTTTCCTCCTCCTCTTCTTTATTTGCCATTCTAAAATACCAAACATAATGGGGGAGGATAATCCTAAAAGATGCAAAGGGGTGTTCAAAGGCTTATTATTTTGTTGATTTTACATGTGTAGGTACCATACCTACAACTCTAGTATAGGATAAAACATAATTTTCAATATCTATGAATGCAATGAATTTTGAAGTCACCAATTTTCAATATAAAAATGGATTATCATGAAAAAATAATGCATAAAATAATTGGATGAAGACATTTACAAAATAATAAACCTTATTTATGAAATTGAAATATTAAAATTTATTTTTGTATGTTGGATGCAAAAATAAAATAAAAATGATCAATGTAATTTTTTTCATTTTTATTTTATTTTTTTCACCATTAATGTCAAATAAACTAATGATGTATGGCCCCACATTATGCTTCTTTAAAATTTTGACAATGAATTTTTTCTTTTTCAAAAATAAAATAAATGAATAATACATGTTTATCCCAAAAAATCATCGCTTTGGAAAATTCAAAAAATTGATTATAATTCCAGTATTTATTGGATCTTCCGGGGAAGCGAAATATTGTTAATATATGTTGTTACAACATCTATTGGCCCCCTAGTGAATTTAGTGTTTTTAAAAATTTGCCAACTTTCAAATGGCCAATTGTTAATTCTAGACTTTTCAAAAGGCTTCTAGAATTAAGTTCTATATACATGAAGAAACTTTGGACATTGGGTCTAAAGTAGTGGTAGTAATATGCATACAAACATTGTAACACACTCTATATTCATGCAAACATTTTAGAAACATTTTGGATTTTGAAATTGGTGTAGTGGTTCATACAATGTGCACCAATCATGATTCAAGGTGTAATGTTCTCTTCTTTCAATTTATGCCCCAAACCTATTCTGATTCCACGAAACACATTCATCCCATTATTAAGGGCAAGATTGTACGGTAGTAATCAAACCATACAAGCATAAATAGTAGGTAAATTTGTAATGTTTATTCTAAAACAAGTTGGACAATTTAAGTGAATCCATAATTACATGTTAAGGTAGATTACCTTGTTGAGTTGGAATTTAAATTTATGCAAGAGTTTTTTTCTTCTCCAAAAGTGAGTACCAATGTGGGAGTGCAAAAACAAGAGAAAGTAGAATATTAGAAGATAGAACCATGATTTTTTATCTTTTGTTTTTTATATATATTTTTAGTATTTATTGTTCTTCCTTACATATTAATATCAGAAGTAAAATTGTGGCATAATTATGACAGATTCATAACTTTGCATATACTTGGGCTATGGGACATGTGGTTATTGAAATATTATGGATGGTGTATGGATTTCTATTACAAATTTTGCATAAATGGAAATAAACATGTACAAAAACAGAAATTACAATTAAACTAAAGGTAAAATATTAGGATTTACCACCCATTAACCCTATAATTAATTTGGTTATTTATAGCATCAATCTCCATTGACTTTGTTGTCAATAATTAGTAAACACCAACTTTGTTATAAAGGTGAAAACACATTAAAGTCTCACAAAATCAACAAATTAAAGTCCCTTTTCAAAGTCCTTTTCTAGTGTAGTTGAAAATTGGCTTAAAATATGAATATTTCATTTCATTTCTAATTTCAAATCATGATGTTATAAGACATATAAAAGATATCACAAAAGATTTTTTTTTAAAATGTTAGAAAAGGTTTTTTAAATAATTATAATTTTGGGGATTTAAAAAATTCCATTACATAATAAATTAAAATCACGTTCCATTCATTCAATGGATCTTTTGTTTTTTAAACGTAATTCATCCAATACCCCATAGTTTCAAACACATAAAATTAACACATTATAAAATAAAAGTTTACATGAATTTTGTAGGTGTGACAAAAAGAGTGGGCAAAATTCAAAAGCCCATTACTTATTGGTTAGCCATGATTTTGATTTAATTTTTTCAATTTTGGAAGCTTGATTATGATAGCTTTAAATGAGTGAGTTCTTTTTATTATTATTAATTCAATGAATTTTATTTTATTTATTTTCTTGTATCTAAGGAATACAAGAAAAACAGCCATTGTGACGTCATATAAGATCATTGTAGTATGCAAACACCCATAAGTGACCAATATTTAACCTTGTGGTTTGTAGTACAACCACTAAACCTTAAAACTTTCATCCTTCAAAATTTCAAAACTTTGAAATGACATAAATCTTACAAGATTTTTAGAATTAGGAGCTTCAAGACAAAAAAATTCAAACATCTTGAAAACCTTTAAATCAATAGGATATTATCCACATTGCATATTAATATGAAGTAGCTAAATTTATTAAATTTATCATTTCAAGAATTTACTAGAATATTCCCATTAAATGTTTTTTATAAAGTTATTCTAAAATATTCTTTCTCAATTAATAATTCTGGAATATATTTGTGTTAAATAACTTTGGAAGATTCCTTTTGAATTATTTTTATTGATGTTTTTATATAATTGATTAAATTGATAGTTCCCTAATATTAAATTTTCAAAAATCTAATAACCTAATTGGATGACCAATCTTTAAACATTAAAATTTTAAATAAAAATAATAATATGAAAGCCTTTATAACTGGCTAATAATTTACATGACAACAAGCAATTATCGATTGGTTTTTTGACAACTTATTCAAAGGTTAAAAAATGATTTGATATTTGTATTGATAACTTGTCTTGTGTTTTTTTTAAGTAATAGAAAAACCTAATTGGTTGTTATTTTAAAAAGCAATAACTAGACCATGTGTTGATAGGTTCTTGAATTTTAGCAATTTCAAGTTAAGTTACAAAGTTAGGTTCTAAGGTCTCTAGATTGAAGGATTTTAATTTTTTTGAAATCATCATTGGGACCTAATAAAAAAATTCATATATTTGATAAATTGAATTAAAACCCCAATCAAAGGTGTTGTCCCATTTTTTTAAAGTTAAACTTTTTAGATACATAAATAAAATGTAAATATATAAGTACAATTTTATTGAAGAAAATATAAACATTAGCTTCACATTTTAAACGAATTACTGCATTTGATTAGTTGTATTTAATTAATATTAGATAACCTTTGTTTTGAAATGCGTGCACTAGTTGAACAAACTTCTTATATATGGATTTAGTTGTATGTAATGGAAATGGAAACATACTTTATCTGGGGCAAGACTGACTCTAAATTCTTTACAAAAATGATCAGAATTAAAAGTTTTAGAAATTCAAATACCTGATCTCAAAAATCAAAGGTTTCATCTCAATTTTTTTAATTAAAAAAAAACAAAAAAAAGAAGCTAAAACTGGGATTGAAGGTTCATTTGAAATCAAGAACCGAACAAAAGTGGTAGGTAGGTGGGGGGGGGGATTTAATCCCCGGAGCTGCATTTATGTCTACATAACCGGAATGATACCCGGAGGGTCCTGGATTTGATACTCGGGACCCATATGAAAACTCGCAAAATCCGTTGCGCACTGCATTTATGGCCACATAACCGGAACGATACCCGGAGGGTCCTGGATTTGATACTCGGGACCCATATGAAAACTCGCAAAATCCGTTGCGCACTGCATTTATGTCCACATAACCGGAACGATACCCGGCGCCTTCATCGCGCCCCCATATGAAAACTCGCAAAATCCGTTGCGCACTTCAGCACTCGCAACTCTCTTCTCTCTCGCGCGCTCTCTCGTGCTCTCTCTCTCTCTCTCTCGCGCTGTGTGTGTGTGTCTCTCTCTCTCGCTCTCTCTCTCGCGCTCGGTCTTGTATTCTTCGCTTTGAATTCAGGCAGTTTTGGGAGGCTCGCAGCATCCCGACGTGCTTGTGGAAATTGGGGCATTTGGTATTATTACGTTTGCTGCAGTTGTAGTTGTGTCCCTTTGGAATGACAATCTTCTGAAGAATAAGTTGTTTGTTTGTTTTAGGACTTTGAATGTGGCTAGAAGGATTAGGGTTAAGCAGAAGGATCATCTTAGAGGGACAGTCTCTAGATAGTATCGTATATTCCATAAAATGCAGCAGGTAAATTGTATATATAAATTCCAAACTGTTTAGATTTTTATTTTTATTTTTTTCCCCATTATGGTTTTGTTCGTAACCTATCTGGCACCGGCCAAATTTTATCATTGCAACGAAAGAACAAATGATAGAGATGGTACTCAAAACCAGCACACGCTGACAAACAGAAATGAATTGATTGAGGAAATGCATTTGAATTGATGCAGTTTGTTTGATTAGTTATATGTACGTGGTAGTCTGCAACAGCAGTCGCAAGTTGGTGGAGTGCTCTACTACTCAGTAGTACTTAAGTAAAATTCTCAGGACTTCTATGCTGCAGACTACCACATATATAATCTGAAATTGTTTGTTTTTTTTTTTTCCCGATTGCGTTTTGTTCAGAATCTCGAATAAAAGCAGATCACATAGATTGCGCAGGTCTGACGTCCTTGTACAGGTTACTCGGAGAGAAGATGGCTCAAGAGACGCAAACGGCTGCAGGCCAAGTGTTATACTGTGTCGTCATGGTCTTGCTCAGCACACCTGGAGTAAGCTTTGCAGCGTGGAGCTTGCATCTCGCGAGAGCAAGAGCAAGAAGAGAACGATCTTCAAGCGCACTGGCAGCTGGTAAACCAACTACGCACACCTCCACGTACTCGTTGGAGTAATAAGGCCTAGTGAATTGTGCAATCTGAAACCGTAAAATCGAATTGAAAGACTGATTTCATTGGGTGTTCAAGTCACAGGTGCAACGGATGCTACACTGGAAGCCCGTGCTAATAATATTGAGGAAGCTACACTACCTGGTAAGTAGACTCACGGGGGTTTATTGTATAAGCCTAGCTTGTGAGAAATAGAAGAGGGAAATGCATATGATGGACTGCACAGAAATTGTGAAGTGTTCTCTGTAATAACATGCGAGTATCACAGAATTCGCGCTCAGCTGTACTCCGATGTTCCAAATTTTGCAGATTGCTTTCTTGTACATAGCTAGATTGTTTTCTTTGTAGAACTCCCAGCTCCTCAAGCATTATCCCACACAATTTGCATGGTTTTGTAACATCAAATTTGGTGCCTTGGGTGAACTAGCACCACACTCAAGTACCATCATAAAATACCCAAAATTCATCTAAATTGCTTCTAAATATTAAAGATTCATCTTGGTTAGACTGAATTGACATCTTTGAATCCAAATCTATCATTTTTTGGATTTATTTTGAGTTGCTCAAGGCTTTGCTTAAGAAGGTGAAGGTAATGTTGGGAGTGTTGATTCACCTTGGCCAGATTTGGTTACTATATATAAAATTTGTAAATAATATTAGTTACAATTTGGGGTAAAGAATGATAGATATGATAAGTAAATAATGCACCTTATTGGCCTTATGAATAAGGATCCTTTGAGCAAGAATCGTTTTTGGACTAATGTATGGGCTATTTTATTTTATTTTTTGTTAGGCATAAATAAAAGTCAATTAATTTCATTCTAGACAACAAGATGTCAAACAACATAATGGTTCATCAAAGGAAAGGGAGTGTGCTCTAAAAGCTTAGTAAGTGGAATAATATTATTGGTTTAAAGTTAATTCAAGTACAAATTTTTCATTAGATCTAAACAAAAGGGGGTGGATAATTCATTTGTACTTTCCTTTCAAATATTAAAAGGGTAGTGGGTGAAATTTTAGACTCATTTTTGTTTTCATAATTTTGTGTTGCTAATCTATTGTTATGCTTGGTGACAACATTTTTATGTGTAGTGAACCTAGAATATAATAAACTCACATGTTCTTTGATTATGAAAAAGTTCACAAGGAAATTTTTTTGTACTTATGAGTGATCCTCATAAATCAAAGTTTTTAAGCATTTGTGATGAACTCCTCATTTGATGTAAAGCACATAAAGATCAAGCTTTAAATCTATGGGTCATCCTAGCTCAAAACGTATAAGTTTTCACCATTTGTATTATGTGTGTTATGTGTGTATTGTGTGAAATTTTGATTTGAATTCATTCTACCTTTTGTTAGAATAAAATCATTTCTGAAAAAAACCTTCATCTGAACTTGTCCTGAGCTACAATTCCATCATCTCATGATTTTGTTTGAATCTGGCACAAAGGGCCTACCATCATGCCACCAGTTGCTTGTGGACCCCATTTCTTTCCATTGTCCCCCTATGGGTTGACTGTCCCAACTCAACCAGTTGAAGAGGGTTCCCCCAGCACTTAAACAACTAACAACCTTAATGGAAATTGGATTTGTTGTTTTGAGGACCTTTTAAACAGAAATATTGCCCGGCCAGAGTGAAACAGCACCCTCCAGTGCACCATTAAAGTAAGGCCGGTAAGTGGTTTGGAAACAGTTTAAATCTTTTGAGATCCAGTTCCCTTGCTAACCATGGTGGTTAGCTTAGTTGCTTTTCTTGATACCTACCTAGTAACAACCTGCTAAAAGGGTGTTAATAGGGAGGTAGTTTAGACAGTCCTTACCAATATATAAACTGTAAACCATCAACTGATCTTGTATTGCTGATTTTCTTACTTACCTACCTATTTTGGATGGGTTGCCAAGGTCAATCTAGATTGGTATTTGGGTCCAAGTGAAAAACATTGTAGAATTGAAAACTAATGGGTCTTTAAAAGTTTATATTTCTAACGGACCTTGATCTGTTTAGTATTAAAGGTTTAAAATATGCCAAAACTGTATCCAGCTGGGTATAGAAAAGACTATTGCCCACACCACACTAGTCCATACTTTTACTCCACAATACAAATCAACTCTATCCTGTTGTACTTGAATTTGAGTCCTTAAATTTTGGATGCCCTAATAAGCAAAAGCCATGACTTGACAATCCAGTATTACTTCCCTAGTAAAGCATACATGGTTTGCAGGATCTTTAGAACTCTCTGCCCAAGTAGGAGTCTGGATTGCTCTATTCGAATTTTAATGCTTTTCATGTCTTTTAGCCTTGGGTTCAAAATGTTGGCCAAATAAGAATTTCCTGGAAGAACCCAAATGAACAACCAGTGTCTGAAGCAAAAAGGCTTGAATTGTACTGTAGTTTGACATGAATTAGAATATTTGTGGATTGTCAATGTACAGGTGCTGCTCTTATTAATGTTATCAAGACAAGAAGTCCGCCTGTTATGTGGTCTGATATGAATCCATGGGTTGAAGGAGGGTTGTACAGCCCACACCGTTTCAAGTATGCACAATCTGGGCTACTCACACACTCACCAACAGTCAACAATTACACTCTATCTGTTAAGAGGGTGACTTTGGAGTTGAACTTATATTTCTCCTGTCATAATTGTTGCCTACCTAGCTCAAAAGTTTCTACAAAGTTTGAAATCACGATGTTTTGCAAGGACATATGCATTCCCATAGTGTATTACACAAAAAAATTAATCTAATAGGTCTACTGGATAGTTACATGTAGATGCATACCTTTGCCAAGTGCATACTTGTGATTGCAAACTAGATACACATTCAGGAATATCTGGAAAGAAATCTGATCCAGTTTATATTGCAATAAGGTTTGAATTGGGCAATGTGACAAAACAGAATGGAGTTAATGAATAGTCTTGGGTGGCCAATCTGCAAATCTTACTGGTGCTATGGATGCAGCTGCTTTTCGTGTTGAGTGGCTTGCATAGGTGCGATCCAGGTGGGATGGTTGTCTCCTGAGATGCACTTTGACAAAGTTGATTTATTGAATGGAATGGAATTGGATGGAATTGGATGCAAACTGAATGGAATTGTATGCAAACTGATAAGTCTTGATTTTGTTTATGGTTTTGTGTGGTTCCATGAAAATGTAACAATTGTGTCATGCATACTTTCACCTCAGTATGAGTGGCCTAAAGGTAGATGTATACAATTGTGTATAGGTACCATAGGTTGTGGGATTGAAGGGTTTGAATTCAGGCTGAATGAGGAAGATGTTTGAGGCAAATAGAGGGTGAATTAACTAGTTTTTGAGGGGGTGTCTTTTGAGGTAGATTTGAGGGTAACATTTAGGGGTGTGTTCAAGAAATATTAGGGCAGATTTTGGGATACTTTAGGGCTGATTTCAAGGGTGACAAAGTGATCATATTTCAAGGTGGTAAATATAATTGTATGAAACCTTAAACATAAACCACATGTCAATGGAAAAAAATGGATATGATCCTCGAGAGACTTATTACTGTAGATTAGAAATTAAAAGTAGGTTATTTTTTATTAGTTTGAAATTGTCAAACCTTTGTAAAAATTTATTTTTTTTTTGAATAAAAGTTCAGATTTTCTTTACTTGGAATTTTGGTGGTTTAGGTTTTGGAACCAAAACTGAAGGTTACTTGGAACTTGAAGTTATGGAACCACAAACCAAAATTGAACCCTCAATTTAAAAATTGAAAGTAGAATTGGGTCTCATTTTATTTTATTTTTCAAATGAACCAAAATCAAATCAAAACCAATTCCTTGAAATTTTTAGGAATTGGAACCAAAGGCTTTTCTTAGAACCTTGTAACCCCCCAACATTGTTAAAAATGCTTTTGCCATGTTAGATTAGAGATGACATTAAAAAAGAGGGTATTACAAACAATTTTGCCATGACACATTAGAGTTTGCAAGAAAAACATGGGGACATTATATTCCCAAAAATATTTTGTCATTTTCAATTATAGTCCATAAACAATTAAAGATATTGCATTGCCTTAGCTATTTTCCCATTTCAATTATAATTGCAAAATATGAAAGTCTTATGTAATCATTTTGCTATTTTTCCATTTTTGATTAATTTTTTAAAAAAAGGGAGAAAAAAGTATTGCATTTGCACATTACCCTTGCTTTGAATTTCACAGTTTTTGGATGTACCAGGTATAAGTCCTTTGAGCACCTATTGCAATACATGCATGTTAGGGTTAGCTTTATAGTATGGTTCAAAGCTAAAAAGTAAAGCTTAAGTCAAGGACGACAAGGCATTTGCAGCACTCACATTCTTTTCACACTAGCATCAAGTTTTTCTTGAAGTTCATAAATTTCATTCCTCGTTAGTCTATATAGGAAACAATAGTAGGTAGGTAAAGGGGGCCATGTAGGTTGGGACAAGTCAATGTGTAGCAGGTTGGTCAATAGATAGCTAGGTGGGGGGAGCCAAGTATCTACTTGTTTTTCATGCAATATTTTCATATTTTTATGATGTCATCCTTTAAGTGATAAGTAGGTGCAAGTATGTCATTTTAGGTAAGTAGATAAATAGGTCAATCGGTATGTAAGTCATAGCAATTCATGTCGTGCCCATCTACCTTTCGTTAGTTAGTTTTTTTGTTCAATAAAGTTTATTATGAATTTATATTCTTACAACACCGAATGTCACGACACTACCCATTGTGACATTCATCTTTTAGTTGATAAAAAAGGAAAAGAAAGAAAATTGATAAAAAGGTACCAAATATATATATATATATAATAGACTATGTAATTGTGCTAACCAAAGACATTGGTTGCCTAGGGAGGACCTAATGAGAAAAAGTTTCCTTTTTAATTGAAATGCATCCAAAATGGTGCATGATTAGGTGTTATTTCATTGTTGTCAAAAGAAACATCTAGATAGATTCATTGCTTAGGTAACTTTTTGTCAAGAAAGGAGGCACTTTCAAGTATGGAATAATGGTTTTTCCACAGTTTAATTAAATCCACATATTTATAGTGTACTTATTTTTCTTTGAATTAATTAGATAAAGTGCTTCCCAAATTCAATTTTCACTTTTGCAATGTGCCATTTTGATTTTTGTATCACATCAAAAATATTGAAAAGTTGAAGGCTCCACAAATATATATGTATAGACAAACCCATCCTTCGGTGGTACCATGAAACACCACCTCACCAAAATTCAATGGAACAATGGGCCTCGTTTAATTTAATAAAATAAACTAGTGTTTTAAAATTATGTTTTTTACTATTGACTTGCACTACATGAACTTTGTGTTTCCCACCTATGTATACATTATGAAAATTGTAACTACCTACATAAGTTACACAAATAAGAAATTTGTGTTCCTAAAATATTCTTGACATGTGTTTTTAAAAATCTTGACCCTTTTATCATTAAGTGCCAAGTTGCACCATTGAAAAAAAAAATTTGGTTTATTAACTATTGTCACTAATGTATGGCCCAAATTGCTGATTGAAACAAAAAAAAGTGAGAATTATTATAAATTTGTAAACTTGAATGCAATGGCTTTCAAAACTTCCTAATCTTGACTTTCCAAAAAAAAATTAAAAAATTATGATTGCCTCAATCCATGATTTGTTAAAAAAAAAATTTAAAGAAGTATTTGAAGCTTACCTAAATTTTTAAATATAAATAAAAGTGAAAAATCATGTTCCTTTTGTGTTCCTAAACAAAGGAACCCCAAGTATTACTTTCTTGAAAAATTTTCCTTGACCACCATGTGGAATATTAAAATTAAAACTTTTGTAAATCCACTTGAAGTTTCAAATTATACATGACTTGAGCAATCTTTTGATATCAAATTTGAAATGAAAAAGTTTTGTTCAATGAATCCTATCTTGTTTTAAAATAGGGCAGAACTCAAAATTTTGTGGTGTGACATTTCTATTGGTACCACCAAATGATGGGTTTGCCCATACATATGATGACACATATATGAAAGTTTAAGTTGCTCCTTCTTTTTGTTTTTTTAGGTGTAATCTTCATATGTATAATTTTTAGTCATGCATATGATACATTTGTAAGCACATTCACTATTGACCTATCACAACAAAAACAATGGCCTAGTTTTGTTATGAGTCTTAAAGTAAAATGAATGTTTTGAAATGTTAAACAGTGAAAAGTGAATATGTATGTTTTGACCTTCAATTAATATATGTTATTATGTGAGATAAAAATTAATTTAACAAATTTGAAATGTTTTGTTGAAGCATAAACCTAAATAATGAATCTAAGATTTTAAAACAT
>Ga0116230_10004053_pt1 | contig 14337 bp, 12 predicted proteins | sample S1TSphfallax_3_FD_88678 | JGI IMG/M metagenome (GOLD analysis project Ga0116230, IMG submission 88678) | Host-associated microbial communities from peat moss isolated from Minnesota, USA - S1T2_Fd - Sphagnum fallax MG | ecosystem: Host-associated > Plants > Peat moss > Unclassified | place... | reverse complement strand
GAAAAGAAATAATTGAGTTTTTATTTTTTGTTTTTTTTTTCTTATGATGAGTGTTTTTTTTTTTATAATAATTGTTTTCCCTCTTTTTGTTTTTTTTTTTTTTTTGTTCCTCCCTGGGGGGGGGGGGGGGGGTGTGGGTCACACAATATTAAATTTAGAAAATACATGAGTAAAAATATAAGATGTCATATATTGGTTTTGGGTAAAAGATATAAATTACTTAGATTTACAATAGGGTTATGTATAGTATGAAAATAATTTATAACTAATGCATGGTATTCATTAATTCTTTATATTAGAGAAAAAGTAAAATATATTAACATAAGTATTAGAAATTGTAGGTTTTGGTTGTTAACATGTTCAATTAATGATGGTTAATAAGTGAATTAGTATTAATAATTAGTTCAACTAGTACTAAGACATTTTTTAATTTTTCAATATTAGTATTAATAAATGAACTTGGTCCATTTTTACATCATTTATGTGTTAGGTTTAATGAAAAGTCAATTACGAGCTTGTGTGAAAACAACTTGGAGCTTCCACATGCAATTACAAACAATTGTTAAACAATGTTTTTGCCAAAAAGAGCTTTAAAATACACATGAGCACACATGATGTAGAAATATCTACTAAAAAAGGTGACCCTCAAGGTTATCATCTCATTGAGAAGCTCAAGGTTGAAAGTCATGTGGTAGCTAAAACTTTTGATAAGGTTTACATTGTTTTAAAAGGTTTTGATTACGGAATTTTTTTTCGTGTTAATAATGACCCAAGTACCCACTCCATCTCTATAATTTCTTGGTCACATTACTATAATTTCAACTCAAACAAACAAAATGTTTGTCCTTTTGGATCAACAACACACAATCTAAAAAATATAGGTCATTGGGGTTTGTTATTTTTTGTAATTGTCAATTATAATTGATCAATTTGCAAGAAATTAATAAGCTTCAAATGCCACATGTCATGTTTCATATTCCAATTTTGCATGCAATTTTAAACTTAATGAACAATTCTTAATTTGAATTTCATAGAAGCTTGGTAGGTGGGTACGTAGTTACATTGGTGTGCCAAGTTCTTCATTACATTTATGGTTGTTGCTCATGTATGTTATTTGCCAATTCACAATGGTGAACTTGGTGGTATTGGGTCAAATAACAACCACAACTCATGTTTATTACAGTGTGGGAATGTGTCAATTCCCTATCTAGTTGGCAATACTATAAGATGTGGGTTGTTTAAGCTTTAATTGAATTGTTTTAGGAACAATAGTAATGATGTTATTGCAAACATGTGAATTTTAGTTTTTTGGTGGATCTAATCCTACTGATGTTTATTCCATCTGGAAACTATTAGGTTACTACATAATCTCAAACAATAATGTGTGGATCAACACCATGAGTGTGAAATCACTGGCCTACAATGGGTTTACTTTTGGACATGTCAAATTTAGTCTACCTCATCCTCGATCACCTTATGTTCTTATAAACCAAAATGTGTGTTTTGAAATACCTTGCAATGGCATTATGAATGTAACTTTTGATGAATTTTGTAGCAAAAAACAAAACTTGCAAAAGTAAATGCAACAAACAACTTGAAATAAAATTTGTTATGTTTGTCAGATGTGCAATTCCCATGGAGAATTGGTCTTTAGAGACAAGTTGCTAGCCAATCATAATGAACTCATGTATCCATTATTTTTCATTAAATGTGCAAGAAAGAGGAAGTTTGCAAGGCATCTTCAAACTAAGGTGTACCACAAAAGATGTCACAATCATCCCAATTTACAAAAGAAAATTTTATTGGGTAGAAGAGAGTTCATTTTTTAATGAAATATATTACAAGGTGAATTGCAATGTTATAAAGTTAATTTTCAACAAATGTTTTTCAAATTATGGCTATCATTAAAAGTGATATGACATTCATCACGGGGGTTTAAGTAATTTTTAAAAAAATTATGTGCCCTTTCAATTTCATATTATAAGGTCAAAACTTTTGTCAATATTTTTATTTCACTTGTTAAGTTCACATTTTGTTGCACTTCTTACTTAGGAGATAGGAAGGTATGTAGGTAAGGTAAGAAGGAAGGAAGGTAAGTAGGTAAAGTAATAAATATGTTGGTGTAGGGAATGAAGGTAGGGAGGTTTATGTATTGTTCATTGACCTATTTACAACCTACCTACCTATATAGTTATAACCTACCTACTTGCCAACCTAGCTACCTTCTTACCTATGTATTGATTTATTTACCTATAAGTATACCCCTAATATACCCTAGGGTGGCCTACACACCTACATGCCTAGGCACACCTAATTACAAAAACAACATTACCCATGAGTAAAAACTAGCAAATGTTACACATCATTGGTCACAATGCTAGTAAAAGTGACATATTAGTCATTATACTTGCATGCACCTATACCGATAGGCATAAAAATGCCACACTCTAAACAATGGTACATTTGTTTTGATTTCTTAAAAAGTCATCAAGGTCATTTCAAACATACCTACTTTAAAAGGGGGCCAACACAAACAAAAAATAGTCAACTTAGTCATTTCAAACAAGTAGTTTAACCACATCAATCACATTGATCATAATACTAGGGGCATAAAAGACATGTTTCTATAGTAGTATTTGAAATGAAATAGTTTAAACTTTTGTATGCATCTTGAAATCATGTTGGTGGAGTTTTTATGTTGTAATTTTGCATCAGAACTAAAACTAATGTATTATTTGTCTTGTGCATGAATATATCAAATTTTTTTTTAAATTCGAAGTTCAAATCATCAAATGATGTTGTTCAAAGAGGTGAAAGCATGAAATAAGGAGTCACAAAATGTGTGGATAGTGCTTAATTGTCTTTTTCAAGTTTAAAAAAATCACCACAAGAACATTATATATAAAAAAAATTGGTTAATTTTTGAAATAAATTCTTATACTTTCAAAGTTGCAACTACAAATTTTTCATGAAAATTCACCATGTTTCAAAAGTCTTTTTATATGTTTAAATCACTGAAAAAAAGCTTATGGACATGTGGTTTTTCTATTTCAAATGTCCTTTTTTTAATCAAACTTCGCCAAATCATTTCAATTTTTTTGTGAACTTTGATATATTCCACAAAAAAAGATCCATGTGTTCAGAATTTTAAAAAAATAAAAATACATATACTTTTTTAGATTTTGATATTCGAACATCTTTAAGCACTATTATAGTTTTGAATTTGTAATCATGGTTCAAAGTAAAGTTACATATTTGACTATAATGTAAGGCTTGATACACAAAAAAATGAGTTTTTATTATGTTATATGTCATATTTGACATCAAATTTGATATCCAGTTTGAAAATTTGTGTGAAAAATGCGTTATAAACCAATAAAAATTTGCCATGTGGAAAATGCAATCCTTGGAAAGGACTTTAACCTTTGCACAATTGGCTCCTTTTTTCATGTTTTCACCCAAAGGCCTTTTGCATCAATGAAATTATAAACATAATTTTTTTTTAAAGTCCTTGCCCTATATGTTATTGTACTTAATATGGTCATTTTGCAATCATGAATGAAATTTGTAGTAAAGGTGCAAATTTTGTTATGTGCACATACACTTATGTTCAATTTGCAATTTTTTGATGATGAGGTTTAACATGTTCTTTGTGAATCTTTGAAAAGTTTCATTGTTCAAATGTTCAAATTACAAAATGACATTTTATTCATTCAAATTTTAATTTATTACTTGTTTGTTACTTCAAATATTTTTCTATTGAGATTCTTGAGCCATCATTTAATCTTGTGTTGGAAGTCTATGCACCAAAAAATGCCATGTGTGTTTTAAGGTGCATTAAAATTGCCATGTGTACATTATAGACTTCTAAAATCAAACACCAAGAAAGTAGATTATTCATTCCTCATTTGTCTTCTACTTTTGCCTTGTCTTCCTTTGAAAAATGTGTTATTTCCTTGACCAAAATCTAAGACTAAAAATTTAAATAAATATAGGGTATCAAAATTTGATGTCAAAAAAATTATAAATAAATTTAAATACTTAAAAACTAAATAATAATAAAGTGGGAAGAGAAAGGTTTCCTCACTTAATTCCCCCCAAACAATACCTCTTTGACACAAGTGTTATGGAACTTTTACATTTAATGTTTGGGCCCCCAAGGTTTTGGTTGCATAAAACAAGATTTCTTTTTGTGATGGTTACACTATATTTGTGGCAATGCAAGAAGTTTAAGTCTACAATGTGTGTTGACAAGAATGAATAGAAAAAACTTTTATTAAGTCTCTTAAAATACTACCTTGTAGAAAAGGTGCACTAAAATCTTCGTATGCACCCACAATAATGCAATAAAATTTATAACTTAATTTAAAAAGTGAACAGTGAAAACTAAGTGCCCCCTATGCTTCTTGGAACATGTAAAAAAATCACAAATAATTCATAACCTTTAGAATTTTACCAATAACCACATACATGTTGCCCTTTATGTTTCTTGGAAATTGTAAAAGATTTCCACAAGATGTTTTTTTCAAATATTAAATTGTGAAAATCTTTTTATTTTCATACCATCAACCCCCCCCCCCCCCACCGCCCCCTCTAAGCAAATAATTCCACAAGTAATTATGGAAATTTAAATTTATGGAAACATGGTAGAGGAAATAATAATAATAATAATTCAACCAAAATGATCAAACTAAAGACTTTTTTACCAAAAAAATCTAAATCTAGTCATTCAAAAGTTCATAACTTTTGTTTGGTTAAGATTTTTTTAACATAGTTTCTGGATCTAGGTTCTTTTTAATGTATCAAAAGTCCTTATACAACATGTTTAAGGTGAAAGTGATAAACAAAAGTGATTTTATATGGAAGTGCAAGATGCCATAACTATCCATATGTGTGCATTTCAAAAGTCCATTATTATATGTTTGGGGCATATTTGTTACATAAAATTGACATGTATATGTTCAACTTCAAGTTGACAATTTAACATCACTAGAAAAAATGGCAAATTGATGATTTTACTACATGTTTATTGATTATCAATAATCAATTGTACCTTGCAAAAAACTACAATGCAACACAAAAAGTGATCTATCCTATGTTGGATTGACCTTGTAGCTATAGAATTAAGTTAATTAAAAGAAAAATACATCATGCCCATAAATTGAAGGTTCATGATTTGAGATTGTAACCTCTTGCAAGTAACAACGTCCTTGTTGAAACAATATTCTTGTTGAGAACAAGCCTAATGAAAATGTTAGAGATGCATTTGTGGTTTTAAGTCTTTGCAATGGAGAATTTGACTAAGAAAGGCACATGGTGAAGGTGTTCAAAAGGTTGTTGGAAAAATGGGAGTTTGACCATAAGAGGGCTTAAGTGAATTCAGTCAAAAGTTAAACAATCTTGGAGCAATGTTGTTGAGAAGCAAAAGGTTTTGAAGCACCAAAAGGTGGTGTTTTATGTAGTTCCAGTTGATGTGGAATGGCAATAAATGCCTTGATGTGAAACCTTCCCTTTGTGTTTCGATGCCACATTAAAGATGACAATTCTTTTTCATAGCCTTACACTATCTCAATCTTGCCATGTGCATTTTGTAATGTGGGTTTTGACCCAATGTGGGATTGCAAGATGAATTCCTACACACATGCATACCATTCTTGGTGTGTAGTCACCCATTTTTCCATCCTCTTTACATTGTTTGTTCAAGGGGTGTAATGAGGAGATGCATCTAGATAGGTGGACATTCAACAAAATCAAGAAGCCAATTTTGGACAAGATGGGTGGAGTGGTAGCAAATTCAGATGGGTTTGATGTTCTAGGCTTACACAAGTATGAAGGTGAGTTTCACTTCATCGTCTTTGATCTTCTCGATTTAGGGTTAGATGTACTTGAATTTTAAGCTTCAAATTAAAATTGTAGAGTCCAAGTGAGAGTTCAGAAGTGGAACATATTTGCAAGGCTTCGAAAATTATACAAAGTTTTACAATTTCCCAATTTCTTCTCAAGTCTACATACTAGTCCCTAAATTTGCCCATGTAATGTTTACAAGTTCAATAGTGGTCAAAGATGAACTTGTGATTACTTGTGGAGTCTGTTTAATTCCAGAATCTAAATTATTTATTATTTACTTGTGTTCCATGTTGCTACACATAACCAAAGATGATCAATTAACACACAAAAAGAATTGATTTGGTGAAAATTAAGTTCCATTTGAATGAAAATATTGAATGACATTGAACACAATTTTCAAATTGAATTGAAAAGAAATAGAATGCAAATTGGTGCAAAGGTGTTGAAAATCTACTCACGACAATGGTGTTGAAAAAACAAAACTTTGAAATGACATACCTTACCTGAAGGTCAGTTTTTTTATTAAATAATCCTCACAACAGTGAAATGGAAATTGTGAAAATATGAAGTTGACATGTTGAAAATCATCATAATTATCATAGGCTACATTCTGAATAGTTTCAATACTCATATCGCAATTTTATAGTAAACGATGGAAAGTTATATAATTTCAATTTTTAAAGACGAATTCATTTTTTGGAAAAAAAGAAAATATTCATTTTGTCAACATGGAAACGAACCTAGGCTATGATATATTAAAAAAAACACCTTTCCATTCCTCTTTACCTGAGAATTAGCTTAATAGATTCCAATTCGGATTTGCTGAAAGGTCAACTTATGGAACCTAAAATTGTCCTACCTAAAATCATCAGATGAATCATCATCATTCAATCAATAATCGTATATAATAAGAAATACATATTTATTCTGATTAGTTTCATGGGTATCAGTCATTTATATTGCCATGATCTGGGCCAAGTGAAAGGGCAAATGTCAGTTTCAAGGTGTGTTCAGTGCATGTCCGAGTTGAAAGCACTAGGCAAACTGGGTTAACAGATGGATCATGCAAACTGGCTGCAAGTATTTACCAACATCTGAATATGCTTGAAGAATCCAACCAAGCCCACATGCAATCTGGTCTCTCACTGTTGTGAATCTGGTACACATGTGAAGGAGTCATTGCAGTTATAGCAGCTATCATAACAAGCGGAATACAAGAGAGTGACCTCTGTCACCTTCATGGACTTGGCTTGAAGAGCTGGCAGGCTTGACTAAGTTGCATGCATGATTGAGTGCCCAAGAAGACCAGGGCAAAGTTAACTAAGGAAATGAGGGGAGATCCTGTTCACATTTCAGTGATTTCAAGCTTTTCCTCAAGAATCAAGTTTGAATTTTTTCCTTCCCCTAGGGGTTTCCTGATCCTCTAATTCCCAAATAGTACTAAAGAGGGGAGAACAAACAATAGAGTTTCTTTGAGCACAAACACATCATCAATGCTTCATGTTGGTTGGTTCCAACAAACAGCTCAAGAGTCTCTTATCGCATGATACACTAGGTCCTAAGCCTTGCATGATTTTGCAAGATGCTGACAAATTGATGCTCTGATCCCATACAAAGTTGACTTCTGTTTAATATCTGTACAAAATAAGTGCCCCATGTTCAGGAACATGTGCACATCATTGTGATCTCTTTGTCATGCTTGCTGCACCCACCCCAAAACCAATTTAGCTAGCAGAATTTTACCATGTACACAGGTTTCCAGGTCAATAGCATACCTGGGCATGATCCTTTCACTCTTTTGAGTGCCTGAACTTAGCTAAGTTGAGAATCTCAGGTAAGCATAAACCACTGTATTTTTTGCAGACCAAAAACTGGACATCTATCATAGCAGCTGTGCAGTTGTCAATGCACCCCATTTCACTGGAAATCACAACTTTGCACAATAAACAGCGCATCAGCCACAAAGATGTGAGAGCATCAGTTCAGTTCCAGAATACCAACCTCAATATGGCAAAGAATGGTGTTGTCTGAAACCTGTTGCCCCACCTCTATTTTGCACCCTCGAACCCACCCCTCTACAGGAGCTTTCACCACATGCTGTTCCATAACACATCACAATTGCTGTCAGTCACCTTGGATTGCTCTGAAAATTTATGCTGCCACCTGCCTCCCATATTGATGACTCATGGATGTAATTTGACCACATAAGCCAGCATACCTCCATCTTCATGGCCTCCAAGACTAAAATTGCATCCCCTTTCTTGACCTTTATCCCATTGTCAGCAAACAGTTTGACTACCCGACCAGCCATAGGAGCAATGACAGCACCAGGTGTCTGAACTTGGTTCCTCTCATGCTGCCCTCCTGATGACCTGTGCTCTCCACTCAACTCATCACTTGTATCAAACTGGGGCATAGGTACTGTGAACTGGTGATGCCGCTCCCCTTCCCACAAATCAACATGACTCACACCTCCCTGTTGCCAACCCCATGAGCTTTAGTTATTAAAGCATGAGTAGTTCCATCAGTTTTTTTTGGCTTCTGATGAACAAAAAAGCCTAAGTAAAACACTGAAATGAAGGAGTACCTGGTGAAACTGAACAAGACTTAAAGATATAGACTTGTTGTTCACATGAAGTCTGTACTCATGGCTGTCACTCTCCACCTGCTTCCCTGTAATACAGATCTTCTCCAAATTGTGCCCCTGCATTCATCAACTAATGGGTACTACAGAAACAGCAAAATCTCTGGCTCAAAATATGCATAAATCAAGGTTGACAAACCTAAGATTTGAATGGAAACATTAGGTCAAGCATATGTAAACAGTGACCTGTGACATCACTACTGCCAACCCCAAACTTGAAAATCAAAATAGGAAGTGGGAACTCATTTATGGTGGGGTCATACTGTCTAACCTAAACACCTAACATCCTGAGGTGATATCATAAACTCTGAGACTCTAGTGATGGCCCAGATTGTTACTAGATCAATGAGAAAGGACAATAGCAAGCATGGTCAGAACGACTGAGAAAGCAAGCACCTCCACAGTGTAGTCTCCCAACTTGCCATGTGTGACCCTTAGAGCAAGAGGTACAAGAGGTATATCCCCAGCTTCTGGCTTCCAGTCAAAGTGCAATATGCGAGAATACTCATGATTGAGACGAAAGCCTAATTCAGAGTTCCAAATAAACCCTTTACTCCCCATTTCCTTGCTTCCTGCATCCAGAAACAACACCAGATCCAAGCTTATGTCAGTCATTGCTAGTCAGCAAAATGCAACCTTTAAACTAGTGTCACCTTATCAACAACTTCCCACCACAAAGCTAATTCATTTCCAGTAAGTGTTACACTAAAAAACTATGAACAAATGTCAAAAGACCACTGAGGAAACATTGAAAAAAGGGTAGAGGTGCCATCTACAGATTCTGTACTGTTATCTTTACTATCATACTTCCATGTATGGTCATTCATGAACCAAAATTTTCTAAGGCAGTTTTACCAATGAAAACCCATCAATCAAGGTCTCCACTGAAGAAGCATGAAAACCCTCTGGCCCTTTGATTTGCTTTGGGCTCAGAGAAAGAAACTTTTTTAATAAAGGTGTGTACAGTTTCAGAAAGATCTGTTACTCAGAACTCATTTCCTTCAATAGCACAAGGTGAAGAGATGGAACATTACGTGAAGAAGTAGTGCTAATGGCCGCAGCAGCCAAAGCTGCACCAACTCTGGTTTCTTGGGGCACAGCATCATCTTGCTTCACCAAAGGAACTGGAAGTAGATCTGGCTTGAAACGCTCAATGAAGTGCGTGTCCACGTCACCAGCAGCAAAAGCATGATGGTTTGCTAATGTCTTGAGGAACCCAATATTGGTGGGCAAACCTGAAATCTGGTAGCCACCTTTCTATCAAAGCCTGCATAAACTATACTTAGACACATGACAACTTCAGATTTGTGCACTAAAACTAGCACCCAATCATCTGTATATATCCCTGTATTGGAATTTCTTGCTAAGGGGATAGATCATACACAAACCTGAAACTTGGTCAAACAATCATGAAGTTTGATCAGTGCTGCTGACCGATCCTGACCCCACACTACAAGCTTGGCAATCATGGGATCATAGAAGACACTCACAGCATCTCCCTTGCCTACTCCACTTTCAACCCTGACTGCAAAAATCCAAGAAGCTTTTCAAGCACATCCTGAAAAAAATTGGGTCAAAGCCTCGATAGATACCTTGTATGGTCCTGAATTATCAGCTTTTCAGAAACTCACCAGTGGATGAAATAGCAGGAGGGTGGTAGTGATGCAACAGCCCAGCAGCTGGCAAAAATCCCTTGGGTACATTCTCAGCATATATACGTGCTTCAAATGAATGCCCTGGTACAATGACAAAAAAAGTTAAGCATCAAGAAACACAGGAAGATTCACCATAAGAAACCTGAAGTGGATCCATTTGCACAAATAAGCTATGATCTTCACTCAGCATGGCAGCTTTGTAGTAGAAAACATACATACCTGAAAGCTTGATCTGGTCTTGCTGAAGGGGAAGAACCTCCCCACTTGCAACTCGGATTTGCCATTCTACTAAATCTTGCCCTGTCACCATTTCTGTGACAGGGTGTTCCACCTGCAGCTCAGAAACATGGAGTTCGTAAAGGTCCAAGTCTTATCCAACAAATTCAAGCCTACCAAATATTCAGTACGCATGATCCTTAAAGAACAAATCCTTGAATCTGCTGAAGATTCAAAGAGCATCAAAAACTCCACAGGTGTAAATCAAACAAGGAGTGAGATTGCACAATAGCATAATGGTAAAAGTTTTTTTTTTTTTTAATATCAAGCAGGAACTTAGAGTGACCTGGAGCCGTGTGTTCATCTCCATGAAGTAGAAGTCACCAGAGAGCGTATCAACAATGAACTCCACCGTGCCTGCACTCTCATATCCCACTGCCTTTTTCCAGATGCCACCCCAGGCAGGAACCAATATAAGAAACTTCAAGGTTCTAGGCTGCCACTCCCATTTTGGCACCTGATTTGACTAAATGTGTGTTCCAATGAGACAGAGACAAGAAAACAGTGAGGGAATTGGAAACCTTAGCTGCATTGACAGCTGCCTGCCCTATACGTTGGCGAAACTCTGACGTTATATGCGGCTGCACATATCCCACCACTCCCTTCATTACTTCCCTGTAATGTGCTTTCACAGTTGCTATCCAATTGAGTCACATGGAATCAAAACTTATCTTTTCTAGAGTTCAGAAGCTTACTGCAGGGGCCTCCTCAATAATCTTTTGGTGCCGTCTTTGCACACTGCAGTCACGCTCATTCAAGTGGACTACATTACCATGCTTGTCTCCAAAAATCTGCATATTCCAAAACCCATCACTTTACTGCATCTGCTACCATCAACCATCAACTAAGAGTTCACTGTTAGGTTGTTACTTGATACAAGTGAGGTAAACATTTGTATGGCCCTTAAAGAAATTCAAGCTTCAAATAAAGGAAATTCAGGTCAATGTCACCTGCACTTCAATGTGGCGTGGCTGAGAAACATACTTCTCAATCAGCACACGGCTGTCACCAAATGCAGCTTGAGATTCCCGTTGTGCACTTGCCAGGCTTTCACTGAACTCTGATTCACTGTGCACAATCCTCATTCCCTGCAAAGAGAATCAAACTGGCACAGATTATCTCAACATGTCCCATAGGAAAAAGAGGCAGGAAATAGCTGAAGTGAGCACGCAACAGACCTTTCCACCTCCACCTTGAGTTGCTTTGATGAGCACAGGATAGCCAATGCGATTTGCCTCAGCTTGTAGTAACAATACACTCTGATCTTCTCCATGATAGCCTGGCACCACAGGCACCCCCGCTGCACTCATCATTGTCTTTGCCACACTGCAGAACCATCATCAACCAAAAGACCTGTGTCACACAAAAAGCTCCCACACCTAATCCTCACAGCAAATGGTGTTGCCTTGCTGCATTGAGATACATCATCAGACTGTACTTGACATAGCCTTGTGGTCTTCGAGGTCTGCACCCCAATTCTATAAAGCAAGAGGTAGTTTGAGGAAGATGAATTGGGGGTGTGGGAATGGCAATAAAATGGTTTGCACAAGCTTTTCAGATTTCCTCTAGAGCTCTTGCATCAATCAAATCTGGACAGTTCACCTAAGTTTACACCCCACCAAAACTTAGGGCTTGTGTTCAGCTTTCGATTTGTCAAAATGAGAAAACTGTGCAGGAACAAGATCTTTGATGCTTTTGAAAAGTGTCTGACTTTGGTCACAATACTCTGGTGACATGAATATGGAAGGCATCTGCAGCAATGGATTTGGCACCGACAGAGTGAGGGAAAACCAAAGAAGATCAGGTTGTGAAGCCCCAAGTGCTTGTCACAGGCTGCTTCTTGGGTGGATGGAGTCTGTGAGGGCACCTTTTGTCACCCATGGCCTGGATGGCAGCCGAAGGTGGACCCATGAAGATGATGCCCTTTTGCTTGCACAGCTCTGCAAATTGTGAACTCTCAGACAAAAACCCATAGCCTGGATGGATAGCCTGCTCCATTTACAACACAGAAACGTCATAACCAACACATCCTCACCTGAGTCTGTAGCCTTGATGCATTCCAGCTATTTAGGTCTGAAACTCCTTACCTGAGCTTGGGTTTCAAGAGCTGCAGTGACAATAGCAGATGCATTCAAGTAGCTCGCAGATGCGGGAGCAGGACCAATGTGTACAGCTTCATCTGCATCATGCACATGCTTTGCATGTCTGTCCGCATCACTGTACACTGCCACAGTCTGCACCCCTAGCTTCTGTGCTGTTCTCATCACGCGGCATGCAATCTCTCCCCTGTTGGCAATCAAGATCTTCTTGATGCCCACTCTCTTGACTTTGTCCTCTTTGTGGATAGGTGGGACACTGGAGCTCAGAGCTCTGCAGATTTGGCCCCATTTACAGTATGGCTTTGCCATCAGTACCACATACCTGTATGCTGTGCTGCCACGTCCCATTATGCTCCCTCTTCTTGGAGGTTTTGATTGTATCGCCCTGTGAACTGTCTGATTCTTCCGGTTTGTTTTTTCTGCACCAAAAGGCTCCAGTGATGGATGAGCTTCCGACTTTTGCAAAACCAATGTGTGAGCTCCTCCTCCTGCTGCTGAACACAAGTGGGTTTTGGCTGCAATACAAGATGTTTAGGGCATTGTCCCAAATTGGACAAAGTAGCTAGATAGCTGATGTGTTCTCTTCTTCACCCAAAGCTCCACTGACTATATGGGTACCTTAGATTAGGTCAAGCTTCAAAACCACTTCCGCATTGCAACCTTCTGATGCTGTCCAAACTAATGTGTTTTCCCCAAACCTCTGCAACCAGACACCCATTGTGTGATTTTCCCTGCTTGAATCCACTTCAGCTATGATGATCAATCCCAGGAGAAGAACTGGTTCTTTATAATCCAGTTCTTCACATACTCTTTTTGAAACCTGCCGCTGCTGCTATCTGCACTGCCACTTCCCAGAACCTTTGCAACAGAAGAAGAAAGGTAGGATCATGCCTACACGTTCTAACCCTTTCGATCAATCCTGGAACCCCAAAGCAAAGAAAGATGATGGGTCTTAATGTGTTCTCCTCAGACTCATATACTTGGGTTTACTCACCAATTGCTCATGAATTCTGCAAACCCATTTGGAAACTTGATGGCTGAATTCCTAGGGAAACGACAGTGCACAATTTCTTCATGAGGAATATCCCTCCACCCAGCACACATCAGAGAAAAATGAAGCAGACACGGAAGAATAGCAGCGAAATCGATGAAGCAAACCTACCAAGACACAGAACTAAAATGTGTTGGAGGATACCATCTGGTTTGATTGATGGGTCGCTCGTTCCTCACGGAATTTTTTTTATCAGCAGCAGCACGGCATGCACGCACGCACGCTGCTTGCTTCTTATCCAATCTGACGAGGTTAGGCGGAGTACCTTGCAGGGTACCTTCACAAGGGTTGAAAGAAAGATGGGGGAGCCCTTGCTTGAGATCCTTTTGTGTAGGGTAATGCCCTCGGCCACGGGAATTACTGGAATAAGGGCCCCTGTGAGGTAGAGCTGAGGTGAGCCAAGAGGGCGTTACACAGCATAGGAATCAACAATTGCTTTCCATTTTTCCCTTGTGATACCCAGCGGGTATCCAAACAATTACTTGGAGCATTTCCTTTTCCAAAATACCCTGCAAGTTCTGCTGATCCATAATCATGCATGCACATACACTAAAAACCTGAGCAGAGGTTTTTACAAATTTTTGAGTTGAGATTTTTCTCTTTCTTTTCCAATTTTGTGATGTAACCACATTGGTGATCATCCACAAGAGGAATTAGCCAGATTGGCTACAGATCAGAGAGGAAAGTAGAAAATCTTAAGAATCTGGTCATAGATTTTGGGATGTGCTGAAACGTAATGTTATTTCCATATTTATATTTATATTT
>Ga0116230_10004052_pt1 | contig 14339 bp, 9 predicted proteins | sample S1TSphfallax_3_FD_88678 | JGI IMG/M metagenome (GOLD analysis project Ga0116230, IMG submission 88678) | Host-associated microbial communities from peat moss isolated from Minnesota, USA - S1T2_Fd - Sphagnum fallax MG | ecosystem: Host-associated > Plants > Peat moss > Unclassified | place: USA... | reverse complement strand
TCGACCTTCGCCTCGAGGTCGGCGATGCCGCGCTCGGCGGCCTGCATGCGCTTGCGTCCTTCGAACGCGAACGGCTTGGTGATCACGCCGATCGTGAGCGCACCCGATTCGCGCGCGAGTTCCGCGACGACCGGTGCCGCACCGGTGCCGGTGCCGCCGCCCATGCCGCTCGTGATGAACACGAGGTCGGCGCCGTCGAGCACCATCGCGAGATCCTCACGCGACTCTTCGGCCGCTTCGCGACCGATGTTCGGATTCGCACCGGCGCCGAGCCCACGCGTGAGATTCGATCCGATCTGCACGGTGTTGTTGGTCTTCGACGCGCGCAGGGCTTGCACGTCGGTATTGATCGCATAGAACTCGACGCCGGATAGACCGGCCTCGATCATGCGATTGATCGCATTGCAACCTCCGCCGCCCAATCCGAGGACTTTGATGGTCGCAGCGTGTTCGGGAACGAAGCGTTTCGCGTCAGCCATGATGGGCAATTCCTCCGGCGGAAAGAGCGGTGTTGGGCGAGCGGTGCGCGGCGGCCTCGCGCGTTTTGCATTCTGTGGACGGCGTGCATTCGGTGGATTCGGTGGATGGGCGAACGGATCTAATTCCATATGGAGCTGAACCACGACCAGAGTTTGGCGAACGCGCCGCTACCGCTCTGACCGTTGAGGTGCGGCGCCGCTTCACCGCGCGGCCCGAAGAGCACGAGGCCGATCGCGGTCGCGTATTCGGGCTGCTTCACGCTGTCGGTGAGGCCGGCGATCGTCGACGGCACGCCGATGCGAACGGGCAGGCCGAAGATCTCCGCGGCGGTCGTCTCGATGCCGCGCAGGTGTGCGCCGCCGCCGGTGATGACGACCTCGCTCATCACCTGGTCGCGCGGCAGGCGATCGAGGATGTTGCCCTTCGCGAGCCGGAAGATCTCGAGCACGCGCGGCAACACGATCGCGCGCAACTGCGACGACGAGACCTCGCGCGTACTGCGACCGTCGAGCGACTTGACGTGAAACGTCTGCTCCGCTTCGTCGGATCGCGTGAGGCCCGAACCGTACGTGCGCTTCACGTTCTCGGCTTCCGCAAACGTCGTCTTCAGACCGAGCGCGATGTCGTTGGTGAGGATGTTGCCGCCGACCGAGATCGTCGAACTGTGAATGATGCCGCCGTTCGCGAACACGGCGATATCGGTCGTGCCGCCGCCGATGTCGAGCAAGATGCAGCCGACGTGTTTCTCTTCGGCGAGCAGCGTCGCGGCCGCGGACGCGAGTGGTTCGAACACGATCGCCGCCGGCTCGAGCCCCGCGCGATGCACACACTTGAGCACGTTCGCGATGAACGTCGCGCCGCCGGTGATGATGTGCGTGTCGACTTCGAGCCGCCCGCCCGACATGCCGACCGGATCGGTGACGCCGTCTTGTCCGTCGATCGTGTAATGACGCGGCAACGCATGAATGATCTGCCGGTCGGCGGCGAGGTTGATGATCTTCGACGCGTCGACGACGCGACGCACGTCGGCCGAGACGACCTCGCGCTCGTCACCGGACACGGCGACGACGCCGCGGTTGTTGGTCGAGGCGATGTGCTCGCCCGTCACCCCGACGTACACGTGCGACACGTGGACGCCGGCCATCCGTTCGGCCTTTTCGGTCGCCGCCTCGATCGCCTTGACCGTCTCTTCCAAGTCGGTCACGACGCCTTTGCGCATCCCCGTCGAGGGCGCCTCACCGATGCCGATGATCTCGAGTCCGTCGGGCCCGGCGGCCGCCACGACCGCACACGTTTTCGTCGTGCCGATATCGAGGCCGGCGATGATCTCGCCGCGTGCCACTACAATCCGCCCCAGCGAGCTTCAATCACTATGGACACTATATATTGTGGGTGGGCGAGCGATCACCTACGAACGCTATGGAAATTCCACCACCGGCGTGTCGGGCGCGCGCAGGTCGATCGCACGCAGGTTGCGCGCGCTGGCGGTGCCGCGGCGAATGGGATCGACCAGCGCGAGTTTGGCCGCGAGGTCGTCGTCGGCACCGAACCGCAGGATGACACCGTCGGTATCGACGGCCTCGAGACCACCGAAGCGATCGCGTCGCACGATCTTCACGGGCACGCGCGCGCCGATCGCTTTCGCATCGGCCAAGAGCCGGTCGATGTCGGGCGTGGTGAGGATCTGGCCCGGCGGCGGCGCGGGTTCGCCGCCGGCGTCGACGAGCGGCAGATTCCGTGCCGCGCAGCCGGTCTGCAGCACGCGCGCCGTCGCGTCGATCGTCACCACGCTGCCGGCGGCGCGCACGCACCCGGTCGGCACGCGCAACGTGATCGCGAATGCGATGGCAGGCACCGGAAATTGCGTGCGATGCGAACGCACGTCGAGGACGTCGGGGATCGCGGCGATGCGCCGGCGCATCGCGCCGGTGTCGAGCAGCCACAGATTCGCATCGGCGGGAACGCGCGCCGCCGCGAGCACCGCGGCGCTGCTCACCGCTCCGCCCGGCGGCACGGATGCGGAGACGGCGCGCACGCGCAGAAACGGCGCGTCGACGAACGCCACCGCGAGCGCCGCGCACGCGACCGCGAACAACGTGACGATCACCCAGAGCGCGCGCACGCGCACGGCGAGCGACGGACGCGATCGGCGGCGGCGAGCGGCGCGCGCACGCACGCTCACGTCAGGACGAACCGTTCTACTGCTTCGGCCACGCCGTCGTGCGCGACGTCGGCGACCACGGCATCCGCCTGCGAGAGCAACTCGGGCGGACCCGATCCCATCGCGACGCCGATGCCCGCCGCTTTGAGCAGCGGCAGGTCGTTCCACGCATCACCGACCGCGAGCGTCTCGGCCAGCGTCGCATCGTACTTGCCGGCGACGAACGCGAGCGCGACGCCCTTGTTGACGTTCGGATCGAGGATCTCGACGAAGTCCGGGTGACTGCGCGTGAGGTACGCGCGATCGCCGAGCATCGGCTCGAGCTCGTCGAGATACGCCGACGCCTTGTCGGCATCGTCGACGAGCACGATCTTGATCGTCGGCTTGTCGGCGAACATCGCACCGAGCGACGGCACGACGTGCGCGTCGACGCGCGCGAGATCGGTGTACCGCTTCGAGAAGCGGTTGATCTGCTGAACGTAGAGCGTGTCGTCGGCGTAGCACTGCGCGTGAATACCGCGCTCCTGCGCCCACGCGAGCACCTGACGCGTCACGTCTTGACGGACGGGCGTCATCTGCAGAATCGCGCGGGAAGCGACGTCGTAGATCGCCGCGCCCTGATAGCAACACACCGGTCCCGTCACGCCGAGGTCCAGCGCATATGGCTTGGCTGCCGCGAACATGCGTCCGGTGACGATCGTGATCGCGACGCCCTGCGCGCGGGCCTTCACGAGCGCATCGCGCACGCGGGGGCGGATCGTGAGATCGCTTCCGACAAGCGTGCCGTCGAGGTCCAGCGCGATCAGCCGGATCCGTGCGGTTGTCATCGGGCCGACCTATTCGCGTCCCACGACGCCGTTTCCGGCGCCGCAGGACGCGATCGGTGCCTTACTGGTAGTAGAAGACCAGATACACCGTTCCGGCCGGATTCGTCGAATTCGCCGGAACGAGCGTCGTCACGTTGGTGACGAACGACGACGGGATGGTGAGCGTCGTGCCGCTGAGCGTGAGCACGGCGCTGTACGGGGTGGTGTTGTTGAGCACGGGGCACGCGCTCGTGCTGCACTCCTCGACGTAGAAGTTCTGCGAGCTCGTCAACGCGGTCGCAAGGCTCGATGGGATCGTCAGGCTGCCCGCCGAGCATCCGGCGGAGCCGCACAACGATGCGGGAGCGGAAACCTGCGGTGATGCGTTGATGGAGAGCGCGTAGAAGATCTGTTGCGTGTTCGGCACGATCGCCGTGATGCTCGGGAAGAGCCCCGTCTGCGCCGCCACCGTCGCCGTCGTCGCGCCACCCAGGCCGCCGAGGTTGAGCGTGCCCGTATACGTGCCGCCAACGACGCCGACTTGGTTCGTCGTGATCGCGGGGATCGCGATGGAAGCCGACGAGCCGGCGGCGATCGGTACCGAGGTCGACTGACTCGCCGGCGTGCCGCGGCTCGAGTACACGATCAGGTACTGCGTCGTCGGACTCACGCTGGTGAAGTCCTTGAACGAATTGGGGTTGTACGTGATGATCGTCTGACCGCTCGAGCCCGTGGTGATCGACGACGGGGGCACCGCCGCATCGGCCGCCGCCGAACTGATGGGGCATGCCGCGGTCGTGCAGAGCGCGGCGAAGATCTCGCTCGTCGAGTCGGAGAAGTTCAGCGGCAGCGACAAGCTGAATCCGGGTGACTCGAGCGCCGCGGTACTCGATCCGGTGAAGCCGAGGACGTAGTACGGGAAATCGTTCGTGCCGACGCTGGTAATGGCGTTCGGAAGCGACGACGACCCGGTGATCGAGACGGTCGAGCCGCTGCCCGCCGGCAGACTGACGGTCGCGACGAATCCGCCGGCGACGACCGGTAGCGGAACCGTCGTTGCGGCGCCGAGCGGTATCGATGTGGAGACGGCGACGGCCGTCGGTGTCGGATACGGCGTCGCACCGGATGCGGTCGAGACCGGCGACGGACTCGGCGTCGGGGTCGCGAGCGATCCGTTCGAGAGATAATAGAACTGCAAGAGATACGTATCGGTCGTGTTGAGCATGACCGGACCCGACCCGCCGCCCGGAACGTTGTTCACCGGCAGATAGCCGCCCGCGTTGGTGAACTGCACCGCGCCCGAACTGACCGCCGATCCCGGGAACGTGTTGATGTACGTCGTTCCGGTGGTGGCCGAGAGGTCGTCGAGCTCGACGAAGTACGGCTGATTGACCGGCTCCGACTTCGCGAGATTGAGCGTCTCCATGTTGAACGCGGAGAGCGGCAGCGCGTAATTCAACACGAACTCGACGGTCGTCACGACCACCGCGTTACTCTTCGAGAGGATCGACCGCGTCTTCGAGCTGAGCGCCGGCGCGTTGGTCGGCGGTGCGGTCAACTCGGTCGTCGTCATCGTGATGCCGGCCGAGGGGAAGGGCGAGGGCAGCGGCGATGCGCCCGATCCGAGATAGTTGATGGAGACGGAATTCCCCGGAGAGACGCCTGGGAGCGGGATGAGTCCCGGGCTCGTCGAGAGCGTGACCACGTCCGATGCGGACGTCGGGTACGACGTCGCCGTCGTCAACGTCGAGTTGCCGCCGCAGCTGACGGCAAACAGGGCGCCACAGACAACCGCAAGCGGCGCGAGAACGCGCAGCACGCGCAAAGAACCGAACATCCAATACCTCCGGGGGTGTTCATGCGCTCTACGACGGGGTAGCGCATCCCCCTTGCGAACGAAGCGTCGTCAGCGCCGCATCCGGGCGGTGCGCGCATGGGCGGGCAGCCCCTCGAATTCAGCAAGCGCGGCGAGCGTTTCCGCGTCGTCGCGCATCCGCGCGCGGCTGTTTTCGACGAGCGACATCGTGCGGTAGTAATCGGCGGTTCGCAAGCCCGAGGAGAACCGGCCGGCGCCGGACGTAGGGAGCGTATGATTGGTCCCGGCGATGTAGTCACCGGCCGCAACCGGTGTCTGATCGCCGACGAAGATCGCGCCGGCGCGGCGGATGCGCGGCACGAGCGACCACGGGTCGGCCACCTGCAACGAGAGGTGCTCCGGTGCGAAGCGCTCGATGACGGTGAGGATGTCGTCTTCCGTGTGCGCGTGGATCAGCCACGTGCGATCGGCCAAGACGCGCTCGACGATGTCGGTGCGGCCCGTCTCGCGCGCGAAGTCGCCGTCGAGCAATGCGCCGACGGCGTCGAGCATCGCGCGATCGCGCGAGACCGCCGCCACGCGCGCCAGCGGATCGTGCTCGGCCTGCGCGATGATCTCGCCCGCGACGAAGTCGGCTCGCGCGCGCTCGTCACACACGACGAGCACTTCGGAGGGGCCGGCGAGCCCGTCGATGCCGCACACGCCGAACACTTGCCGCTTCGCCTCGGTCACGTAGATGTTGCCCGGTCCGACGATCTTGTCGACCGGCGCGATCGTCGCGGTGCCGTAGGCGAGCGCGCCGACGGCTTGCGCTCCGCCGACGGCGAAGAGTTCGTCGACCTCGCACAGACTGCACGCGTAGAGGATCGCCGGATTGATCGACCCATCGCGCTGCGGCGGCGTCGTCACCGCCACGCGGTCGACGCCGGCGACCTTCGCCGGAATCACCGTCATCAACACGGTCGACGGCAGCGAGGCGCTACCGCCGGGCACGTACGCGCCGATGCTCGCGAGCGGCCGCGAGAGAAACGCGTACTCCGTCATGTCGGCGTCGCGGTAGCGGATGTCGGCGGGCTTCTGGCGCTCGTGATACGCGCTGATGCGTTCGCGCGCGAGTTCGAGGCCGGCCGCGATCGTCTCGGGGACGAGCCCGCGCGCGTGCTTGCGCGAGGGAATCGGCACGGGCAGCGTTGCGACGTTCGCGCCGGGATGATCGAAGCGTCGCGTGTAGTCGACGACCGCGTCGTCGCCGCGCGCGCGCACGTCGTCGAGAATCGCGGTCACGCGATCGCGAATGTCGCGCGGCGCGTCCCAGCCACCCGCATAGAGCGCGGCGAGCGCGCGCTCGTCGTGCGCGTCGACGACGATCATGCCGGCACGTTGCGTTCGAGACGTTCGAGCAAATCGGTCAACTCGTCGTACTTCGTGCGAAAGCGCACGGGGTTGACGACGAAGCGGGCCGTGCTCTCGGCGATTTCATCGACGATGACCATATCGTGTTCGCGCAGCGTGTTCCCGGTGGCGACGAGGTCGACGATCAGATCGGCGAGGCCCACGAGCGGGCTCAACTCGACCGAACCGTGCAGAGGGATCAGCTCGACCGGCAGATCGCGCTCCGCGAAGTACGCGTTCGCCGAGCGTTCGAACTTCGTCGCGACGCGCAAGAACGTGGGAAACGGTGCGCCTTCGTGATAGCGATCGATGCGACGCGCCGCGACGCACAGCCGGCAGTAGCCGAAGCCCAGATCCGCGAGTTCGCTCACCGATCGCTCCGTCTCCCAGAGCACGTCTTTTCCGACGATCCCGCAGTCGGCCGCGCCGAACTCCACGTACGCGGGCACGTCCGTCGGACGTAAGAACAAGAGTTGCGTTCCGTCGGGCGTCACGACCGCGAGCTTGCGGCCAGCGTCGTCGGGCACCTCGATGCCGGCCGCACGCAGCCGCGCAGCGGCATCGTCGTAGAGCGCGCCCTTCGGCATCCCGATCGTCAGCATCAGCGCGCTTCCCGATTGCTCGCGTAGGTCGCGAGCGGGAGGCGATCGTCGGGCGCGGGTGAGACGCGGATCTCGCGCACGTTGTCGTCCTCGGCGACGACGACCCGCGGGATGCCGTGCGCGCGCGCTTCGGCGATCAGCGCAGCGTCATCTTGACCGCTCGAGGTGTAGCGCACGATGTTGCCGGCCGCGCGCTCGCGCGTCGCGACCACGTCGGCACCGCTGACCAGCACGTCGATGCGGTGGCGGCGGCGCACGATGTGTTTGCCGCGCCGCTCGAGCGCGATCAGCAGCCGCTCGACGCCCGCGCTCCAGCCGACGGCCGGAACGTTGTAGCCGAACTTCGGCAACAACGAATCGTAGCGTCCGCCGCCGCAGATCGGGAAGCCGATCTCCGGCACGTAGCCCTCGAAGATGAAGCCGGTGTAGTAGTTGAGTTCGCGCAACAGCGCGAAATCGATCGCCACGCGATCGCCGTAGCCGAGCGCCTCGGCGCGGCCGAGCAAGATATCGAGCCGGTCGAGCGCGGCGTTCGATTCCGCCGTTCGGCACAGCGATCGCGCGATCTCGATCCCCTCACGACCGCCGCGCCGCAACGCGAAATCGACGAGGTGCGGCTTGCCGACCGCGCGCAAGCCGACGATATTGCGTTCCTTGATCAGCGTCTTCGCCGCCGCGGCGGCCTCGCCGTCGAGCCCGACGCCGGCGAGCACGCCGTCGACCACGCGCGAATCGTTGATGTCGAAGCGCGCGTCGCGCATGCCGATCTCATCGCAGGCTTCGATCGCCATGAAGAGCGTCTCCGCATCGGCGTCGACGCCGGGCGATCCGATCAGCTCGACGCCCGCCTGCGTGAACTCGCGCATGCGGCCTTCTTGCGGCTGCTCGTAATAGCGAAACGACGTCGCGACATACGAGAGCCGCAGCGGCAAGCTCGCCTCGCGCATCCGCGTCGACACGAGGCGCGCGATCGGCGTCGTCATCTCGGGGCGCAGCGCGAGCGTCGTCGAGCGGCGATCGTTGAACTGGAACGAGAGGTCGATCATCTCATCGCCCAGCCCCTTCTCCACCACGTCGAAGCGCTCGAACGTCGGCGTCTGCACCTCTTCGTACGACCAGCGCCCGAACACCGCGCGCATGATCTGCTCGACGTCGCGCTTGCGCGCGAGTTCGTGCGGAAGCCAATCCCGTACGCCCTGCGGGAGTCTCATCGCCACCCACCATGCCGGCTGCGGAGGCCGCACAGGTGCGGCCACCTCCCCGTTGCGGTCGCGAAGCGAACGCAACCAACGCCCTGCGGCAGTCTCATCGGGGCAGCCTCACGGCGGGGGCGCTCCGGGGCGCACGTTTCCGGCGCCGACGATGCGTTCGAGTTGCGCTCGCACGTAGGGAGCGTTGGCGATCCCGCGCGAGCTGCGCTTCGATTGACCCGAGATGTGAAACACGAGCGGTACGGTGCCGGGCGATTCGTCGAGCAGTTGCGCGAGCGCGTCGACGTGGTCGCGCGTCGCGACCGTCACGTGCCAGCCTGCGGGCGGCGGCGGGACGGTGTGGCGGTCGAACCGCGCGACGTCGTTCACCGAGATGCTGAACTCGACCGGCGTCTCTTCACCCGGCACCGCGCCGCGCCGTTCGCGCAGCCGCAGGCGGCCGTTGATCGTGACGATCTCGTCCTCGACGAAGAAGCCTTGCAGCTGCGCATAGCTCTTGGGGAAGACGACGCATTCGATCGAGCCGCTCATGTCTTCGACGGTGGCGATCAGCATCTGCGCTTGCGCCTTCGTCATCGTGCGGCGCACCGCCGTGACGAGGCCCGCGATGCGGACCGGTGCGTCGTCTTCGACGTGGCGCAATTCCTTGACCGGCACGGCGCCGGCGCGAACGAGCGCGTCGGCGACGTCGGCGAGCGGGTGACCCGATACGAAGATCCCGAGCGTCTCCTTCTCCCATGTGAGCGCTTCCATCGTCGACGGCGGCGCGAGCGGACGCAACGCGGGCGCAAAGGCGGGCACGCTCTCCTCGATCGCGCCGAACAGCGAGGCCTGCCCGAGCTCGCGATCGCGCGAGGCGCGCGCTGCCGAGTCGAGCGCCGCGTCGAGTGCGTCGAGCAGTTGCGCGCGATTGCCGGGCAGCGTATCGAGCGCGCCGCACTTGATCAGCGCTTCGTACACCTTGCGGTTCGCGGCCTTGGTGCCGACGCGCGTGACGAGATCGAACAGGTCGGCAAACGGACCGCCGGCGTCGCGTTGCGCGAGGATCGCCGCGACGGCGCCCTCGCCCACGCCCTTCACCGCCGCGAGGCCGAAGCGGATCTGCTCGCCCACCACCGCGAACTCGACCAGCGATGCGTTGACGTCGGGCGGCAACACCGCGATGCCCATCTTCTTCGCCTCGTCGATGTACTCGACGAGCTTGTCGGTCTTGTCGCGCACCGACGACATCAGCGCCGCGAAGTACTGCAGCGGATAATTCGCCTTGAGGTACGCGGTCTGATACGAGATCCAGCCGTACGCGGCCGAGTGACACTTGTTGAAGCCGTAGCCCGCGAACGGTTCGATCTGTCCGAAGATCTGATCGCCGACGGCGCGATCGATGCCGTTGGCCACGCAGCCGTCGACGAAGCGCTCGCGGTAGAGCGGAATTTTGTCCTTCTGTTTCTTGCCCATGACCTTGCGCAGCTCGTCGGCGCCGCCCACGGTGAAGCCGCCGAGATCGCGCGCGATCTGCATGACCTGCTCTTGATAACAGATGACCGAGTACGTTTCGGCGAGGATCGGCTCGAGTTTCGGGTGCAGGTACGACATCTTCATGCGACCGTTCTTGATCGCAATGTACTGCGGGATCAGTTCCATCGGGCCCGGGCGGTAGAGCGCGATCAGCACGATGATGTCGTCGAGACGCGTCGGCTTGAGCTCGACGCAGACGCGCTTCATGCCCTCGGACTCGAGTTGGAACACGCCGAGTGTTTCGCCGCGGCCGAGCATCTCGTAGGTGCGCGCGTCGTCATCGGGGATCGTCGCGAGGTCGAAGTCGGCCTTGGTCGTGCGGCGAATCTCATCGCTCGCGGCCTTCATCACCGTCAGATTGCGCAGGCCGAGGAAGTCGAACTTCAAGAGGCCGATGCGCTCGACCATCGTCATGTCGTACTGCGTGTTGACGTCGCCCTCGCCGAGACGCACCAGCGGCACGTGATCGGTGAGCGGGTTCTTCGAGATCACGACGCCGGCCGCGTGCGTCGAGGCGTGTCGCGCGAGCCCTTCGATCGAGTTCGCGGTGTCGATCAGCTTGCGCGTCTGCGGGTTCCCGTCGTAGAGCATCTTCAGCTCGGGGATCTGCTCGAGCGCGGCCTTGATCGAGAGCCCGCCCGGGCCCGAGGGAATCAGCTTCGCGACGCGATCGACGTCGGGCAGCGGCACGGCGAGCGCGCGGCCCGCGTCGCGCACCGCGGCGCGCGCGGCCATCGTCCCGAACGTGACGATCTGCGCGACGCGGTCCTTACCGTATTTTTCGGTGACGTAGGCGATCACTTCGTCACGGCGCTCGACGCAGAAATCGGTATCGATATCCGGCATCGAGATGCGTTCGGGGTTGAGGAAGCGCTCGAAGATCAACTTGAACTTGATCGGATCGAGGTCGGTGATGCGCAAGCAATAGGCGACGATCGAGCCGACCGCCGAGCCGCGGCCCGGGCCGACCGGGATGTCGCGATCGCGCGCGTACTTGATGAAATCCCACACGATGAGGAAGTACGAGCTGAAGCCCATCTCCACGATGACGCCGAGCTCGTATTCGAGCCGCTCGCGCAGCACCGGATCGTTCTTTGCCCGCTCCGCGCCGTAGCGCGAGATCAGGCCCTGCTCGCAGACCAGCCGCAAGTAGTCATCCGCGTTCATCTCGACGATGCGGTCGGGCGAGGCGTCGCTCCCCGCGTCGGCGGCGGAGCCCGCGAGCACGTTCGCCACGTCGGTCGCGGGCGTCTTGGGCACGGGATAGTCCGGCAGATAGAAGATCTTCTCGGGGATCTTCAGGTCGATGCGTTTGACGATCGCGAGCGTGTTGTCGCAGGCTTCCGGCACGTCGGCGAAGAGCTCGCGCATCTCGCGCGCCGACTTCACGTAGAACTGATCCGAGAAGAACTTCATGCGGCTGGTGTCGGCGACGGTCTTGCCCGTGCCGATGCAGAGCAGCACGTCGTGCGCCTGCGCGTCGCCCTGCGTGAGGTAGTGCGAATCGTTCGTCGCCACCAGCGGCAAGTTCAACTCGCGCGCGACCGAGATCAGGCCGTCGTTGATGATGTCTTCTTCCGGCATCCCGTGGCGCATGATCTCGATGTAGAATCGATCGCCGAAGATGTCGTGGAATTCTTTCGCCGACTTCAGCGACGACGCGCGATCGTTCTTCAGCAGCGGCGCCGCGACCAAACTCGACATGCACCCGGAGAGCACGATGAGGCCCTTGTTGTGCTTCTCGAGCAGCCCCATGTCGATGCGAGGCTTGTAGTAGTAGCCCTCGAGAAAGCCGGCCGAGATCAGCGCGGTGAGGTTCTTGTAGCCTTCTTCGTCGGCGGCGAGCAGCGTGATGTGCGCTTCGTCGCGCACGGTGCGATCGAAGCGTCCGCGCGGCGCGATGTAGGCCTCACAACCGATGATCGGCGTGAGGCCGTGCTTCTTCGCGCTGTCGTGAAACTCGACCGCGCCGAACATGACGCCGTGATCGGTGAGCGCGATGCCGGGCACGCCGTCGTCGGCGGTGCGGCGGCACAGCGAATCGACGCGGCACGCACCGTCGAGCAACGAATACTCGCTGTGAACGTGAAGGTGGACGAACGAAGAATCGGTCACGGGATACAATCCATGAGTAAGCGCGAGCCGTTCGGGTTCCGGCCCGACGATTACTTGCGGATCTGGGTCATCGCGGCGGGCATCTGGTTCTCGGTGACGATGCGGATGAACGATGCGCGCGCGGCGACGAGCCACGCCTCGTCCTTCATCTTCGCCACCTCGACCGTGTTGGGCCCGCGGCCCTTCGCCGTGTAGAGCGCGAGCCGCGCGGAACGGAGCAGGTCGTCGTGGCCCGTCGCCTGCGTCGGGTAGACGGACGCGCCGACCGTGAGCGCGAGTTCGGGCAAGTGGCCGGGGGCGTTCTTGATCAGCCGCTCGACCGTCATCCGCGCTTGGACGGCCGTCTCGTCGACATCCATGCCCGGGATGGCCGCGAGGAAGAGGCCGCCGCCGGCGCGTCCGACGATGCCGCGCGCGCTGACGATCTGGCCGAGCGTCGCGCCGACGTAGCTGACGACGTCGTCGCCCGCGGCGTAGCCGAGGGTGCGATTGATCTGATCGAGCCCGTCGATGTCGACGAACCACGCGCTGATCGGCCGCCCCGACGACTTCGCCGCGTGCACGGCTTCGGCGAGGCCTTCGTTGATCGAGCGGAAGTTGGGCAGTCCGGTGAGGGCGTCGGTGAGCGCCTCTTCGCGCGTGCGGCCGCGGCGCAGGGCGCTTGCGTAGGCGCTGCCGGCGAACGTTTGCACCGACCGCCAGAATTGCTCGTCGAGGTCGGTCAGGCGCTCTTCGAGCATCACCTCGATGCCGCCGAACTTCTGTCCATCGCACAGCAGCGGCACGCCGACGAGCGTCTTCGCCCCGATGCCGCGCACGATCAGCGTCTCGTGTGCGAGCGCATCCCGGATCAGGGGTGAGGGCTCCGCGGCGCTCACCAAGCGCACGGCGGCCACCCACGGCAGCCCCTCGCACAATTCAACGAGCTCCTCGGTCGCCGCGGTGGGATCGGTCGCCCGGTCGATCAGCCGCGCGATGTTCGCGAGCACGTTCAGCCGGGTCGCTTCGCGCGAGGCGGGCACGTCTTCGATCACGAGGTGATCGCCGAGCTTGGCGAGGCCGATGCGCGTGCCGATCGCCTCGGCGAGCGACGTGCACGACTCGGTCACGAAAGGATCCCAGGGCCGCTGCGTGGTCATCTGATCGACGACCAGCGCGCCGGCGAAGCCGCCGAGCGTCGGAATCGGCGTGAGCACCGTCGCGCCCAAGCCCGCGTAGAACGGCATCTTGCGTTGCTGCGGCGTGAACGGGAAGGTGGCGCAGTCCTCGATGCTCGCCTGCGAGCCCGTGCGGATCGCGGTGCGCGCGAAGGCCGGCAGGCGCGCGACGGATTGGGTGTAGCCGAGCAGCTCGGGCCAGTCGCCATTCGAGGCTTGCACGACCGTGAACCGCTTCCCGTCGGTGCTGTACCGGCCGATGTAGGCGCGCTGGACCTCGAGGAGCGGCGGCAACCGTGCGATCATGTGCTGCAACGCTTCCGTTCCGTCGTCGTAAAACGGGAACAGGTCCTCGATCAAGGCCTCGACGACGGACGAACCGCTCGGGAGCCGTGGAACCGGGGTGATCGGCGTCGATTGACCAACGTCCGTGCGCACGCTTCCCTTTCTATCGGTCGAATGCGGCCCTTTCGCCACCTCCGGATGATACTCCGCATGGCCCCTCGGGTCGTGCGACGAAAATCCGGGCACCCGGCACCGGACGGTGCTACCATTCCCGCAAACAATTTCACGCACGTGAAAAGAGGCACTACGTAGTGATCAAGCACGACATCGTCGTCGTCGGCGGTGGCCTTGCCGGTATGCGCGCGGCCGTCGAAGCCGCGGAACGCGGCGCCGACGTGGCGATCGTTTCGAAGATGCACCCGGTCCGCAGCCATTCCGGTGCGGCCCAAGGCGGCATCAACGCGGCGCTCGGCAACGTCGAGGAAGACTCCCCGGAAAACCATGCCTTCGACTGCGTCAAGGGCTCCGATTACCTGGGCGACCAGGACGCGATCGAGGTCATGGCCGAGGACGCGCCGCGCCAGATCATCTGGCTCGAGCACCGCGGCTGCATCTTCTCGCGGCTGCCCGACGGCCGTATCGCGCAGCGCCCGTTCGGCGGTGCCGGCAGCCCGCGCACGTGCTATTCCGCCGACGTCACCGGCCTCGTCATCCTGCACTCGCTCTGGGAGCAGCTCGAGCGCTTCCAGGTCAAGGTGTACGAAGAGTACTTCGCGACCGCGCTCTGCGTCGAGGACGG
>Ga0116230_10004051_pt1 | contig 14341 bp, 9 predicted proteins | sample S1TSphfallax_3_FD_88678 | JGI IMG/M metagenome (GOLD analysis project Ga0116230, IMG submission 88678) | Host-associated microbial communities from peat moss isolated from Minnesota, USA - S1T2_Fd - Sphagnum fallax MG | ecosystem: Host-associated > Plants > Peat moss > Unclassified | place: USA... | reverse complement strand
CAGCATTCAGGCCACTGACGTCCCCAGCAGCTGTGAATGCAGCGGAATGGCAGCAACAACAGGCACAACCCACTCATCGAAGACCCGCGCGCACTACAAACAGCCAAGACTTCCCTTCCTTCCGTGATCAGACCTCTGTGCCGCTTTCTGCAAGATCGCGGGTCCAGGAGCTGCCCGCCGACGACAAGGAAGCAGCAGAAGAAGAAGAAGAAGAAGAAGAAGGCCATGGCCCGGATGCAGAAGCAGACCTGCATGGCCCAGTTGCGAATAGTCGGACGTCGCTGGGCGTTAGATGTTCCAGCTTTAGATGTTCCACTTGTTACGGAATCCCTTGTGTATGTGGAACTGGGCTGCCCTAGTTGTTGGATGGATGTCACAATAACTGATCATATGTTGTGATATTTTTCTCATCCCTCTCCCTCTCCCTCCTCCTCCTCCTCCTCCCATCATCTGCTATGGCATTCATTCATTCATTCATTCATTCTATCATGGGACCTAAAATTGGTATCTGTTCATTCATTCTAGCCTGCTATGAATCACTCAGTGTTGATCTGGTTTCCAAATATTTTGAAATTTTGAAATTTTTTCATATCAGCCTATGAGATTTCATGATGGTTTTGGGGCCCTTTTCAAAAGTTTTCATACTCTACTGCTGGTCCTGGTATTGGGTCCAAGGCTGATTTTTTTGAGTTATGTGATCCGTGTTGGGCGGTTCTCAGGAATTGGGTGAGAATCGTCTCGACTTTCAGATCGGTTTTCACCCTGCATTCCGCCAGTTATCACTGGATGTCTTGTCTTACCTCGACTGGAAACCTGGCATCCCCGTTGTCCTTAAGCTGAGAATAATTACAAACTCTTTTATTAAAAAAAATAAAATTGATATTCAGTTGTGAAAAATCACCTTTGAAAACCAACGGTTCTCACATTTGCGAGAACCATTTTCATGAAAACCGGATGGATTTATATATATTAAGAAATTTTGAAACCTTGGCTGGTTTTCTAAAATGAAAAGTAAATTTTCAAAAGAACTTCATTAGTTATTATATTATGTTCCCTAAATCAAAATTTTAAGGTTCCACAAACTTACTTCATAAAATAATGAAACCATACAAAATTAGATCTCACCTTAGAATTGGACTCACCCACACAACTTGCGGGTTCCAATAAAATTACCCCCCCAAAAAAAAAGAGGATATTGATTGCCTTTATTGGCTACATTGTCACAACATAGAATTAAAACAAGATTACCATTATTTTTTGCACTCCTCAAAAATGATAATCCAATAAGATCTAATTTGTTTCTAAACACGTTCAAATCTCCACCAAATGTAGCTAATATACTATGTCAAAACATGAAAAATATGACTACATCAGCAATTGACATTGTAGTCTTAAACCACATATACAACTAACCATGGCTATATGACTTGTAGTCCATATGGCCCTATGATATTTACTATTAATCACAAAAATGATGTAATCGCAAATATCATTTGTGACTATCTTTCATGATTGCAAAACATGTTCAACAATCAAATTTTAATTATAATTTGTTTTGATTAGTGTCTAGTTGCCTCATGATAGCCTAGGATGGATTCAAGATTTTATTAACCACTTATGAATTGACACATGACAATTGAAAATAATGAAATTATTTTTCTTACATAATTATATGATGTCACATGATAATCAACTTTTAGTCAAATAATGACACTTGGGACCTAATTTAGGTCACCTATTAGGCTAAGCACTCTAGACTAAACAACCTAGCCTACATGTTAAGCTAGGTTAGGTGATCTAACCTAGGTTTAAAATAACCTACGCTACGATAATCACCTAGCCCTCCTCCTAGTAAGGCTACCCCACTTATATTCCCTAGGAACCTAGGATGCATATAGGATAGAGGTAAATGGACTCGAACCCATTAGACGTCCATTCTGAGGGCCGAAGTCCCTTACCATTATGCCACCACATTTTTCTTTTGTAACAAATGAGTTTTCACAAACATATAAAGATAAGTTTTTAAAGCCTAAATTAACCTATGCCTCCTTAAGTTGACCAAGGTTGATCATAGGCTATTTAAAACAAATCTAGGTCTTCATAAATTAAACCTAGGTAACTTCGTCTATCTTGGGGCTACTTAGGTTAAACATGGCAAAATGAGGTTATTTAGTGTAAAGTTGGGTATATTTGGTTATAATAAGTTAAATTTGATAAAAGTAGGTTATTCAAATTAAACTTGGCTATACTAGGTTATACTTGGTTATACTTGGTTATATTTAACTATATTAAATTAAATTTGGCTATACTTGGCTATATTAGATTATACTTGGTTGTATTTGGCTATATTAGGCTAAAATATAATATTTAGCGTAAACTTGATTATACTAGAGTAAACTTGGTAAAAGTAGGTTATTTAGGTTAAATTTGGCAAAAGTTATGTAGGTTAATGGTATGCGCAAATTTTACATTAGAATTATTTCTTGGCTACTTGAAAAAAAAAAATGTACTTTTAATAATACTTTCAAAACCTAAAATTTATTGTTTCAATTCATTCAAAATCATTTATAGATTATATTCACACATTTTTATTATTATAATTTTATTGTTCCATTATTTCCCAGATTTTAAATTATCATGAATAAGTAGAATCTATGATTGGAATTTAGTTATTCATTTAGAGAACACAATAGTTCTAGAATATATTCACTATTTTTTCATCAATTTTCTATTGTTATCTTTATTTAGAATTGAACATATCAAACATCTATAGTGTAAAGTGTAGAAATAAAAATTGAAAACATGAAAAATCTCTAGTTCACAATTCAAAAAAACTTTAAACTTCATATTGTGTCTTTATTTTATCTCTAGTAACTTTTTAAGTTTAACTTTGTGTGTAAAGAAAACAATCCCCCACCTTCATCAAATTCTAAAACTACATTTTAATTCCTTTCCTTCCAAAAATAATCTGAAATTCAAATTGATCAAAGGTTTTAATGCTATCCATTAATCAAATGTTTCCATCCTACCTAGCTAATAACTTGTTTCCATCCTACCTTTTTAACTTTCTGCCATTCACCATGTAATAATTAAACTTGGTTATATTTGGCTATACGTGGCTAAAATAGGCTATATTTTGTTAAACTTGGCTATAGTATGTTAATTAGGGTAAACTTCGTTATATTAAGTTAAACTTGGCAAAAGTAAATTATTTGGTTAAACTAGGTTAAACTATGTTATACTTGGATAAATTAAGTTATACGAAGTTAAATGACGCGCTCCCAAGTTCCTTGATAAACTCAAATGTGAGTCTGAAGCAAAAAACAACAGAAGAATAAGGAGCTAAGGTATGTTCTTTGGCTCGTAGCACTTAGGGGGTAGAGGGGCGTGTTAGAGCTCTGGGATGGGACTAGGAGGATTGACAAGCAATTTACTCATTCACCTGGACTTACACAAACTAAATAACAACTTGATTACTACATAGTTTAAGCACTTTGGTGCATGGACGAGCCATGGGCAAACATGGACTCACAAAACTCACCATGGCTCGGACTTGGGGGAAGCCAGCACCTTCCCCCTTATAATATATTCTATGCTTGGCAACAGGACTAGCACCCAAATGTCATTTTGTCTCGGGACTCCCAAGTGGGAATCTCGAAATTCTTACAATTAGGACTTCCATGACTTTGAAATGAGGTCTAAAACAAAGTTGTAGCCCTCGTCAATGCATGCCACATGCATGTAAGAAAATCGGGGCAATTATTGACTTTTAATGGTTGGAAGTCAAACTACCAATTTGACTCCCGACCTTTCTTTTGGCCATAACTTGTGTTCCAAATGTCCAAATGGGTCATGCAAGCCCATTTTAGACATCTATGTTCCAAGAGATTTCTAGTGATATAAGGAACTTGTTAATCCATTCGGTTTTGACCCTTGCAATCGCTCTCTGAAGATTTGGAAGTCTGTCGAGACTCCAACCCCCAAAGTGGGAACTCCCTTGGGAGAGTAAGGGTTCATTCCTTCACACTCTTTTACATTCTTGAGAGCATGAGATGTGACTCCCGGGCTTCCTTTCGGCCTGCACCTTTGCAAGCCCTTTCCTTCATCGCAAGCCCAAGGCTAGGGTTGCAACATTAAATTTGGCTAAAGTAGGTTATTTAGGTTATATTTTGTTATAATAGGTTAAACTTGGTTAAAGTAGGTTATTTAGGTTATACTTGACTATACTAAGCTAAACTTAATTAAATTTGGTTAAAATAGATAATTTAAGTTTAACTTGGCTATATTAAATTAAATTTGGTTTAAGTAGGTTATTTATGTTAAACTTGGTTGAAGTAAATTACTTAGGTTAAATTTGGTTATAATAGGTTAAATTTCATTAAGTTATATTAGGTTAATTTTTTTATTATAGTAGGTTATAATAGGTTAAAGTTGGCTAAAATATGTTATTTATGTTAAACTTTATTAAAATTGGCTATGTTAAGTTATACTATGTTAAACTTCACTAAAGTAAGTTGTTTAGATAAATTTGGCCAAACTTGTTTATATTAAACTATACTTGGCTTAAGTGAGTTACTAAGGTTAAATTTTGTTTAAATGGGTTATATTTGGCTATATTTGGTTAAACTTGGTTTAAATAAATTATTTAAGTTAAAATTGATTAAATTTAATTAAAGTATTTTTAATGTTAAATTTGGCCAAACTTATTAAATTATTTTAGTTAGGTTAAATTTGGTTAATATTGATTAAAATATGTTATTTAAGTTAAAGTTGGAAAAAGTTGGCAAATGTTTTTAAAACTTCGTTAAACTAGGCTATACTTGGTTAAATTAGGTTATTTAGGCAAAGTTATATTAAACTTGGCAAATTTTTATAAAATTAAGATATTTGAACAAAACTTGGTTAATTCAAGATATTTAGGCTAAACTAGGTTAATTTAGTCTATTTTCAATTTAATTTGGTTTGATTGGGTTACCTAGACAAAATTAGGGCAAGACTAGGTTATTTATTAAATTAAGTTAAAGAAATCTACTTAAATGAAACTTATAAACTCAATTTAATGAAAGTTAATCTTATAAATTAAATTGAAGACATTAAGTTTAGAGGTTTCAATTCAATCAAATTAAATTTAGATGTTAAAGTAGGTTAAACCAAAGCCAAACCAAGGTTAAGTGGAGCTGAATTTATACTAAACTTAACCACATGGTCATATTTATTTATTTTTCATAGTTTGTGAAACAAGGTCAACTATGTTCAACATGATTGTTAATTGTGTATTTGTAATTTATAGTCGTATTTATAGTCATGTAATTGTAATAATGGTTGAAACATGACTTTAAAAAATGATAATGATTGAAGTCCACATATGACATGATTGTAATTGGACAGTAGTCACAAGTTGTTATAGTCATGAAAACCATTTTTTAGCGTAAAGATATAATCCCCCAAAATTTCTTATACACATTTTTTTAATCTTAAATTTTGGAATTAACATTTGTTGTTGCAAACTTTGGATAAAGTCTTATCCTTACTATTGACCTTTAAACAATTGGAAAAACATTAGTTTACCATTTACAATCAAGAGTTACAAATCTTGATCTTTGGGAAACAAAAAATAAAATAATAATAATAATAATAATTGATAATGAAACAAAGATAAAAAATAATAATGCATGAAATGGATTTGATGGAAATTGATATCAATATGGTAGCTTAGTTGTTTGATAGTTATTGCAAAATTATTATACCTTGACAAAATTGTTTTGAAATACCTTGAAGCAATTCAAAATAATAATAATAATAACAACAACAAAAAAAACTAGATTTCACTTCAAAATTGGACAAACATGTAGAGCTTTAGGGTTCCATGAAGTTACACATACCTAGAGCCTATTGAAAAATATAGGCTTTGGATATGGTCCCCACTATTGACCCCAAGACAATTTTTTAAAAATTGGAGCTTACACCTAATGGAAACTTTAATAAAATTGGTACCTTATTGCTTACTAACCATTGCCACATAATGTTTTTTAAAAAAATGCATGAAATGAACCTATTGCAAATTGAGATTAACTTGGTAGCTCTAATTGCTTGATAATTGTTATTAAATCAACACAAATACAAAACAACTCTAAAGTACCTTGAAGAAGTTCAAAACTAGTAACAACTGAAAAAAAACTAGATTTTTATAAGAAAAAACTAATATTAACCTTGAAACTTTACATGATAATCATGTTAAATTACCGCACGCACACACAATCATACACATAAATGAAAAAATGAGGAGAAAACTTACCTTGATGAAGACCTATTTATCCACACATGGACAACAAGCCTTCAAGCAAAAACAAAATCTTGCATTTATAACATGAGCACAAAACATGATTTGAATCTGCAAAAATGTGAAGAAGCAATATTGTGTGTAGTGTTGGGCAGTTTCATTTTTTATGAAAACCATTGGTTTTGGTTCTTCACAACATTTGAGAAAATCGACCTAGTTTTGTAAAAGAAAATTATTTTTAAATTCATGAGAACTGATTAAAATATCACATTAATTTTTTTAAAATCAAATCAATTTTCAAACAAGGCAGTTCTTTCAAATGTGATAACAATAAGTTTCATATCTAGTTTTCACTATCAAGATTTCAAGTTTATGGGAAAGATATGAGGTGTTTGGTGTAAGAGGTTTCAATCTTCAATGATGGGTGAATAAAAATAGATTAAGATTTTGAGCTTAGAATCTTGGATCATTGTATTTTTGCCTCCAAAATGTAACAATGAAGTTTTATAAAGCCTTAGTTGGTGCACTCATAAGGTTTTAAATCACTCCAAACATACGAAAAATGAAAAAAAAAGGGGGCTTGGAAAACGAGAGAGATTAAAAATTATTTTTCAAAAAACTTGAAACAAACTATCATTCATCCCTTTCTTGTGTTTTTTGCATTGTTCTTTTACTTCTAACAATGTTGAAAGAATATTTGTAACCCTCCAATTTGTGCATTCAATGACAAAAAAATTGTTCAATTTGGTTAAGGAATGAGAAAAATATTGAAAATGTTTGGTGACAAATACATGTTTGATGATGGGCGATTATACGCTAGTACCCTAAGAATTAGATTCTACTTCTTTCATAGAACCAAATTGATTCTAAAACAAAAAAACATAACAATAAATTTTCAATAACTCAATTCTCATGTTAGTTGAGTTCTCAAACTAATTATCACCAAATGTGATACTTATTGATTTTCATTGTGAGAACCAGTCTAAGAATTGAGGGTCCTAATGAATACCACGCAATATTGGTCAAGTGATGTCACAAGGTGGCATTGTGAAAAGGTTGTGCAAAGGTATTCTAGAAGGCCACAAAACCCTAAGACATAAAACCTATACCCATTTAAGACATTGAATCGAGGGTGGCCCTCAAGGGTTTCCTCCACCAAAAATAGGTAGGTAGAAGCTTCTAGGTCCTCCCTCATTTCTGCCATGGTCAACCATTCACAAGTAAAAGTTTATATATATTTTTTGGGTTTTTGGATCCGATCAAGTTCTTGACACACGAATCCAGAACCGCCAGTTCTAACACTTGGATCCATGTACCCACACAACACTGGTTATAACCTTGATATGAATAAGAGGGAAAATATTAAAACAGGCCAAAGGAAATGAATGCAATCAGTACAAATGTGCGGGTGCGATTTTTTCCTCCAGTCTACCCATTTGCCCCATCCATATATTTTAAAGTGACACCCATGGATGTTTTGCACTCATAACCTCATAACATACAGCATGTTTTGCACTTGTAACCCTCACATAACATGCCCAAGTAATATGTTACATACCCCTTTATACCCGTAGTGTGTTCATAACGTTCATAACATGGACTCAAAACATGCCTACGCATGACAAGGTGAAAATAAACCGGGCAAATGGGCAGACTGAGTACTTTTGTACTGACTGCATTCATTTCCTTTGGCCTGTTTAATGTTTTCCAAATTAGAGTTACACTCTTTGGAAAAACATCTAGACATGAAAGTTCTTCTCTTTAGCTTGAATAGAGGGTAACAGAGGAACCAGGGCACCTCCCGGGTATGGTCAAGTTCATATGAGGAGGGCAAAGGTTTGACCCATGACAATGCATACCCTGGTTCATATCCAGCCCAACCCTAGGTGTGAGACCAAGACTTGTGTGTTCGAATTATAATATATTTCTTCAAGAGTGGTTACAAAAGACCCAGGACACACCACAATCGGCAACCAGATTGCTCAGGTTGCTCAGGTTGCCGATTTCAATTGCAATTTCAATTGAAAACTGTATACTGATGTTTCCAAATCTTCCAAGAAGAAAGGGGTGCAGAATCCATATGGGAGCAGAACAACCAACAATTGCATCACTTGTATTGACATGGTGAGCGAAAAATTGATTTCTGAATTTGAATTATTGTTGCAGCCTCTTAGGCCACTACAACTTCAAGGAAGTCCTGCACCGCCTATACAGCAGGGTTTCTTTTTTCTTTCCTTCCAATTTTGTGATTTAGCCAAACTGACAATCATTCACAAGAAAATTTAGCCAAATTTGGCTGTAGACCAGATACAAAAGTACAAAAATTTAAAAATACTTTTATATTTTGGCTACCTGCTGGAAACTGCTGTGGATTTCTGGCAATTCATTTGTTTTTTTGAAATCCGGCGAATTAGACCATTTTTATCACAAAAATCCTTTTTATTTGTCAAAATAATATTTTTTAGGTTCGAAATATTTTTCAGGTTGGAGAAATGCAAAATTTTGCCAAAAAGAAAATGACTAAAATACAGGTTGTGCTCTGCTCTACAACAATAGTCTGTAGATCGTAGACTCTGCACTTATCAATTATTTATGATGAAGTGAATAATCAATCCATGCTGATATTGTTGAATATTATTATTTTTATATCAATCATCATGTTTTGCAAAATTTCAATCTACTAGGTATATGAGGAGGGGAGTTGGTTATTGAACTGTGCTGCCAATACCTCTCAAGTTTACCCCAGTTGTATATGAACATTTGAGTATGTGCCAGCCATTCCTCTTGTGTTCGATCTCCCATGTTCAACCCTGTGTTTGTGTACCAACAATGTAAGGACCCTGCTTTCCTTAAGGAAATGGGCTCATTAGTTGTTCAGAGAGAAAATATTGCAGGTTGTGGAGTATGTATGTGACTGAGCACCCATCCATGCATCATCCATTGGAAACCCATTATGAACCACAACTTAGTTACCAAGGTTCCAGTGTGGTGACCTATTGTGTGCACCCTATTACTTCCCCCTCACAAGTACCTAGGCAACCAGGGAATGCAAGTCGTTATCATGTAAGTAAGTAATGCACTTTGTGGCTATTAGCTATGTAGATATATGTGGATGGTTGGTACATAACTAACCACTGTGGTTAGCTAGGGGACAGAATTACAATGAAAAGTCATTTCCTGTCCACACATCATCCATCTTGCATGGTGCACTTGTGAGGTCTGGTTCACTGAGGCCCTTAACTAGGCCACATTCATCTGCTTTGTATCCTAGTGTCAATTTATGACCTTGAGGTTGACAGAGCTTCAATAAGGTTGAGACTCAGAGTGTGAGTACAATTCCCTTGCCTATAAGTGTGCCCATAGTGTGGGTAGGAAGTAAGAACCCACCATACAGAATGAAGTGTAGATGTATAATAACATTTCGAGACAAGAGCATCTGTAACTGAACATGTTCCCATTCATTTGCCCATAGGCAATTTATGATTAGAGAAGGCATGGGATCTAGACCCTTTCTTGACTATCATTCTAAAAGACATTCGGTTTTTGGGCCCTGTCCCTATGGACTATCACATTAGATCCAACTTTTGGAAGTTTTACCTTATTAGAACCAGTTTCACATTAGGTGAACTGGTTTCTTTGGTGAAAGTGTTTAGACTGTTTAGATTGGAACGGATTGTTTTGGTGTTCAGAGTGTGGACACAGTAGGTAGATGTACAACATCTTATCTATTGGCAGGGCTAGCATGTCTGCGATGCCTTGTTTTTGTTCCTTCCTGTTTGGGGTAGTGGTTGAGTAAATTTGAATAAATTAGGTTGAGCAACATTAGACCGAGAAGGTGGAATAATTTAGTGGGATTATTTCAATAGAAAAGCTTTATTTAAAAGCTTTGAATTATTATTGTTTCATGTCTGAATTTTGATTATGAGTGTGAGTCTATGTTACTGACACATGAGATGTGCATTGAGAACCTTGGGCTGGGAGAGGTGTTGGGTAGACTCTGAATTTTGTGATTTGGACCCTGACTTGATAACGTCTTTGAAAGTTTTAAAGCATTAAATATCCAAAACAATTAGGCTCTGGAGTCCAAATAGTTTTTCATCTTCAATCTTTGAGATGATGAACTAAATTACTCTAAATATTCTTTGTTTATAATTACTGATTATTTTGAACCAAATTCCAATTATTGGTGTAGTAAGAAGAATGCAACAGTGATAAAAAAAAGTACAAACTGACAGACATTGTGATGTAACAATTGGCATGTTTAGTACCAAAACAGACGACATCATGGATTATGGCTTAACATTAGAAGGGATATTGCTGAAATATATTGTAAACTATTTAATTTTAATTTTAATGATATCTTCAATACACAAACTAATTCATGGATGCAATTGCACTTTAAGTCTTACAACATTTTCATTTCCATCTTCAATCAGCAGAATTGGATAGCAAGAACCCAGTCAACTTAATGTTCAACATGTGAACAAAATGATAAATTTTTGTGATGTTTGAACTAGTAGAATGATCATAAGGTTGGAAAAGAGTCTTTTAGATTTAAAGACCACCCAACAATAAAAATCATGATAAATATATAAGCTTTTTTCTGACTTTAGACATATCTGATTAACCAAGGCATGAATGGGATGAAAATCGTAGAAGACCCATATTTTTGTTTTTGTGAATTATGTTTCATCCCATTAACAAATCATCAGATGAAAAATAATATTAGTTTGGTTGGTTATGGCTATTATGTGCAACATCTTGCATGACCTAATGGTCGACTTTTGTGTTTCAAGGAAAAAGAAAAAGATTGGGTGAATGGAACCAATTGCAAGGTGGTCATGAATGCCAACAGCCTTGTTGGATTTTTATTATTGGTTTGAGAATTACATTTATGATATATTTAAATATTCAATTATTTCATAGCATATTTAAAAAATTGTAACTGAGGAGGAATGAAACTGAGAGAATGGAATGTCAGTGTGCAACACAAGCCTACAAACAAAATCGTCAATGAAATGACAATGCAAACCAAACACAACTTGGGAACATTGAAGTCTGGAAACTTGTAGAACAAGATCCATGAGAACTTTCAGAAGAGCAGATGCTGAAGACCAAAAAAAAGCAACCCTATAAGAAGACAGAAAAAAAGAAGCAAACATGATATGGACAAAAGCAACAAACCCAGGTTGATGTGCAAAGCATTCAGGTTGATCTATGCTAGGCATGTAGCTATCTAGATAGGTATATTAGGTAGGTAAGTAGGTAGGCCCCTCCCACTCTTGGTCATTTATGTAAAAATAATGTGAGTTCAAAATAAGGTATTTGTTTATTACTTTGGAAGTACATTTATAAAATGTTCATAAAATAAACTAGGAGCACACAAAATATTGATAATTAACAGAAGATATTTGAAATTATGCAAATTTTATTAAAAAATTTTATTGTAAATACAATATATACATGTAAGTAGGTTTCCACACCTACTGATTTCATTCTCTTTGGGCTTTCTAAATACCTTATTGGAGCACTTTTGACATGATTTTTGTACCGACAATCAACGAAAATGTCATTGAAATAATACTATATGGTGGATTTTGGTTCTAATTATTTCAACTTATTCTCAATTTTTAGGTTATGTAATAAAACACATTATGCTTGAATACATGAACAAACATCCCTATGGCGAAATTTAACATTTGGGAGAAGCCAATAAGAGAGGGGATTTCACTATTTACCGCCTATTCATTATTCTGCAATAAAACCGATGGTAGTTTTTAATCCTTTTCAATACTGTACATAGATTTATAAACTTTGTATATTTGATTTCTATTAAAAAGTTTGAAAAAAAAAAGGGTTGATAAAATTAAAGATGTTTCAGCTTCATTTATAAATAAGAATAGCTATTTATCAATTACTGAAAATAAGGTACATAAAACCACTGATCTCATTTATAAATGGGTAACAAAAAATTATACCCTTTGAAAACATGAAGTACCCAAGAAATACAAAGAGTGTCCCCTCCCCCCCCACCTTTCACCCCTCAAAGCAAAGAGAATCTTATGATGGATTCAGAGTTTAGAGCTGTAACTGGAGCATAGTTGTTGAGATTCTAGAGAGCAATTGATGCTTTCAGCTCATCACTCTCTTGGAGCTCTACCCATATATAAACTACTAGTACCAGAAGAGTATACCAGTTGATCAGGCTTACAGTGCATGAGTCATGACTAGTTGGGAGTAACTGCTACTGAATCTCTGACTACAATTCTCGACTGCATGCTGCTCCTGCTGGTGCTGGTGCTGCTGTAACTCATATCCAATGGGTCGTTGAAGCTGGTGGCCACGGATCTAGAGCCTGATTACATGAGGAGCAGAACAAGAGTCTTGAAATCTTGAGACTAGTCTGCACAGATGATCATGTCCACTCCCAATTCCGTGCAAGAATTAAGCAACTAGTATACTGCATCTACAGATGAAGGTACGCTCCTCCATTCATGTACTTATTAGAAAAGATGTGCCCATGATGAACTGAGGAGTTTCTTTCTTACTGTTGCACATGAAGCTCATGTGAGGAAGTTGACTTAGTACAATCATGTATGTCAGTTTGGGTGTATCGGTATTCTATAATTCATGGGTTATAAGTGTTTTGTGCGCCATTGGAATTCGTGAAGCTAGTAGAACAATTCAAAAGAGTATTATGACAGTGGCAGAAGTACAAGACAAACTCTTTAGGGATTCAAAATTGCCAGATCTAAGCTCCGGGGAAGGAATTACGCACTGTGTGAACGAGCATGAGTGACTTGAATCATATATTTGTTTTATGAGCTTGTGGAAAACTCTGAAAGTTCAGACTTATCTTAAGTGAGCTTGTCTGTGTCTTGCAGATCTATTTGCGGAAATGCACTGCGGAATGCAAAGAATAAACTTGGATTCTATGCTATAGTTTCTCTGTAGCTGGATATACAGTACGTGCTGAATCATACAATGGCCTCAACTGAAGGAGAGTCATCAACAGTTCCCTCAGCGGATGTCCCTGATTTAACGATGCAAGAGAGATTGTATGCGTTGAATCATACAATGGCCTCAACTGAAGGAGAGTCATCAACAGTTCCCTCAGCGGATGTCCCTAATTTAGAGATGCAAGAGAGATTGACAAAAATGCGAAAGAACTTGCAGAAGTCGATCGATACATACGCAGTTATCCTTGTTTTGCTTGCCTCGATAACGTACATCGGGTTTTTGTAACCTCCAGGCTCATTTGACGAGGGTGGGCTGATTGGAACATCTTCCAGACTCAGATCGTTCGTATACTGTAACAGCTTCTCATTCTTCTTCTCAATCACAGATTTGTTGTTGTGCGTAAGTGGCAACCCCATTCTCAATATTGAGAAGACTAACAACGATGATCAATTGGCGCGCTCCGTTGTTTACAGGCTCATGAAACTGTTGGGCGTCAACTTGTTGTTTGTGGTGTCTCTCACTTGTTGCATGGGAGCTTATATATCAGCTGGTACTGTAGTCCAGAAGTTGAACATCGCCGACCAGGAAACCATCCTCATCTCATCTATTATCAGCTCGTCTTTGTATATTGTCTTTATTTTGTTGTTACTGTTCTTGTTCACGTTTCCCACGCTAAAGTTCTTCTCAACATGCTGTAAACATGGTTCAAGTGGTGGGAATGGTTCCCAAAGCCAATGTTGGCCCTGGAAAAATCCCTGCAAAGGCTACCTCAAGAAACTAGAGGACAAGCTTCTTCACAATGCACCGAATTTGAGCGAACAACAAACAGCTACTACTCCTATCGAACCCAGCGTAGGCGGCGACGCATCTGGTTCCACGCCTATCGTTCAAGAGATAGAGCTGGTGCAAACAGAACAGCAAAGAATCGGATGGTGCGTCAACAAAATATTATTCATTGGAAATTTAATAAAATTCAAAATTTTAAGGGAAATTGAACTACACACAAATGGCTATTTTTTGTCATTTGAAATTCAACAATGCTCATCAGACACTGTCAAATTCCTCTGCCGTTGGTGTGTACAATGTTTTACTCTCCAAAAT